>ERZ842401.8520-NODE-8520-length-10051-cov-13.759704_pt1 | contig 10051 bp, 8 predicted proteins | sample MGYA00521270_ERZ842401 | MGnify/ENA primary metagenome ERZ842401 (study PRJEB31892, sample SAMEA3878208) | bioreactor metagenome | biome: Moose rumen | place: Sweden | collected 2011-10 | study: EMG produced TPA metagenomics assembly of the PRJEB12797 data set... | reverse complement strand
CATTGACACCCCCTCTAACTCCCCCTCAAGGGGGAGGACTAAATTGTAACAATCCCTTCAATGGGGAAGCAAGCATTGACACCCCCTCTAACTCCCCCTCAAGGGGGAGGACTAGTTTGTAACGATCCCTTCAATGGGAAAGCAAGGGTCTCGAGGCCTGAAGGTAACTGATCCTCCCCCTTGAGGGGGAGTTGAAGGTAACTGATCCTCCCCCTTGAGGGGGAGTTAGAGGGGGTGAAAAGACACGGGTGGAACAAAAATTAAAACGAAAATCGCGAAATCATATACATACCTACACTAATTTATGTAAGTTGCTCATTCTCAACAGTTTATTTAGTGTATGTAAACTACACTAAAACTCGTTTATATACACTAAGTTTTCTGTATGGAAACAGCCTCGATTCTTCCAGGCTTTATGTTGTACTCAACTCGTACATGACTTGTGTACGAATGGTACATGACGCTTGTACGAATGGTACATGACGCATGTACGAATGGTAAATGACGTGTTTATGATTGACAAATGACGTGTTTACACCCGGTGGACAAGATGTTACAAGCCGAAAAACATGCTCTCTGACACGAAAAGGCGCGATTTAGTGTAGGTAGGTCAGCTTTAGTGTAGGTTACATACACTAACAAAGCCGCTGACTGTCAGAAAGATACGCAGTTTAGTGCATAAGTGTAGGTATTTACGCAAAAAAAAATTTCGTTTGAAAAATTGGCAGGTGAATATGGGGGAAGGGGCTGCGAATTAAACGGGAATATGAGAATGAATACTGACCCCACCCCTAACCCCTCCCCTACGATGGGAGGGGAAGGGCTACGCCTATTAACGGGGAAGGGCTACGCCTATTAACGGGGAAAGGACTTTGCGAGGGAATGCCTACTTCACCATCAGCATGCGGGTGCAACTGCCGCTGAGGGTCTGGGCTTTCACGATGCAGACTGACGGAGGAAGGGTGAAGGTGTGATGACTCACCTGCGAGAGGCTGCGGTGATAGACGGTGTTTCGGGAGGTGTGAAGTAGTCCGAGCGCAAGCGTCCGCGGTGGTCGCGTTTCAGGGTGTTCGCATCGGTGGCGGCGGCAGGCAATGTGCGGCAGTCGGAAGGGCGTGTTCTCTTCCTGGTTCCAAAGAGAAGTCGGCATGTCGCCAACAGACTACAAACGCAAGCATCTGCAAACAAGAAATCAGGAATACTGACTGTTATAGACTACATTTTTGAGGTAATTAGTATAAAAAATCTGAATAATCTTTCGGGAATTGGAAGAATTGATTACCTTTGCAGCAAATTCAAGAAAAAGAAAACAAATGGGAAAGATTATTCTGACAGGCGACCGCCCCACAGGACGCCTTCATTTAGGTCACTACGTGGGTAGTCTTCGCCGACGCGTGGAACTGCAAAACGAAGGCAACTTCGACAAGATGTTTGTCTTCATTGCCGACGCTCAGGCACTCACCGACAACGCTGACAATCCTGAGAAGGTGCGCCAGAACATCATTGAGGTGGCCCTCGACTATCTCTCCGTGGGTCTCGACCCAGAGAAAGTGACCATCTTCATTCAGTCGATGATACCTGAACTGACTGAACTGACCTTCTATTATATGAACCTCGTCACTGTGAGTCGTCTGCAACGCAACCCCACCGTGAAGACTGAGATTCAGATGCGCAACTTCGAAACCAGTATTCCCGTAGGGTTCTTCACCTACCCCATCTCACAGGCTGCCGACATTACGGCATTCAAGGCTACGACGGTGCCGGTTGGCGAAGACCAGGAACCCATGTTGGAACAGTGCCGCGAGATAGTCCGTCGTTTCAACAACACCTACGGCGAAGTGCTTGTTGAACCGGAAATCATGCTGCCCACCAATCAGGCCTGCCTGCGTCTGCCCGGCATTGACGGCAATGCCAAGATGTCGAAGTCGCTGGGCAACTGCATTTATCTCTCCGATCCATCGAAGGAGATGCAGGCAAAAGTAAAGGTGGCCTATACCGATCCGCAGCACTTGCGTGTAGAAGACCCGGGACATATAGAGGGCAACGTGGTGTTTACCTATCTCGATGCCTTCTCGTCGGACGAAGACTTTGCCGAGTTCTGGCCAGAATATAAGAACCTCGACGAGCTGAAAGACCATTACCGCCGAGGCGGTCTGGGCGACGTGAAGTGCAAGAAGTTCCTGATGAAGGTGCTCGACAAGCAACTGGAGCCCATCCGTGAGCGCCGCCATGAGTTTGAGAAAGACATCCCCGAGGTGTTCAATATCCTGAAGAAAGGCACCGACGTGGCCCGCGAAGTGGCAGCACAGACGCTGCACGAAGTGCGACAGGCCATGCGCATCAACTACTTCGACGACCTGGATCTCATTCAGCAACAAGCTGAGAAGTACCAATAAAAAGTAAATGAATAAAATATTAATCGCTTAACTCAAGAAAAAGAAATGGAAAACAATCAGAACAACAACGGCCAGCTCCAGATTGAGCTGCCACAGGACGTAGCACAGGGACAGTATGCAAACTTCGCAATAATCACTCACTCGAGCAGCGACTTCGTTATCGACTATGCTCGTATTCTTCCCGGTGTGCCCAAGGCACAGGTAAAGAGTCGCGTGATTCTGGCTCCCGAACATGCCAAGCGCCTGCTTCAGGCTTTGCAAGAGAACATCGTGCGCTATGAGCGTGCTTATGGACAAATCAAGATTCCAAACCAGCAACCACGCACAGCCACACCGTTTAATATCGGTAAGGGCGAGGCTTAAACACAACATCATCTATCCTCGAGGGGGGACGTTAAAAGAGTTTTTCTCTTTTGCGCCCCCCATATTTTGCAACTTTTTAGCCGTTCCATGCGTCTAACACATAAAAAGAAACATTATTAGCTATGAACATCAACAAAAGAACCCTCTTCGCAGGCTTCATGCTCCTGTCGGTGTGCACCCACAGCATGGCCAGACAATGGACCCTCCGGGACTGTATCGACTATGCCCTGAAGAACAACATCTCACTACAGAAATCAAGGCTCAACCAACTGAACGCGCAAGAGGACATTCTGCAGAGCAAGGCCGCCTTGCTTCCCTCCTTGATGGCTGCCACTTCGCAGAACGCCACCTACAGACCCTGGCCCGAAACAGGCTCTGCGATTGTGGCCGATGGCTATGTGCAGGCGAGTGTCGATAAGGTGTATTACAACGGCACCTACGGCGTGAGTGCCAATTGGACTGTATGGAACGGTGGCCGCAACACGAACACCATTCGCCTGAACGAGAAAGCGGAGCAACAGGCTGCCCTGGAAACCGAAGTGGCTGCCAAGAACATCCAAGAGCAGATTGCCCAGCTCTATGTGCAGATACTCTATTCGGCAGAGGCCATCAAGGTGAACAAGCAGAGTCTGGAAACCAGCAGGACCAACGAACAGCGCGGCGAAGAATTCATGAAGGTGGGGAAGATGAGCAAAGCCGAACTGGCACAGCTCACCTCGCAAAGAGCCCAAGACGAATATAATGTGGTGGAAGCCGAGAGCAACCTGCGCAATTATAAACGCCAGCTGAAGCAACTGCTCCAGATTACCGACGACGAGGAATTCGATGTGGAGATTCCGACGACCACCGATGATATGGCCCTGCAAGCCATACCCACCATGCAGAGCGTCTATGCACTGGCATTGGAAAACCGCCCGGAGATCAAGAGTGCGCTGATAGGCATAGAAAGCAGCGACCTGAACATCCGCATAGCAAAGGCTCAGAAGCTGCCCACCATCGACCTGCAAGGCAGTGCCAGCACGAATACCACCTCGATGAGCGACAATGGGTGGGGCACACAGTTGAAGAACAACTTCAATCTGGGTGCCGGCGTGAATCTGAGCATCCCTCTTTTCGACAGCAGACAGACGAAAACTGCCGTGAATAAGGCGAAGATTCAGAAGCAGAACTACGAGCTCGACCTAAAAGACAAGCAGACCAACCTCTATTCAACGATAGAAAACTATTGGCTGCAGGCCGTTACCAATCAGGAAAAGTTCAAGGCCGCCCAAGTGGCCACGCAGAGCCAGCAGACCAGCTACGAACTCTTGAGCGAACAGTTCCGCTTAGGATTGAAGAATACGGTGGAATTGCTGACGGGCAAGGACAACCTGCTCATGGCCCAACAAAACGAATTGCAGAGCAAATACATGACTATCCTGAACATCTATCTGCTGAAGTTCTACGGAGAATGACTTCCTTTTTGCTATTTTTTGACCATTAAATTTTGAAAATTGCAATAAAAGCATTATCTTTGCGGGCACATAATCATTGAAAACCGCAAGATAGATGAATCAAGAACAACGAAAAGTGAGCCCCGTAGCGTGGGTGCCCACACTCTATTTTGCCATGGGAATGCCCTTCGTGGTGCTCAACATGGTGTGTACGCTGATGTATAAAGGTATGGGCGTGAGCGACAAGCAGATTGCTTTCTGGACTTCGCTCATCATGCTTCCCTGGACTTTGAAGCCACTTTGGAGCCCGTTCCTTGAAATGTATAAGACGAAGAAATTCTTCGTCGTACTGACACAATTGTTGTCGGGCGTGATGTTCGCCTTGGTAGCCTTTGCCCTCAACCTGCCTTCTTTCTTCGCTGTCACCATAGCCATGCTGGCGGTGATAGCCATGAGTGGTGCCACCCACGACATTGCAGCCGACGGCGTTTACATGTCGACGCTCTCCACCGACGAACAAGCCCGCTGGATTGGCTGGCAGGGAGCTTTCTATAATATAGCCAAGATAGCAGCCACGGGCGGACTGGTCTATCTGGCCGGTACGTTCATCGACAGTTTCGGTGTGACGAAGGCCTGGATGATCATCATGCTCATCATCGGTATCATCATGGTGGCCTTGGGATGCTATCACTTCTTCATCCTGCCGGGAGGGAAAGCGAGGAGCGAGGAGCGGGGAGCGGGGAGCGAGAAGGCAACCTTACGCGAACAACTCCGGGAACTGTGGGCTGTATTCGCCGAATTCTTCAAGAAGAAACACATCTTCTATTACATCTGTTTCATCATTCTTTATCGCTTTGCCGAAGGTTTCGTCATGAAGATTGTGCCGCTCTTCCTGAAAGCGCCGCGCGCAGAACAGGGCTTGGGCTTGAGCGAACAAGAGATTGGCCTGTGCTATGGCACGTTCGGTGCTGCGGCCTTCGTCATCGGAAGTATCCTCGCGGGCTATTACATCGCCCACCGAGGCCTGCAGAAATCCTTGTTCTCGCTGGCCATTGTGTTCAACATCCCCTTTGTGGCGTACACCCTGCTGGCCATCTATCAGCCTCAAAGCCTCTGGCTCATCGGCGGTGGTATCGTGCTGGAATACTTCGGCTACGGTTTCGGCTTTGTAGGACTGACGCTCTTCATGATGCAACAGGTGGCTCCCGGCAAGCACCAGATGGCTCACTATGCCTTTGCTTCGGGCATCATGAACCTGGGTGTGATGCTGCCAGGCATGATGAGCGGTTTCTTCAGCGACTGGCTGGGCTACCGCATGTTCTTCATCATGGTGCTCTTCTGCACCATCCCCGCCCTGCTCGTCACCTGGTTTGTGCCCTTCACCTACCCGGATAAGAAGAAATAAAATGAACATGGAATATTCAAAATAATATGGAAGAACTAAAGATTCAGGGCAACCCTCTGCCCAACATGCCGTGGGAAGAGCGACCGGAAGGATGCCGCACTACCGTATGGCGCTCACAGCGCAACCCCATTATTCCACGCGATTTGCTCACGACGAGCAACAGTATCTTCAACAGTGCCGTAGTGCCTTTCGGCGAAGGCTTTGCCGGTGTGTTCCGCTGCGACGACACCAACCGCCGCATGACGCTACATGCAGGCTTCAGCGACGACGGCGTGAACTGGCGCATCAACGAGGAAACCATCCACTTCGACTGCGACGACAAGGAGATAGGCCAGTGGGTCTACGGCTACGATCCTCGCGTCTGCTGGATAGAAGACCGCTACTACGTCACTTGGTGTAATGGCTATCACGGGCCCACCATCGGCGTTGCCTGGACGAAAGACTTCAAGACATTCCATCAATTGGAGAATGCCTTCCTGCCTTACAACCGCAACGGTGTGCTCTTCCCGAGGAAGATCAACGGCCGATACGCTATGCTGAGCCGTCCCAGCGATACTGGACACACGCCCTTCGGCGATATATTCTACAGCGAATCGCCCGACTTTGAGTTCTGGGGGCGCCATCGCCACGTGATGTCGCCAGCACCGTTTGAACTGAGTGCCTGGCAATGTATGAAGATTGGAGCAGGTCCCATCCCCATCGAGACCTCCGAAGGCTGGCTCATTTTCCACCACGGTGTGCTCCATTCTTGCAATGGCTACGTCTACGCCTTTGGCTCTGCCCTGCTCGATCTGGATGAACCTTGGCGCGTGATAGCCCGCAGCGGCCCCTACCTGATTACGCCGCAGATGCCCTACGAATGTATGGGCGATGTGCCCAATGTGTGCTTCCCGTGTGCCGCTTTGCACGATTCAGCAACAGGCCGCGTAGCCATTTACTACGGCTGCGCCGATACTGTGACCGGACTGGCATTCGGAATGATACCAGAAATCATCGAGTTCACCAAGCGCACCAGTATCGTTTAACATCGATACTTATTATATTATAAGAACGCGTAGACGCAAAGACGCTGAGAGTTTTATTGATTCACGAATCGACTCTCAGCGTCTTTGCGTCTGTGTGTTTATGATTCAATGCCATCAATGGCGATATATTACTGCGGGGTTGAGGCGGTTGCCCTGAGCATCTGACACCCAGAGGCGGAGCATACCACCATTGCTATCGAAGTAGCGGAGCTCCATGCGGTGGAGTCCTTTGCGCAAAGCCTGCTGGCAAACCTCCTCATGCGGACTCTGCGGACGGTCGTTATCCACCACCATATTGCCATCAATTTTGAGCCAAGAGCCATCGTCGCTCATCAGCGCAAACGTGTAAACGCCGTCGGCAGGCGCATTGAAATAGCCCGTAATCCTCAGGCCTATCTTCCCCTTCACACCATCTGGGATGCAGACATCATCTATTTCGTAGTCGCCTTTCAGCGGGGCAGTCATGATGTCGGCACACTTCACGCCTCCATATTCATACCAAGTGGCGGTGAGTCCGGGAGTCAGTTGGTCGCCATGATAGGGCGATATACGCAACTTAGAGACGGGTTCCAAATAGCCTTGCTTGATGAAATCGGCCTTCACCATCTCGTCGGGACGCCCCTCCGGATTGAAGGTCCTGAGAATGAAGTGCGTAGTTTCGTCGACGGTAATCGGCCCAGTATACAGCGCCGACTGGTTGTTGGGGAACAATCCGTCGGTGGTATAGCGTACCGTTGCCAGCGGGTCTTTGCATTCCACCTGTAGCGTTCCCTCGTCAACGAATACGTTCTGACTGTAGAAACCATCTAAGCTGGGGGTGCGATAAGGCACATGCAGGCGATGAAGCAGACCGAACTGGTCGGTCAGCCGAGCATAGAACTCGTCGTAATCCTTCTGTTCAGGTTTCGTCCAGCCCAGTTCAGAAACGGCCATCATACGCGGGAAATATTTATAAAGAACGCGCTCGCGCGAAGGCACCCACTCGCACCAGAGGTTGCCTTGCACGCCTATCACGTGTTTTTTCTGCTGAGCCGTGAGCCGGTCGGGCAGAAGATTATACTCATAAATTGTTCTGAGGTCGGTCTTCTGCTCTTCATCGTTCAGATAGAATGGATTGCCCGGGCAATAAATCACGTCGTTTCCGTGTCCCGTCACCTGGTCAACGGCATCGGGAACCCACGTACGCCACCACGAAACCGTAGCCGTCTTCGACAGTCCGCCCTCCAGAATCTCGTCCCATCCAATCATCTTGCGGCCTTTCTTATTCAGGAAAGCCTCCATCTGATGGATAAACCAAGCCTGCAGCTCGAACTCATCCTTGAGTCCTTCCTCGCGGATTCGCTTCTGGCAGTCGGGGCATTTCTCCCAGTTGTCCTTGCGGACCTCGTCGCCTCCGATATGCACATACTCGTAGGGGAAGAGCGCCAGCACTTCGTTCCAGATGTCTTTGCAGAACTCAAACACGCGGTCCTTGCCTGGGCAGAGCGGTGTGGTGAACCATTCGCCCCACCCCACTTCCTTGAAGCAAGACAGTCCGTCGTAGTTCTCGATGGCACTCAGGAAGTGGCCCGGCATATCGATTTCCGGTATGATTTCCACGCCGCGCTGCTTGGCAAAGGCCACGATATGCCGGATGTCCTCCTGCGTATAGAAGCCACCATAGAGCGACTCACGGGCGCCGGATGATGAATGCTGGGTGGTAAAGGCCTCATTGGGCGCGCCGTTCCAGCGATTCTTGGGTAGCAGCATATCGGTATTGTCCTCCTCTTTCGCCCGTTGCACGCAGATGGTGTCTTGATTGTTGGGAATGCGCCAGGCACCGCGCTCCGTCAGCAGCGGGTATTTCTTGATTTCGATGCGCCATCCCTGGTCGTCGGTCAGGTGCCAATGGAACCGGTTAATCTTGTAAAGCGCCATCAGGTCGATGACTTCTTCCACCTCATCGACGGTGAAGAAGTGGCGCGAACAGTCGAGATGGAAGCCACGCCAGCCAAACCTCGGCGCATCATTGATGGTGGTATAGGGCAGCTTGTCCATCAGCACCATCTGCCGAAGGGTGGCGATGGCATTCACCACGCCTCCATAGTCGGCTCCTTTCAGTTGCACGCCCTGCCCGTCTATCGTGAGTTGATAGCCGCCTTTGGCCAGTCCCTTGCCCATCGACAGACTGATCTGACCGCCCTTTCCAGCCCGGGCTGTGGCCTGAATGCCCGCTTGTGCAAGCGCCTTGCAGAGATATTCGGCTGCCGGCTGTAGGTGAGCCGACGCATAGGCCACCTCCACCTGCTTGCCCAACTCGTAAGATTGCTGTCCCCACTTGGCCGTCTGGGGTTTGGGCACGATGCTTACCTGCGCCCACATCGCGGTACTGACAACGGCCAGCACCAGTGCTAAGAAACTTTTTCTGATATTCATGATGTAGATTGTTTAGATGTTCTGGATGATGATATTAGAAGTTTTCCTCTTCGAGCAGCGTCTTTTTCTTCGTGGAAGTCTTCTTGGTGGTCGACTTCTTGGTGGCTGTTTTCTTCGTGGAAGTCTTCTTGGTCTTGATCTGTCCGCGGCTGTTCATATCAAGCGTCTGCCCGGTTTTCTCCTCATATTTGCCGGTTAGCCAACCCGCAATCTTTCTTCCTATTTTCTTTCTGACACCGGCCTCGGTGGTGGGAATGCCCGTTTTGCGGGTAAACCAGCGCTTCAGCGAGGTGATACCCAGAAACTCTTTCCACGAGAAGCGTACCGACAATCCTGGCACGCCCGTCTTTTTGTATCCGCTTTTCTTTTTTGTTGCCATTGCTACTGAAGTTTGTTTACGGCTGCGAAGTTACGAAAAAAATCGCAATTCCGTGCATTCATGCCGCAAAAATTAGCGATTATTTCCATTCGTCGATAGAATCGCATTTCGCTTTTGACTATTTCTTGACAACAGGATATTGGATACATCTTTACGACTTGAAAACGACGCTTTTCTCAATCGAGGAAACGGCGGATTCTGCAACTATCTTACTATCAACAAATTACAAAAATGGCTCATTTTCGCGATTTCGTAACAGGAATGTAGTTGCAAGGATAGCGCTGGCCTTCTCGCGGTTTAGCTTTGTTAAAAGCGAAACGATTCGTCGAAACTTTGATTTTACTGCGGTCATGATTAGTGACCCCACCCCTAACCCCTCCCCTACGATGGGAGGGGAAGGCCTGCGGAATCTTGGCCCAACCAGCGGACTCAGTGCTACGCTGAGCAGATAATACAGGAACCTGTTGCTCCATGCTCATTCTTGCGGATGAAAAAAACGCGCATTAAGAATGCTATGATCAGAAAAAAAATGGTTACAATATCCTTCCCTGCCCTTTCTTTTCTGGACTTAGGAATGTGTAAAAAATAAGTTGGTACAATGTAGGAGGTCACGTGTCCTCACGTGACACCAGTGC
>ERZ842401.8519-NODE-8519-length-10051-cov-15.201381_pt1 | contig 10051 bp, 11 predicted proteins | sample MGYA00521270_ERZ842401 | MGnify/ENA primary metagenome ERZ842401 (study PRJEB31892, sample SAMEA3878208) | bioreactor metagenome | biome: Moose rumen | place: Sweden | collected 2011-10 | study: EMG produced TPA metagenomics assembly of the PRJEB12797 data set... | reverse complement strand
AGAAAACCTTTTGGGCATATCTATCTGTTCTTATTAATGACGATGCCAAGCAACAAAATGAGTTAAGGAACATCGTACTTTCAAAATACATAAATCTCTATGAATTCATGATGAAATAAAAAAAGCGGAACCTCTGCCTTTGTTTGGCATACCTATCTCTTATCTTTGCAACGTGAACTAGAAAATGAGATAATGGAGTCTAAATTTAAGATATAAAGTATGAAAAAAGTGAATGAAGTTTTTTTCGGGAACCACGGTCTTACTTCCACATCCGCCAATCATCTGGCGAATATCGCGAAGGAGAAGATCGTAAGTAATGAGGCAAAGCTCAAAAACCTGAACTTTGTAACCACCACTGTAGATATTGTTGGCTCTCCTGCTGATTCTGGCAAGACCATCAGCCGCGGTTATAAAGAAGAAGAGTTGGCAGAGGTTCGGACTCTGCTCTCTGAGATTGCCGATATGAATGCTTTCAGTGCCTGGGTTCGTGAGGCTATCAAGGCGAAGGAAGCTGAGATAAAAGATGTCACAGAGAGAAGCTTTGACGACTGGCTTCAAGAGAATGGCCTCAGTCTTGAAAGACCTGTTCCTGCACCAAAGCCTACAGAGGATGACATCATGGAGGAACTGAACATCCGTGAACGTAACGAATATCTTCAATTAGAGGCAACAGCGGCCACTATTGGAAAATATATCCATCCTGATGGTGTCTATTCCAAAGCCCGTGAGGAATTGCATAACCGAACAATGAAGCCATACAGTACGGAGGGCACAGGAAAGGAAACGCTCATATACTCTTATGTCCCTTCGATTGACCAACAGAAGGTGGATGATTTGTTTTTTGAACTTCAGAAATGGCATCGTACCAATGAGCAGCAACTGAATCGCATCAAGTATGAGATTAAGCGTAAACTGGGAAAGAAGACCATTGAGCAAAACAGAAAATATGAGAGCGAGTGTGAGACATATCATGTTAAATACCAGGAGTATCATTCACAATTCAAGGCCTGGCAGGTCGAGGAAAGTGCGAGGATTTCCTTGATGAAGATTGTCATTCCAGAGGATCTTCAGGCGATATACGACATCATTTGCTCATTGGAAAAATAATAAGGGTTGGCTGGAACTTGCGTCTCAATGGATGCTAATCTGGCCTTAATGGAAACGGCAGAGGCAGTTATTATGATATCTAATGATTCATCTGTAATTAAAAGGAAAAGGTTTATTGATGACGGAAAACAGGCAGGCAACAGAAATGTTTGTGTTAACTGTCGTTTCCGGCCTTGGTCTTAGACCTTGCCTTTGTCTTCGCCTTGGTCCAGCATATTCAGGGATGATTGTTGGACCGGTATGCCGAAGCTGTTTCCACCTTTTTCGTTGAAAAATAAAAATAAAATGACCTATGCCCCAATCTGGCACACCTTTTTATTTTCTTTGCAACAAGATCAAATATATATTATGTTATGGATAAAAGCAAAGTACAAGACATCTTTAACTCTACAGCAGTCAGAGACATTGAACTCGAAATCGTTTCTATGCAACATGACATAGAAAAAAAACGTTTTTCTAGCGTGGGAGGCCAAGAGGTTATCAAATGTTTGTTAGGAACAAGGAGGACCTTGCTGAATCATATGTTCGTTATGGACGAAGATTACAAGGATCTTTTGTATGATTTCAACGAAGCTCTGAAAGCCCAGATGATAGAAATGCGAAGGAGGGCTATTACGATGTTTGAGTCCACCATTAATGGAGGAATTAATTCATATTATGAACTTAAAGCAAAGTGCTTCCTCGGTTATGAGTACTCAAAAACACATCCAGTTCAGACTATGCGGGCCAAAAAGATGTGGGCAATAATGAACGGATCTCTGGATGATTATATGCCATTATATTGGGATGGTGTACAATCTTTTACTTTGGAGTGTAGGGATGGCAAGATGTGCCCTATCCCATCTGAAAATGAAATGCTCTACCTTGAAGACAAATTTGATAATTGGAATGACGAATTAGACCCTGAAATGACTAAGGATATGCATCTGATATATCCTTTCCATAATCTTTATAGTCACATGGAATTCTCTATATTTGACCTTCTGTGGGTGCGCGATTTTAATATAGAGATAAATATCGAGGCGGATTACGATACATATCCAAATGATAATCCTGGTGATGATATTGACTGGGAAAAATGTGACTATTATGATTGAATTGTGTATGTTTTCTGAGGTCAGTAGTTTACCACCATATGCTCTCAAAGCGGAGATTGACGAAATCATTTGGCAGCTGTCTCGTGAATCACAACTGATTCCTATTAATATAAAGGATATGGAATACCTTTACGAGGAGTCTGTCATATTGAAGCGGAGATTCTTTTCCATTGAGGAAGGTCGAGATAGAAGAATGGATAGCATTGTCCGAGTTATAAAGAAGTATGCTCCTACAGATAAAAAGACATATGAGCATGTTCTAATACTTATTCAGACATCGAAAGATCATCCGCTTATCATGTCAGAACTGCAAAACTTAAATGAGATAACACAAGGCTTTTCTCCGAAAACGGAAATACGCTGGGGGCTAGGAGTCAATGAAAATCTTGAAGATCATTTGTATATGATGATAATTTGCAGTAAAAAGTGATCTTTTTCGCACCTGTGCCTCAAAACGGCACACGTGGCATGTATCTTTGCAACATCTAACATTCAATAATCAAAATAATAGTATTATGGCAACAAAAGTTTTAAGTAATGAGTTCATGCAGAACATCGCAACAGAAGAGGCTTGGAAAGAACTCTCTAGTAACTTTAACTGGTCAGAAACCACGTTGGAGAAGTATCAAGACAAGGTTGACTGGGATGAGATTTCAGAAAACAGAAACATTCGCTGGACTATACCTATGATCCAGAAGTTCCAGAAGAAAATCAACTGGGACAAGTTCTCTGACTATGCTGACGAGAACATTCTCTCTGAAAGCTATCTCGATGCGTTTAAAGAGAAATGGAATTGGCGCAACCTCTCTAACAATAGCAGCATCAATCTCACGGATGAACTTTTAGAGAAGTATGCAGACAAATGGGATTGGGAAGTAATTATCGACAGCTATGGCCACGATATTTTTAGTAAGAAAGCCATTGAATTCTACGAAAAGTACAAGGATTATATTCCTGTCTCGAAACTCCAGAGCACTACTCTTTGGCGAAACATCATCGAGCAGAGAGCCCACCAGTTGGCATGTGAAATAACGGCGTAAGATTACTGAGCAGGGGGAAATAATTCTCCCTGCTCGAATGCAAATATGTCCCAATGATATTTTTGACGAATGATAAGTGAAGATTATATAAAGAAGATATTTCCACTTGGTAGGCTCACCATTTTGTAAGCGCCCTCAAACAACCACATATATAGAACTATTGTATAAAAATCTTTTGGATGAGGAATTTGTTGATAGAATTAGTGTTAAAAAAAACTCAGTCCATAATCAGATTGGTTTCTAGCAAAAGGCGACAACTCTAATAACAGTATTAGCATGCATGGATAATGCTATTTTTTATCCATAATATAGGTTTCGAGGTATTTTTCTATGGTTATTTGGGATTATTTCGATTTCAACAATCAATAATTCGAGAAAAAATTGTATATTTGCAAACGAATGTGCATAACTAAGAGCTTATGAGTAGAGTCTTTAGAATAACGCCAAAGCGTATAAAACGATCGAATGGTACAGTGCTAACCCCAGATATGGTGATCACTGTAACCACTCGCCAACATACTACAGACCCATTCTATAACGGAGCCGTGGAGATCCGGGAGCAATACATACGCATGTTTCAGTTCGACTACAAACGCGCCTGCTGCTCCAAGTATGATTTTGATTTCGAGAAGTTGGACTAAACATAATGAATTATGGAAAAAGAAGAAATAATTGCCATTGTGGATAAATATCGCAAAATGAGCCATAATTATTCTTTCTATGGTGAGGATAAATGTTATGAGTTTGAACAAATAGCTGAAATCATAGAAGATAATCTTGATGAAATTATAGAGGAGGATTATTCTACTGAAGAAGATGTTGTAGCATTTGCAAAAGAAACCTTAAGTTTGGGGCAAGACCACTATGAAAGGGAAGACTATATCAATATGGGGTTGTTAGATGAACCATATGAAGAATGATAAACTATAATAGGAGAAATTATACTAAAACTACATAAAATGGCAGAAAATAAGATTGAAATAAAATCGGTGAGCCAACTTCTTGAAATGAAGTTCTATATACCGAATTATCAAAGAGGATACCGGTGGACAGATCAACAGGTTAAAGATTTGTTGAATGACATTTTGGAGTTTTCGAAAAGAAATAAGAAAGAACACGAATTTTATTGTCTTCAACCTCTTGTCGTTAAGGAGATTGATGAATTTCATAAAAAGGAGCTTCAATTAGATGTGAATGATTCATGGTACGAAGTAATAGATGGTCAACAAAGATTGACAACTATTTATCTCATTCTTTCAGCGATGAAAGATGCAATATCAATTTTAGGATTGCCCACAGAACTGTATGAACTGCAATATCAACGGACCATAGAAGGTTATGATTTTACACAATTTCTGAAGAACGTTGAAATTATCACGAAAGTAGAATATGGGCATATTGAGTATTATCATTTAAGCAGTGCCTATCTTACTATTAAAGAGTGGTTGAAGATCAAAAAGGTAAACATAGGTGATTTCTGCAATGCGTTTCTTAAATATGAGTTGGATAATTCTAATCCACCAAGAGACAAAGCAAATAATATCCGCTTCATCTGGTACGAATCCGTGGACGAAGACCCTGTCAGAGTTTTCAGAAGGCTAAACAATGGTAAAATCAAACTGACAGATGCCGAACTTGTAAAAGCTCTGATGCTCAATCGTTCCAATTTTGGAAAGGAGACCGATGAACATCTGAAGTTGCGTCAGCAGGAAATTGCCAGCGAGTGGGACAATATTGAATACGCACTACAAAACGATGAGTTTTGGCTTTTCCTCCGCAATATTGATGAAAACGATAAATATAAGCACTCTACAAGGATAGATTTTATTTTCGATTTGATGTGTGACCAACAATCGTTAGGACCTTTCTACAACATCGGCACTGATGAGCACAGAACATTCCGCTATTTTTATGAGTATTTCCATATGGACAGCAAGAATGGAGAAGAGAAAATAAAAGATTGTTGGACAAAGGTAAAAAAGTATTTCCAAACATTCCAAGAATGGCACAACGATTTGGAACTGTATCATTATGTGGGTTATTTGATTCACCAGGGAGAAAAACTGGATGATTTATACAAGTTTTGGAACAATGAGAGTTCGAAAGAAAACTTCGTTTCAAAATTGAAAGATATAATCAAAGACAAAATCAAGAAATGCAATGATTTAGCTGAACAATATGAGATAGATGGAGGACCAGCAAAAACCACATGCAAACCTCTATTGCTCCTTCATAATATCCAGACCATCATCAATCAGAACAACCAACTTAAATCAAAAGAAGAATACAAACTTGCTGTATTCTACAAATTTCCCTTTCATATTTTCAAAAAAGAGAAATGGGATGTTGAACACATTGATTCCAACACAACTAATGAGTTGGAAAAATCGAAAGATCAGAAAGAATGGCTAAAGTATTCCGTTTTAGGTGCCGAATTAAATAACGAGCTGAAGGAGAAAATCAAATCATTTATCCAAGATAAGGAATCAGAAGTTTCGTTTAATGAATTGGCTGAAGTGATAGAAACCCAAACACCGTCATCATGGAAGAATCCTGAACAGGACAAAAACAAGGTTTGGAATTTCGTCCTTTTGGATGCTGGCACAAACAGAGGATATGGAAATTCCATCTTTCCTACCAAAAGACGCTGTATCATTGGCAAAGACCAAGGCAAGTCTTACGCCATTGATGACAATTTGAACGTGTCTATGAAAGATGGTGCCATAGCATTCATTCCTCCTGTAACCAAAAACGTATTTCTTAAATACTATAACACTTCTGTTGATAATCTGAGAGAATGGAATGAGACGGACGCAACCGCATACAAACAAAACATACTCGACACATTAAAAGAATTTGGAGTGAAAGACTCCTCCATCTCTGAGAATTTTCAGGAATTATAATCTAACAATCAAAACAAGGACAAAGATGAGCAATAACACCTATACCGCAAAAGAAACTTCGTTTTGGAAATTTATACAAGAAAACGAGATAGAAATCCCTATCATTCAACGAGATTATGCACAAGGCCGCTTGGGTAAGGAGAGTTTACGCAAAAACTTTTTGAGCGACCTAAAAAAAGCCTTGGACAATGAAAAACCCTACCAAGACAAAGCTATGAAAATGGATTTTGTTTATGGTTCTGTTGAACACGATAAAATTAATCCTTTGGACGGACAACAACGCCTCACCACTTTGTGGCTTTTGCATTGGTACATTGCATTGCGTGCTGGAAAATTGGATGAGAAAATAGCAGGATCTTTGAATAGATTTTCATACGAAACACGCATTACCTCCCGCGAGTTTTGCGGTAATTTGTGCGATTCGGATCATTTTAAGGATTTTGACGGCAATGATATTGTCGATTTCATCACAAGACAGACTTGGTTCTATTCCACATGGAAGCAAGACCCCACTATCCAATCCATGCTGAGAATGTTGGGTGGAACAAAAGTAACTGATAAAAAAGGGGAAAATATTGTTGATGGGATTGAAGAATTGTTTGCATGCCCTCAAAAATGCGAAATAAAAGAAGGTGAGAAATGTTTTGTTTACAGAAAATTCAACGAATATTGGTGTAAACTAACGGGCGATAATTGCCCCATTGTGTTTTACCATTTACCTCTAAGAGACTTTGGACTTTCCGATGATTTGTACATCAAAATGAATGCACGTGGAAAGCAACTGACCAGTTTGGAGAATTTTAAGGCCGATTTGGTGGACTATATTACGGAACAGTCCGATTCTGAATTATTAGATGAGGATGCAAAAAGGAGATGGAAAGCTTTGTTAGAAGAACGAGAAGGAATACCTATAAAAATGGACACAACCTGGACCGATATTTTTTGGAGGAACAAGTCTGTTGATAGTAAGATTGACGAAATATATTTTGCTTTTCTGAATAGGTTCTTTTGGGATAAGTTGTTTATGTATAAGAACAAAGAAAGCAAATATGTGTTGGATATTGGCAAAGGTGATGAAACATCGACGCAAGAAAACAATAATCCATCATACAAATATTTGAACAACTCAAATGCCAGTCAAAATGTCTACGATACGACAATCTCCTATAAAGAATTGGATATGTATAAGTTTTATGGAGGTGAAATACCATATGACGTTTTTAAAGACTTGCAGATTGTCCTAAATAGATATAAGGAAATTCCCGCCTGCACATGGGATGATAACTTTAGATTTATACCAGCATACGAAAATGACAATAATGGAAACAATGTAGAAATCACGGATACGTCAGGTGAAAAGATATTGAAAGTGACCTATCTTAATCAGGTACAACGAATCGTTTTCCATGCTGTATGCAAATATTTTATTGAAGGTGAAGCTGACGAGACAACGATAAAACAGTGGATGCGTGTGGTTTGGAATCTTGTTTCGGGAGAAGATGCCAAAGGTCCACAGATCAGAAGCACTTCGGCTATGAGGTCTGCGATGGAATTCATTGATAAACTTAATAGTCACAATGTGTATTCTTGTTTGGCACAATATACTGAAAAACTTTCAGATTCCGAATTTGACAGACGGTGTAAGGAAGAAATTGCCAAAGCTAAACAAATACTTGATGAAAACGGAGAAATTCGTAAATATGCAGGTATTCACAAGAGAAAAGATGGCTCTGATTGTGTTTATTGGGAAGACATAATCAAAGATGCCGAGAAAGATGCCTTCGTCCTATTCAAGGGTACTATTAGGTTCCTTTTTCTTGACGAGAATGGAAATATTAATTGGGATGATTTTGATAAAAAGATGATTAATGCAAAAAAATATTTTTGCAAAAAGGGAGTTAGAGATGAATACAAAGAAAAAATGTTTTTGTTGCGATCATTCATTGCAAATTTCAGTAAGTGGAGTGAATTTTGGGACATCAATTATGATAATGAAGTGTATACATGGAAAAATTTGCTTATCTCTCGTTGCAAACCTGCCCATATAATACTTACAAATCTTGTATACGCAAATGATGATTTTATTTCATTCAAAGCTTCTTTGAATGAATTTGATCAGGGATATGAGGATATACAAAATACTGTTCAAGAAGAATTAGTCAAAACCCACATTCTCGTTGAAGCCTCTAAGTGGCATTCTAAATTGAATTGGCGCTATAACACATATTGTTTATATCCGAGTAACGCCAGAGCTGACTGGAAGAAATATGTTATAGGTAGTCATAGGAATCAAATACTATCAGATTTATGTGACAAGAAAGTGATTATTGATTCCGAGAATAGACGTTTCAAGTCTGGAGAAAGCAACAATTTCTTTTGGGGGTGGGATATTAATTTTAAATATATACAAGATAATATTACTTATGATTTCCAATGGAATGCAGATGGAAAAATATATCTAATGGAAAATAACGAAAGAAAAACGAAAGCAGATGGTACAAACTATTACTTTCCAACGAAGGGCATTAATGATTCTGAGAGTATTGAACGCGAACTTGAAAAGCTTGTCAATGAAGATCTTAGATTTTAAATCCTAACTCGATCAATAACCATGCCCACCTACATTTCCAACTCCTCCCACTACGACGAAGTGCTTTCACGTGTGATGCATGTGAAGCAGTCCTTGTGGATTGGAACGGCGGATATAAAGGACTTGTATGTGGAGGATGGAAAAAAGACTGTGCCATTCTTGGGCATGCTGGCAAAGCTGATAAAGAAAGGTGTGGCTGTAAGGCTGATTCATGCCAAGGAACCAGGACCAGTATTTAGGGAGGATTTTGACAGATATCCCATTTTGTATGATGGATTGGAGAGGGTGCTTTGTCCAAGGGTGCATTTCAAAATAATGGTCTTTGATGGCAAGGAGGCGTATATTGGCAGCGCTAACCTCACTGGTGCTGGCATTGGCATGAAGGCTGAAGATACTCGTAATTTTGAAGCTGGCATTTTTACGGATGATCCAGAAATCGTTGAGCAAACCATGAATCAGTTTGATGAGGTTTGGATGGGAAAATATTGCAAAAGTTGCAAACGTCGCAGTTTCTGTTCTGATCCTATTATTGGGAAATAAAAATGCTTATGGAGAAATACATCTTTTTGGATTTTGATGGAGTTCTTAATACCGAGCACTACCAGAATCTTCTTTACCACGAAGGAGAATCCTTTCAGGATGAATATGGAGCGTTCTTTGACCCAGAGGCAGTGGAACAACTGAAAAGGATTATAGATGCCACTCAAGCAGACATCGTAATACAATCATCTTGGAAATACTTAGGACTGGAGGCCATGCAGGAAATGTGGAAAGAACGGGCAATGCCAGGCAAAGTTATAGATATAACACCTTCATCAGTAAGTGACAGTTGGTTACTTTCGGCCAATCTTGATGATATCGATCCTGCAATGGGTCATTGTAAAGGAATGGAAATAGCTTCTTGGCTTTCCGATTATGCTAATGAGAGAAAAAAATATGTTATCATTGATGATGAGTATGTCATTTTAGATTCACAACTGCCCAATTTCATTTTGACTAATCCATACGATGGCATCACGGAAGAACGTAAGCCATCAGTGAACCCCATATTGCCCGCCTGAGATTTTGTGCGTAACTTTGCGCGGTACTTTAATCTATCGCGTATATGGCATACATGACAATCGAACAGTTCCGTCAGATCTATGACGAGTGGAAGAACAGCGGGCTCAGCGTCCAGCAGTATTGTGAGAGCACGGGCATCCGTGAGAGTCGTTTCTATTATTGGAAGGCCAAGCTGAAGGCAGAATCGCTTCCATGCATATTCCGGCGATAGCCGTTCACCAATTCCGATGATATCCGTTCACTCGGTTGGTG
>ERZ842401.8517-NODE-8517-length-10052-cov-4.956487_pt1 | contig 10052 bp, 9 predicted proteins | sample MGYA00521270_ERZ842401 | MGnify/ENA primary metagenome ERZ842401 (study PRJEB31892, sample SAMEA3878208) | bioreactor metagenome | biome: Moose rumen | place: Sweden | collected 2011-10 | study: EMG produced TPA metagenomics assembly of the PRJEB12797 data set... | reverse complement strand
ACTCATAACAGTTTATATGTTTTATATTATTTCTTGTTAGGATCCTCGCAAATTTCGGTAAGCACGCCATGAGTGGATTTAGGATGAAGGAAGGCGATGTTCAGGCCCTCGGCACCTTTCCTTGGAGCCTTGTCAATCAGTCTTACGCCCTTTGCTTCAAGTTCATTCAGGCATGTCTGGACAGATGGAGTGGAAAATGCCACATGGTGTACGCCTTCGCCTCTCTTTTCTATGAACTTTGCAATGGTACCTTCAGGATCGGTGCTTTCCAAAAGTTCGAGTTTGGTCTGTCCGATTTTGAAGAATGCGGTCTTAACCTTCTGGTCTTTAACCTCTTCAATAGAGTAGCACTTCAGGCCGAGCATTTCTTCGTAATAAGGAATAGCCTCTTCCAACGATTTTACGGCAATTCCCAGATGTTCTATATGAGTCAATTCCATAATTGTTATGTTTAAATAGTTATATTGTCTGTATCAAAAAAAAGATAAAGCCCGCAGGGGCCTTATCAGGGGGCATTTATCCTTGTTGAGAGTCTGACAGATCCAGAGTGTGATATACATTCTGGACGTCATCGTCGTTTTCTATTCTTTCTATGAGCTTTTCGTTTTCTATCCTCTGGTCTTCCGGAAGTCTCTTGAGGTCAACCGTAGGTATTCTCTCAAAACCACCGCTGACTATGGTATAGCCTTTGTCCTCTATGTATTTTTGGATTTCGCCGAAGGATTTGTAGGCTCCGTAGATTACCACGGTCTTGTTGCCGTCTTCGTCTTCTTCGCCAAAGACCTCGTCTGCTCCGTAGTCTATGAGTTCCAGCTCCAGTTCTTCAAGGTTTATATCATTGTTGTTCTTGATTTTGAAGACGCATTTGTGGTCAAACATGAACTCTACGCTGCCGCTGGTTCCCAATGTTCCGTTGAACTTGTTGAAATAGCTGCGGATGTTGGCCACGGTACGGGTATGGTTGTCTGTTGCGGTTTCTATCAGATATGCTATTCCGCCGGGGCCGTAGCCCTCATAGACTATTTCCTGATAATCGCTCTGGTCCTTTTCAACAGCCCTCTTGATAGCCCTGTCTATGTTCTCCTTAGGCATGTTTTCGCTCTTTGCCGTCTGGATTATGGTTCTTAGGGTAGGGTTATAGTCAGGGTCCGGACCTCCGTTCTTTGCGGCTATGGTGATTTCCTTTCCAAGCCTTGTAAAGACGCGGGCCATGTTGCCCCATCTCTTGAACTTCCTTTCTTTTCTGAATTCAAACGCTCTTCCCATCTTCTGCTAGTTTAAAGAAGCCTCGGCTCTGGATATGTATTTTTCTATTTCAACCCCTTCCGGAGAGTTCGGGAACTGATTCTTGATCTTGTTGTAGGCGTTGAGGGCCTTGTCGAACTTGCCCAGTTCCTCGTAGCAGATGCCTGCGCTCTTGAGATAGGCTGCACTGAAGATGTTGTTGCTTATTTCGGATGCCTCCTCAAAGTAAGGTATGGCGGCTTCAACCTCGCCTTTGTCAACAAGGGCATCGCCGATTTTGGCCTTTGCCCTGGCCTTCATGATCTTGTCGTTGGTGTTGTATTTCTTCAGACATTCAATAGCTTTGTCAAAATCGCCGAGCCTGTAGTGGCATATACCGGCATTGAAATACACTGAATTTGGGGCCTTGCTGCCGTATTTGTCTATGATTTGAGCAAATCCAAGGAAGTTGCCGTCGCCGTTGAGGGCCAGATTGAAGGAATCCAGCGCAAAATAATGTTCTGCGGTATAGAGCTGATTTACAGCCTCTTTCTTCTGAGGAGCATACAGCAGATAATACCAAGCGAAAATAAGGAGGGCAACTACGGCAACGCCACCGGCCACATATCCTATAGTCTTCTTGTTCTTTTCGAAGAACTCGTCCGTCTTTGAAAGTGCCTCGGCTACATTGGCCTTAGGCTCAGAGCTTTCTTTGTTGATTTTAGCCATTTTTATTAAGATTTTTTGCGAAGTGCAAATTTACGGATAAATATTCTAATTTTGCAATAGTTTTCAGCGATATGTTTTTAAGCAGGATACTCATAACGGACTTCAAAAATATAGCCTTGTCCGACCTGGAATTTTCGGACAAGCTGAACTGTATCTCAGGAAGCAACGGAAGCGGCAAGACCAATCTTCTGGATGCCGTTTACAGCCTCTCCATGGGCAAGAGCTTTTTCAACTGGCAAGATGCGTTCTCTGTCAGGCATGGCTGCAAGAGCTGTGCTGTGGCGGGTTTTTACACCATGGATGACGAATCGGTGACCAAGATAGGTCTGGCAATCTATACCGGAGAACAAGAAGGAAAGACCGTGAAAAAGAACGACAAGGCCTACAAAAGGCTGGCTGATCATATCGGACTGCTTCCGGTTGTGATGGTCTCTCCCCAGGATTCTTCTCTCATAAATTCTTCGGCAGAGGAACGCCGCCGCTTTGTAAATGCCCTTTTAAGCCAGACAGACAGGGAGTATCTGGACCGGCTTCAGCGATACAACAAGATCTTGATGCAGCGTAACAGACTCCTTAAGGACTTTAATGTTCAGAAAGAGCTTCTGGAAGTGTTTGATACCCAGCTTTGCGATAATGCGGCTTATATATCTGAAGCCAGAAAGAAGCTCTGCATCCTTCTTCAGGACAGTGTACAGAACTATTACACAGAGGTAAGTGGGGCGGCAGAGTCTGTGAGTCTGAGCTATCAGAGCGAGCTTCTGAAGCTTTCCATGAAGGAAATTCTGGAAAAGAACACAGAACGAGACCGCATAATGGGGTTTACTACCGGAGGCATTCACCGCGACGACCTGCTGTTTGACATGTCCACAGACGGAAAGCTTTACAGTCCGCTGCGCCGGACGGCAAGCCAGGGGCAGCAGAAATGCTTCCAGATAGCCCTGAAACTGGCTCAGTTCGATATTATGAAGTCTAAAACAGGCGGACTGGCCCCGATACTCCTGCTGGACGACATATTTGACAAGTTGGATATTTCCAGAGTTGAGAACCTGCTCCAGATGGTCAGCGGCAGCAACTTTGGACAGATATTCATTACAGACAGCAACAAGGTCCGTATGGATGCCCTGATAGACAAGGTAGGGGGCAGATGCAGTAAATTTGAAGTTTCATCGGGAACTGTTCAAAGGATATGAAAAAGCAGAGCAGCAGGAAACTGGGAGATCTGATCCAGGACTATCTGGCAGACATAGGCCGCAATCAAGGCATATTGGGAGCCCGTGTGGTCCGTTGCTGGGATGAGACTATGGAGGGCAGCGTGCTCAGGGCAACCTCATCAAGATTTTTCAAAGACGGCACGTTGTATGTCAATCTGAGCTCTTCTGTCCTGAGGAACCTGCTGTCGAGGCGCACCAAATCTATAATATATCTGCTCAACAAAAAGCTGGGGGGCGCCGTTGTACAAAAAATTATTCTGAGGTAGAATGTTGGTTGTAATAGATAACGCCATACCTTATATTAAAGGTGTTCTGGAGCCTTACATGGATGTTGAATATGCTCCGGGGGATGCTTTCCGTCCTGTGTTGGAAAGATATCGCGGAGTTCCCAAATGTCTGATAATCAGAACAAGGACAAAATGCAACAAGGCTCTGTTGGAAGACAGTAACGTATGTTTTATAGCTTCGGCCACCATAGGTGAGGATCATATAGACAAGGATTATTGCCAGGCGTGCGGAATAGGGGTTGCAAGCGCTCCTGGCTGCAATTCGGCCGCAGTAATGCAATATGTCTTTACTGCCATGGCAGCCTGCGGCCTCCTTTTGGAAGATGCCTGCCAAAGAAGCAATCTGACGATGGGGGTGATAGGAGCCGGCAATGTGGGAGAAAAAGTGGCCCGTCTTGCCAAGGCTTTAGGTATGAGGGTTATGCGTAACGATCCTCCGAAGCAGGCCGAGCAGCAGCGCCTTATTGGAGAAGGCCTGTTCTCAGCCGACTCCGCCATAGAATACTTTGAATTGGAAGATGTCCTGGAAAACTCCGATATCCTGACCCTTCATACTCCGCTCAACAGTTCCACCGTAGGTTTGGCAGGAAAGCATTTCTTTCAGACGCTCAAGAAAGGAGCCCATCTGATAAATGCGTCCAGGGGCCCTGTTGTGGACGATGATGCCCTGCTTGCATCAAAGAAACCTGGGCTTTTCCTCAGCGATGTCTGGAACTGCGAGCCGGCTATCAACGAAAGGGTTTTGGACAGAGCAGCCCTTGCCACTCCACATATTGCGGGCTATTCCGTTGAAGGCAAGCAGAACGCCACGGATGCCGTTGTCAGGGCAATGGCCGCTTTTGCCGGCATTGATTCTCTGAAGAGCTTCACTTGCCATAAAGAAGACGAAAGACATCATCTTGATACAGAGGGAAATCTTAAATCACAGCTTCTTGATTTCTTCCCAATCGCCGAGCTGGACAATGCCCTGAGAGAACACCCGGAAAACTTTGAGAAACTTAGAAAAGAATACATCTATCGCCATGAGTTTGATTATTGAAAAAGCTGCCAGTCTGGAAGACGGAACCATCCTTAAGCTCACACCCGAAGAAGAGACGAAGTATCTGGAAACCGCTGAGTCCTTTGATGGCTCTTTATGCAAATTCACTCCTGCCAGCGGAGCTGCTACCAGAATGTTCAAGCCTCTGTATGATGAAGGAATAGAGGCCGACCGCCTGAGGCAGGAACTCAAGGCAAAGACTCCGATAGATTTTTCCATAGACCGAGACATTCTGGCTTCCACACCAAAGGGTCTTCTTCCGTTCCACCGCTATGAGATGTTTGTAAGGACTCCTCTTGAGGAACATCTTGTGGAAGGTGCTAAGTATGCCAAGTGCAAAGACGGCAAGGTTAGACTGCATTTCACTGTTTCAGAGGAACATCTGGAGGCATTCAAAACCTTGTTCAACAAATTCAGGGCCGGCTATGAGAACAGATATAACTGCATCTACGATGCTGTTTTCACAACCCAGGACCACTCCACAGACGTTATTGCCTACGATGAAGCGGGCAATCCATTCCTAAAGGAAGACGGCTCAATTCTCAAACGCCCTGCCGGACACGGAGCTCTCCTTAAAAACCTTGCTCTCTGCAACGAGGACTTCATCTTCATCAAGAACATAGACAATGTTGTAAAGGAACCTTTCCTGGCCGATACGGTAAAATGGAAGAAGATTCTGCTTGGAATGGCCATCTGTCTGAAAGACAGTCTGAAAGGCAAAATGGACCGCCCCCTCAGAATCTGCGGTATGGTCAGGAACGAAGGTGAACCCGGCGGAGGACCTTTCGTCTGCCGTGAAAAAGATGGCAGCATGTCTCTCCAGATTCTGGAAAGCGTTCAGATCAAAGACAAGTCACTTATGAAGAACTCCACTCATTTCAACCCGGTGGATATTGTGTGCTGTATAAAGGACAGTAACGGCAACAAATTTGATCTACAGCAGTTTACAGACCCAACCACCGGTCTGAGTGTAGAAAAGACCTTTGCCGGACGAAAGGCAAAATACACGGAACTCCCCGGCCTGTGGAACGGCTCAATGAGCCGCTGGCACACAATATTCGTGGAAGTTCCGATATCTACTTTCAATCCCGTCAAGACCGTGATCGATCTTCTTAGACCTGTCCACCAATAGATGTAGTGGTCCGATTTTACGGGACACTATAATCAAACCTTTTTATCTGGCGGACACACTTTTTGGGACATTATCGTAAGCTACTGTGTATGTCGTATCTGTGCCGGAGGTGTTTTGCGGAGTTACCGTAAAGGCAAACCTTGCGTCTGAACCTAAGGCTTCCGCAGAGTTGCCTTGCACCGTGTCATATCCTTATTATATGGAAGTTTCTTTTCATCTCGATGGGAAGCTCGGGTATTAAAGTAAATTGTCGAATGCAAGAAGAATGGGGAGCTACAAAGGTGCGACTATTTAGTTTTTTTGAATTTTCGTTTGATTATATTCTTAGGTATCATTATTGAGTTGTATAAATACCATTTGACAAAAGGTTGATTTATTCTGCTATACCACCAGTCAGTTTCTTCATTATATGTGGTGATTTCTATCAAATACTTCTTTTTTATCAGGAACTGCCTTGGCAAATTGAATGGATGGTAGGATAAACCAAGAGAGTCCAGAAAATCTTTGTCGGTGTCATATTTTACGACCTCCTTGTCATGTAATTTACTCAACAAGTAAGGCTTAAAAAATAGGGTATCCTTTCTAACAGTAAAGTTTCCAGTTACTTTCAATGACGCAAAATAAGGAGTATAAATCTCCATTGTATGATAGGGCTCATATATAAGAATATACTCTGGATATCCCACAGAATCTTTAAGTTGGAGCTTGTACATACTGACAACGTCAGGAATTTTTGTATTTATTGAACATGAGAATCCTGTAAAGGAAGCGAGAACCGAAATTATCAATGAAATTTTCTTAACCATAATACCATGTTTGCTCTTTTCCTATTTGTGTGTTTTAGACTGCTCTGGCAAGTACTTTATCAGATGAAGACCTTTTCTTTCACTGCGAGAATACATGTCTTCAAGTATTTCTATAATACTACAATAAGATTTCTTGTCATACAATTTGAATTTGAACAGATGTAACCCCATATTTAAATAGCTCTCTTTATCTTGGGTTTGTGAAATGAAAACGCCCATATTATCTATTACAATGCTTTTGTCATTTATAGTTATCTCGTAACAGTTGTCCTCATTGGCCAAAAGGTCTATTTTCAAGGGCCACGCCATGGTATAGTCGCCTGAGGGAACTGATATTAGAACAGCTTCAAGTTTCTTTCTGTCGTTGTATCTGAAAACGGTGTGTCCATATTGAAAATAATGAGATTGGGATTCACGAAAAACTGATGATACTAATTTGGCATCAAACATAATAAGTTCTTCGTTTTGATTTTTTACGGTAATCTTTATTTTTTTTCCGAAAATTTTTTTTGAAGTATATTCATAAAGAGCAGAAGTATTGCTGTTTTTTATCTTGTATATAAAAAAATCATTATTCCTTCTGCCAGAATCAATTTGTAGGTTCATGTCCGTACGCTTGTAGAATGGCATAAGAATAGATATATCAAGGGCTCTATAGATATTCGAATAGGACATCATGTGAAGGCTGTCTTTTTTAAAAAAATATAGACTTGTGATTCCTTGACCGGGAAAGTTAATGCCTGGCATAGCAAGATCAGTTGGGTCTTCTGTATCAGCAAAATAGAGATGATTATCTACCATGTTTTCTTGGCTAAAGGCTTTAATGATGCTAAAAACAAGTAAAGATGAACAAATTATAAATCTTGGCCAGTGTTTCATATTTCTCAAAGAAGACTTAATAATAATCAATTTCCCAATATTTATAGTACTGATACGGCATAGCTTTTGCCACTCCACCCTTTATTCCTCTAACTCTATTCAGCATTCTAATATACATGCCTTTATTCGAGCTTAAATCAATTTTTATATGTGGCAGACTGTTATAAGAAATATTCTCTCTATTTCCCAAAGCCTCAACAGCCTTTCTATTGTATTGTCTGTCGCTTATTCCTATTTTAAATGTATCATAAATTTTGTCAGTATTTTCATCGTACGAGAATACTGCTAGTAGTGATGCCTGTCGGTTATAAGTAGCAACTTCATCTTCAATATCATAAAGAAGGCCGCCTTCTCCTTTGGCGTCAAAGGATATCTCACCATTCTCATATTGATAGGCGTGTAGAAGTTCGTGCGATAGGGAGAAAATATTGCCGGCATAAATATTTATTTCATGTGATGAAATATCATACTTTATAGAAGATATTCTATCGTTAGTTATATTGTAAACTTGTTCTGACTTCTGCAGGACATTTATTTCCTTCAAAACATCTTGAAAAATATTGGATACTCTGTCATCAATATTCTTATAGTGTTTAATTATTCTATTCAACTGTCTAATATATTCTTCAAGCAAGCCTGTTGAATCATTGATTATAGTTCCGTTTAAATCAATGAATAATATAGGATTTCCAGCACAATAGTTATACGGTGTCATAGGCAGGTACTTCTCCGCCATAGGGTCCATTCCGTTCCATCTTGCAATCACTGGGTCCAGCATCCTTGCTCCATAATCTACAAACCTTGTCTGTGTCACCATCTGGAGTTCCTTGCCGTTGTAGAGCAGGCGGTAAGGGAGAAACTTCCCGGTAGGGGATAACACTGCAGGATAGCTGGTGCCGTTCTGGCTGAATGAAGCCAGAGAAGCCGGCATCCTCACCCTGTACTTGTCTGGTGTTGAAGGGTAGCTTCTTCCGAGATCGGTTCTGAATCCATAGGGATAGTAATCGTTCCTTTCCAATGGATTTCCACTGCTGTCCGTTATAGCCCTTATGCTTCCCAAGTGGTCTTTTAGCAGGTAGAGGGTTTCATAAGCGATAGTATAGGTTGTGTCTGAACCCGATGGATTCTGCGGAGTTGCAGCAAAAGCGAACCTTGCATCAGAACCCAGTACGTCAGCTGATTCCAAAAGAGTTAAATAATTTCCACCACTTCCAGAGCTTGCATTTGCATACTGCTTCCTTACCAGTGTGAACGGCCCTATGTAAAGTCTGCTGGCTCCGGTGGTATCTGTTACTGCGTATTTTGTTCCGTCAGCAAAGTAAGAACATGTGGCTGTCAGCTCCTCCTGCGGAGCAGGACTTTGGCTGTAGTTTATCTTCTTTACCTTATGAACCAGATTGTTGACGTCGTAACAGAGTACTATCTGCTGATCTCCGTCATAGGTCATGTTCCCATTTCCGTCATACGAATAGGGAGTATTCATGGCAACGTCCCCTGCCCATCTGGTAAGATAAGAAAGCTTGTCTCCGAAATATGAATATGTGAAGTTATGCATCGGAGCTGCAGCGTTTGAACCATAGCGTTGCAGAGATGTTATGTTTCCGTTTCTGTCGTAAGAAAGGTTTCTTTCCGTGTAAAGCTGGGAAACTGTTGTAGATGTCCCGTCATAGCGGTCAGAAGATGTGAGCCTTCCCTGCGTGTCATATGTGAAACCGTATGTGCTTGCCGTATTTGTTCCCTGGACCGCCTCCCATTCGGAGATGTTTCCGGAATAAAGAGCAGTGGTGTTTGGCTTTACAGGATTGTAGTACCGCAGAGCCTGTGAAAAGACATTTGTCGTTCCCTGCTTTGTCTGCATTGCGGTCAGCCAGTCCTGGATGTTGTAAGAAAGAGTCTGGCTGAGATTTCCTCCAAGGGTTTTGCCCGTAAGATGACCCAGGTCATCGTAAGAGTAAGTTGCCGAAGCTGCTGAAGAAAGAGTGTCTGAATATGTCAGAATTCCGCTCTCAACAAACGAGTTGAAAGTCTGCATTGCGGCATTGGACGTAAGCATCCTTCCACGCTTATCGTAAGTGAAGGTTTCCGTAAGAACCACATTCAAAGTGTCAGTACCTGTTGTTGTTCCCTGTGGTACCTGGAGCCTTGATGTCTGCCTTAAGGGAAGACCAGTGTAGTTGTATCGTGTGGAGGAGATAAGCCTTGTCCCGTCCGGATAGAGGGTCACTGTCTGTACAGGCCTTGCATAGCAGTCATAGAACCAGGCAGTGTATCTGTACTGTATGTCAGACTGAGAAATTGTTCCTGGATTGGAACTCCCGTCTTCCGCAATACCCGTCAGAACTCCGTCTTTTGACATTGTCATAGCCGTCCTCTCCCAGAGTACGGATGCGTATTTGGAGGCGTCTACATCGGATGTTGAGATTGTTCCGTCTTCCGGAGAGAAAGCTATCCTAACCGTATCACTTTGAATTCCACTGACATTTCCTCCCGGAATATCAAACCGATATGCTGTCTGACCAATCTCTGTCTTTGTCAGGGAGATGTTGTCAGATAGGTCATATACAGGAGAGGTGAACGGTGAGTCTGGATGCTGTGCGAGATATGCCTGGACTGTCTCGTATGAGAAGTAGCCTCTCATCTGTGCTTCGCTGACGCTCTGTTGGGTGAGAAGAGTTTCTATCGGGCGGTTGGCCCTGTCGTAGCGTGTAAGTCTCCATCTTCCTGATGGTCTCAGGAGGGAATCCT
>ERZ842401.8516-NODE-8516-length-10052-cov-5.930979_pt1 | contig 10052 bp, 13 predicted proteins | sample MGYA00521270_ERZ842401 | MGnify/ENA primary metagenome ERZ842401 (study PRJEB31892, sample SAMEA3878208) | bioreactor metagenome | biome: Moose rumen | place: Sweden | collected 2011-10 | study: EMG produced TPA metagenomics assembly of the PRJEB12797 data set... | reverse complement strand
AGCTGCTCAAACGAAGTGGACTTCACACAGGACGACCTGCAGCAGAAGTCCGACACTCCCACAGCCGTGCAGTTCGGCACGTACCTGGGAAAGACCGGCACGACCCGTGCAGGAACAGCGGGGCAGATAACCACTGGAACGCTAAAGACTGGTACGCATGCAAATGATGGCTTTGCTGTGTTTGCGTTTAAAACAGGGACAACTGCGTGGGCTTCGGCAGATTCTCCCAAACCTGACTTCATGTACAACCAGCAGGTGAAGTGGGATAACACTAATAGCGTATGGACATACAGTCCTGTGAAGTACTGGCCTAACGGTGATGATAACGCCAACGCTGCAAACAACCCATCCAATACAGCGACAGAGCAGAGTGCTCAGAAACTCAGCTTCTTCGCATACGCTCCGTATGTGGATGCAGCTATTTCTGAAACAACTTCGGGTATAGTTGCCATCAATGAATCAACGACTTTGGGAGGCACTGCTCCTTCAACAGACCCAGTAAGCACTGGCACCGGCAATCAAAAACAAGGGCATCCGACAATCACCTACAGTCTGAAGAGAACGGGTACCGAAGGAAGCTACACCTACGACCTCAGCGCAGCCACCAATGTTGACCTGCTGTGGGGCGAGAAGGGACAGGCCAGCTATTCCGAGGCTTCGGAAACTGACGGCACACAGACCCCTTCTGACAACTACAACACCGACCTTACCAAGTTCAACACTTCGGAGAAGGTGGCATTCAATTTCAAGCACGCCCTGGCAAAGTTTGGCGGATATGATGGCTCAACGGCACTTCTGAAGGTGGTTGCCGATGTTGACGGAAACTCCGGCACTCCCACAACCAGCGGATTCGGTGACAACCTTCCCGCCAACACCACGCTCGTCACCCTGAAGAGCATCTCCATCATGCCGAAGACCGCCGACACTGAGGCTAACAAGATCATCATGAATGGTAAGTTCGACATCACAACGGGCGTATGGTCAAGACTGGCATCAGATGAAATAACAGCTCCTACCACATATAATCTGTTGAGCACCGAAAATGTTACTTCTGGTTCAGCCACCGAAGGTGTCAACGCACAGGTTTGGGAGCCGGCTTCAGCTCCGACATATTCTACCGAAGGAACACCAACATGGAAGGCTGGAGAAACGGCTATCACAGGCGTAAAGTCCGGCACGCCACAGGACGTTTACTCCGCAGCATCCGCTGGTGCAGGTGCCTTCTACCTCATCCCATTCACTAAGGGCAGCGATGGCACAACAAACTTCACCTACAATCCTCAGATAGAGGTTACGGTAGATTATATCGTACGTACGTATGACGACCATCTGGTCGCACCTGCTACAGGAGAATCAACTTGCAGCAAGGTAGAGCAGACCATTACCAACTATGTGACGCTGCCTGTCCTTGCCACCAACAAGGTCTATACCCTCGTGATGCACCTCGGCCTCACCAGCGTGAAGTTCACTGCAGAGGTTGCCAACTGGGATGATGGTACAAGCGGTGATGGAACTGGCAACACCGATGTCATCTGGCTGCCGTCTAACGTAGTGCCCGGCAATTCTGTGACCCTCGCGGCTAACAGTACATCAGCCGTTGTTTACGCTCCTGCCACTGGTGGCACATTTACCATTACTCTGACAGGGTGTAAGGAAAGCGCAGCACTCACGAGTGTCGCATCCTCCGAGACGGGCGATTGGATTACCGACCCAGATTCAACACCATCCGCTGGTAGCGAAGGAAATGTTGCCGTTAGTTATACACTCACCGCTAATAGTGGCTCTACCACCCGCGAAGGAACTATCACGATCAGTGGTAATGACAGTAGTAGTAGTACTTTCACCAAGACCATCACTCTCCGTCAGGTAGCACCATAAAACGCACAAAGGGTATGACCCGGATGTAGTAACAACGGTGGTCATCAATCAGGCAGCAGGTTCCTAATGAATTGTATCACGGGGACAGCCCCCATGATAGATTAGGTGACAGTTCTCCAATCTATTCCTCCAGATAAATTTCGCCCCGCACCCGCTTTGGGTTGCGGGGCGAATTTTCTCGTGAAAACATTTGGCGGTGTCAGAAAATGTTCGTATCTTTGCACCCACAATGAGCAAAAGACGGGAGAAGAACAAGCCGCAGAACACGCTGAACAGCCAGCTGGAGCAGATGGAAACGAAAACGACAAAGCCAGTAGTAAGTAATACAGATGCTGTGGCAGATAAGTTGTCGGATTTCTGTTTCCACGTGGCAGAGTTAATCATAGGAGGCGTTATACTTGCCGGCTTAATGAACCAGGACATCGACTACATGATGCTGGCCACACTTGGTTTTTTAGCGGTGATACTATTTGTATTGATGGGAATATTTTTCGCAAAGAATTCTAACAAAAGTCGATAATTATGAATGTAATACATTTCATCTTAATGCTGATGATTGCCGCCATCATTGGGTGGTGTTATTCTGCATGGTACTTTAAGAACAGAGGACGTAGAACGGCAAACTGATTACAAGGGCAGAATCACAGGGGGACAGGCACGCTGTGAGGTTTTCCTTCTGGGTATCATGGTAACAGCCCCCCTGATAGATACAAGATAAATTTCGCCTCGCACCCGCTTCGGGTTGCGGGGCGAATTTTCCATGATTTGTTTGGTGGATTCAGAATAATTACTTACCTTTGCAGGCGAGATTACACGGAAAGACAATGACTAATAAAAACAAATTTGTTTTGAATCAGATACGTCAGGTGGCACGTGAGAATGTGCCCCAGGATAGTCTTGTCATTCTCTTTGGCTCGCGTGCTCGAGGCGAAACCAGAAAAAATTCCGACTGGGACATCCTCATTGTTCTTCCAAAAGACCACCTGCGCCAGGAGGATTATGACCACGTGAGCTACCCTCTTGTGGAACTTGGTTGGACACTGGGCGAACAGATCAATCCGATTATGTATACGCGCCGTGAATGGGAAGCAAGCAGCATCACACCGTTCTATGACAATGTTAAACGCGACAGAATCAGTTTGTTGTAAACTATGGATGCAAAACTATTGATTAAGTTACAGACTGAAAAGGCTGAACGCCTGCTCCAAGAAGGAGACGACATGGTGTGTCAAAGCCGTTGGCATCACAGGGGGACCATCACAGGGGGACAGGCACGCTGTGAGGTTTTCCTTCTGGGTATCACGGTAACAGCCTTCCCCTGATAGATTACAAGATAATTTCCGCCTCGCACCCGCTTCGGGTTGCGGGGCGATTTTTCATGATTTGTTTGGTGGATTCAGAATAATTGCTTACCTTTGCAGCACCAAAGTAGGAGGTCACGTGTCTCACGTGACAACAGGTCAGCGACGTGAGACACGTCGCCTCCTACAGCAAAGCGGTGAAATAACCGTTAGTTATATAAGAAGCGGCAACACAGCCAAAGCAACAGTAAAACAATACGACCATGGAGACAAAGACGAAGAGGACACGCGAAGAGGTCCGCGCAGCATTCAAGGAGTTCATGCGAAGGAAGAAGGAGAACCAGGAAGAGGCTATGGCTCGGCTCGAAACCTTTCATCAGCTCAGAATAGCTGGCGCCCTTTAAGTTCAGAATGTCTATGAACGAGCTGTCATTAGAGAGAGTCAATGCCAATGCGCCATACGAGGTGGTGCGGAGGGAGGGGAGGTACGTTCACCTCTTTTTCTGCAATGACTATGGCGTGGACTACGAAATCAGTTTCAGGCCTGACGATTCTATCGTGACAAGTGGGGCTTTTGCCCTTGACATCACTCGCAGAACACAGACAGAATCGCCCGGCGACCCGAAGTTCCTCCTTACGCTGGTGGCCATCATTGAGGAGTTCTTCCGGCAGAACAATGACGTGATGCTCTATCTCACTGAGACCGGCGATGGCCGGCAGGCCATGCGCAACAGGCTGTTCATACGGTGGTTCAACACCTACGAACATCGCGACCGGTATGTCATCCGTGCCGCAGAGGGCAGGATGGAAGGCCAGCTGAATTTCATGGCGCTCTTCTCGCGTACCGACAACCCACGGCTACAGCAGGCCCTCGACGAGTTCGAAGAGACGGTATCCCTTCTCTTCGACCCTCCTGTCGGCTCCCAAGTCTGAAACCACTGCCCGTTACCTCCCCTGGCAAAAGAAATCTCTATCCACTGTTCCCCGTTCCCCGCTGGCGGATAGAGTTTTTTCTGTCCAATCCTTTGGCGGTTTCAGGAATAATGCTTACCTTTGCAGGCGAGATTACAAAAAATGAAAACGAAGAACACTACTATGACAAAGGAAAGTGCCATGCAGGCCTGGAAGAAGGCTATCAGGCACAAGCACGAAGCTACGCAGTTATTTGAAAAATGGCTGACGGAACGGGGCATCGAAGGAAAAGTAGTGACACTATGATTGACTTCTCGCTTGCCAACATCCTTCAGAATGCTCCATACGCCATTACGCTGACAGAGGCAGGATTTGTATTCTGCACTGACAATGGTGTCCACTACAGGATAAGTTTTGAGAAGGAGGACATTGTGCTTGGGGGCTGCAATACCTACCAGCTGATTCTTCAGAACGTAGATCACATACGCCTTGCATACGACCCTAAAGTCGTGGCTACAATCCTGGCCATCATCGACGAGTTCTTCCGCTCAAATCTAAAAGTGCTGCTCTACACATGCGACACTTCCGACGGGATGGAAGGCAGCCGGAACAGGCTGTTCTTACGCTGGTTTGATAAATATGCAGAGCCGGGGCGCTTTACTATCTGCACCGCCAAAGCAACAGTAGAAAGAGAGACTATCTATGCCGCCATCATAATAGAAAAGCGGAATCCACGACATAATGACATTGTTGCTGATTTCGACAAGATGTCCACCATGTTAACTGACAAACCATAGTCCCCGCTCGGTCGGATTTGCCGCTCGGCATCCCGCAGGGTGACGCTTGGCTCGTCCAAGAATCCGATGCAATCGATGGTCTGCCTTCACGTTAAGTGGCGGGCCATTCTTTTTTAGTATTTATTGTCCACACTCCTACACTCCTACACTCCTTATAAATTAAATTAAATTAAATTAGAACCGTTACTTATTTAATTATCTTTTCTGTCTCTTTGAAATGTGAAATAAAAGATGTATCTTTGTCGGCAGAATATAATAAGGACAAGCAGACAAAAGACTCACGTTAATAGGGCGTGGGCTGTTTGTGCTTGTTTTGCGAACGGTCACTTGGCGGTGCCAGAGTTATGAATAAGTATTGAATAGTTCCGCCTTTATCTTTTTTTTTATGAAAAAGACTATTTCTTTTCTTGTATTATCTTCCTTTGTTTGTTTATTCTTTTCCTGTGGTAAAGGTGGGGCTTCAAATGAGGTATCCGTAAAGCTGGATGCTTCAAATTATACAGATGACGGCTATTTTGACGGAATACTTTATTATACGATTATTTCAAAGTCACCCAATCTGATTTCCGTAAACAAGGCTGAGAAAAATGCAGTTTCAGTAGAAATCCCCACATATGTAAGCATTGATGGAGTTGGTTCTGACTTCAAATGCACCAGCATAAGTTATGGAGCTTTTAAAGGATGCTCAAATATAGAGACAATTACAATTCCAGATTGCATAGAAAGCATTGGTGACGAAGCTTTCTATGGCTGCAATAAATTGACATCTGTAGTGATAGGAAATGGTGTTAAATCAATCGGCAAAGATGTCTTTTACCAGTGTGGTTCTCTGAACTCTATTACAATTGGTGAAAGTCTGGAAACTATTGGCAACGGAGCCTTTAATTCGACAAACATTGCTTCTATTACTCTACCAAATAGCGTCAAGCATATTGGAGACCGTGCTTTTTATTTATGTAGTAACCTTGAATCTGTCACTATTCCGAATGGTGTAATAAGTATTGGTGAAGATGCTTTTCGCCGGCTGTAAAAAACTGGCATCAATCTCAATCCCTGGCAGCGTCACATCTATTGGTGAAGGCGCATTCTGGGGGTGTGGGAATCTAACTTCAGTTACCATTCCAGGCTCAGTTGCTGTCATTGACGAAAGAGTATTCTCTCAATGTGATAATTTGGCTGACGTTATGATAGAAGAAGGTGTTCAAGTAATAAAATGGGGAGCGTTTCAAGAGTGTGGCAATTTGAAAAATGTTTCTATCCCCAACAGCGTTAAAGCTATTGACTGCAAAGTATTCCGTGACTGTGTTAGTCTTACTTCTATCACGATTCCAGCAGGTGTTGCATTGATTAAGGATGGAGCCTTTGAAGGGTGTACAGGACTCACTTCAATTACGTTGAAGGGAACTCCAAATATGGAATACAGTGTATTCAGGAATTGTTACGCTGTGACTTCAATACATTGTAATAGTATTATTCCACCTCCTGTGGACTATGATATTTTTTATACAAATAAGGTTGCTGTAAATATCTATAATGCGGCCAAATTATACGTACCCGTGGGTTCAATTGACAATTACAAAAACGACAAGTCTGACTGGAAGCGTTTTATAAATGTTGTTGAAGAGTAAATCAGCTTTGATATTCTTTGCCTATGGAAGTGGCCTGCCCTCACTGCGAGAGCAGGCCATTTTTAGTGATATAACAAGGAAAAGCTATGGTTGCTCTTGTTTGTGAGAAGTTTTTTGTACTTTTGCAGGGAGATTTGGATATCCACCGGAAATGCGTTGGACACAACGGTAGAGAGAAACAGATAAATGATGCGTTGGACACAACGGCATAGAGAATAGACAGATGGAGGATAAGGGAAAGCAACCAGAAAGCAACAAAGAGCCGTTTTGGCGCGAGACTATCCACAATCAGCACCGACGGTCGTATTGGCATGACTATTATCAGAAGGGGCTGTACATGGTGACGATGGTCATCGAGGGACGAAAACGGCTGTTCGGGACGATAGTGGGACATGCCAGCGGACGGCCGGGAACCGACGAGGCACCGCACGTGGTGCTGTCGGAACTGGGACGACGGGTGCTTAAGGAAGAAATTCCGAAGATCCAGCGTTTCTATCCGATGGTGGAGGTATGGCGAGTGGCGATGATGCCCGACCATATACACTTGCTGCTGAGGGTGAGCGGGCCGCTGCCCCAAGGGAAGCACCTGGGGATGGTGGTGCGGGGCTTTAAGACGGGCTGTTCGCGGGCGTGGTGGCAGTGGCAGGACGAAGCGAGGCTTGGCGGAAAAGCGCCCAACACAACGGCTCAGGAAAACGGAGAAACAAACGCGGCAGCCCAGAAAGGCGGAGCGCCGAGCGCGGCGGCAGTTGTGCCCAAGGCTTCTCCCTTGGGGAAAGAGGAGCTGCGCCCAGTGCTTTTCCAGAAGGGCTACCACGACCGGATTATCAACAAGCCAGGGATGCTGGAGAACATCAAGCGCTATATGGAGGAGAACCCGTTGCGAGCACGCATCCGCGAGGAATGCCCCCACCTGATGGAACGACAGTTGCACCTGTGGATTGCTGGCCGCGAATATGCAGCTTTCGGGAACCTCTTCTTGCTGAAATACCCCATCAAGGAGCAGGTGTTCTTCCACCGAAAGGACCCGGAGACGGGGCAGCCAATGGAAAACACCGAGGCATACCAAAAAGAGCGGGCCCGCTTGCTTCGCATAGCCGAGGAAGGCACGGTGCTCGTCACGCCGGGCGTTTCGAAAGGTGAAAGCCTTGTTGTCAACGATGCCCTTGATGCCTGTCTGCCCTTGATTATTTTGCAGAAGGAACCTATTGGTGAATACTGGAAGCCTGCCCAGCGCCGTTTCTATGCTTGTGCTGCCGGCCGTCTGCTCATCCTTGCTCCATGGATGGTTGAAGGGAATACGGACTACTCCCGTTTTCATCATCTCAACGATCTGGCCCGCGAGATATGCGAGGCAACGGAGATGCGCATACTCGACTACTCAAAAATGACACAGATTGCAGCTAGACAGAATTAGTTCTTTACAATGCAATGCCAATGACAACAGAACTGACCTCGTAACTCTATTTGTGAATTGTTTCAAGTAACTCTCGCGCAATACTACTTCCATTTTTTATAAGAATTATTTTTGAATTTTACGTATTCTTTATTCGTCAATTCAGAAATAATTCTTATCTTTGCCAGAAAAAGGATACCATGCCTACGCTGCTGACAATATTTGGACTTCGCTTCTGGTTTTATTCTGACAATCACTCCCCCATACATGTTCATGTAGAGAATGGAGACGGCAGAGCAAAGATATTATTAGACCCTGTTGTTGAGCTCTTTAAGAACGAAGGAATGAAAGCAAAAGACATAAAGAAAGCCCTGACTCTGTGTGAAGCCTTTAGAGAAGACTTTATTGAGAAATGGCATGAACATATTGACCAAAAAGACTGAAGAGTATGGAGAAGATAGAAAAAGTTTGGTTTGAAAACTGCCGTATCTTTATTAACACAAATCAGCAAAGGACACTTAGTCGCCCTCTTGAAGCTTTCCCTACGCTAAAGGATGCAAGCGATAAGGAACGGAGTGACATGCGTATAGGCCGTTTTGGCGACGACATCCATTGGGATTCACTTGATGAAGACCTTCACATTAGCAGTTTCTACGACACCACCGAGCCTAATCCAGACAATGAGGTTGCTCGTATCTTCATACAGTTTCCTCAATTGGACATATCGGCTGTCGCAAAAGACATTGGCATACATAAAAGCCTGCTTGACAGGTTTATCTATGGCATGCAGACACCCAGCAAAGAACGCATGCAACAAATAAGGTCTGTACTTCACACGGTTGGGCAGCGCCTTATTGCAGTGTAGCTTCCCATAGTCTCCACAAATAATCTGGGGACGGTTCTCTGAAATTTCAAAAACAGCTAATATCACATTCCGCTGCAGTTAATACTGCTTCTCGCTGTAATTTGACGCTCGTTACGGTGAGAACTGACGCAGATTGCAGTGAGATTCAATATTAATTGCAGCGAGATTCAGTATTAATTACAGTGAGATTTGACGCTCATTGCAGCGAGAACTGACGCTCGTTGCCATACAGCAGTCAGGCTGTTACGGCAGGAGTGACAGCAGTGTAGGCAAAAATAGTGAAAAAAGATATCTCCTTTTCTCGAAAAAGTTCGTATCTTTGCAGAGTTTATCAAAGTAGATTAAGGTGTAAAGATGAACAGAATTCAAGAGAAGTGGCGAGAGTTTGGTGAGTGGCAGCGGCGACCTCATCAAGTGGCACCGATGTCTGAAGAATGGCACACCTGTAACACTTGCAGACAGGAGTTCCAAGGAAATTTCTGTCCTCGCTGTGGACAGTCGGCAAGGATTGGGCGCTATTCGTTCAAGAAGGCACTCCTGCTGTTCCTCGATGTCTGGGGACTTGGCAACAGGGGTATGTTCCGCACACTCCGAGACCTGATATTGCGCCCTGGCTACATGATTCGCGACTATCTCTCGGGCATGCAGATGGCCTACTTCCCGCCCTTCAAGTTGTTCTTCCTGCTGATGACGCTTTCGCTGGTGGTCGAGAGTGGTTTCAACCTGAAAGGTGAGAACTATTTCGAGGCTGCTGTGGAGCAAATCCGCAAGGGATACGGCTACTCTTTCGAGGAATCAGCTAAAGAGGAACAAACGAAAGAGCAGAAGCAGATGAACGAAGAGGCAGAAGCATACGGCTTAAAGGTGATGGAATATGCCCAGAAGTTTCCCAGTGCGATGACACTGGGTATGCTGCTGATGATGTCGGGGTTCCTATACATCTTCTTCCGTAAGAGTCCCAACATCCCTGACATGCGTTTCTCTGAACTGCTGGTGGCATTGGTCTATACGACGGACATGTTCACCATCTACGACATCGTACGAGAGTTTTTCTGTATGCCTTCTGAGACACAGTACGTCTGCATGCTGCTGCCGCTGCTGCCGTTGAAACAGATGTCGGGTTTCAAGTGGTGGAAGTTATTGCTCATCATGATTCTTGTTTTTGTGATGGTTATTGTGGCTATCAGTCTCTTAGGTATCTTGTCGATGGGCATCTATCTATGAGTCCACTTGAAAATGTGGCATTATTTTGATTAGACATTGACCTCAGACTGG
>ERZ842401.8515-NODE-8515-length-10052-cov-7.275083_pt1 | contig 10052 bp, 11 predicted proteins | sample MGYA00521270_ERZ842401 | MGnify/ENA primary metagenome ERZ842401 (study PRJEB31892, sample SAMEA3878208) | bioreactor metagenome | biome: Moose rumen | place: Sweden | collected 2011-10 | study: EMG produced TPA metagenomics assembly of the PRJEB12797 data set... | reverse complement strand
TATGAGTTTATCGAGGTTAAGACAAGAAATTACAAAGACTAGGACCTATGAATTTCAATGTTAAGATATGGCGTCAGCGTAACGCCAAAGCCAAAGGACATTTTGAAACATATCATATAGAAGATATAGAATCCGATGCTTCCTTCCTGGAAATGCTCGATATCCTCAATGAGAAGTTGATCCGCGAAGGAATAGATCCAGTCTCGTTCGATCACGACTGCCGCGAAGGTATTTGCGGAGCCTGCTCGCTTTATGTGGACGGACGTGCACACGGTCCTGACAATCATGTGACTACCTGTCAGCTGTTCATGCGTCATTTCAAAGACGGTGCAACCATTACTGTGGAGCCTTGGAGGAGTTCTGCTTTTCCTGTGATCAAAGACCTTGTGGTCGACCGTACAGCATACGATAAAATTCTCCAGGCAGGAGGATTTATCAGCGTACGCACAGGATCCGCGCAGGATGCCAACAATATCCTCATCGGTCACGATACTGCCGAGGAGAGTATGGACGCTGCCGCCTGCATTGGATGCGGTGCTTGTGTGGCCACCTGTAAGAACGGTTCTGCGATGCTCTTTGTAGCAGCCCGTGTGAGTTCACTGGCTCTCCTTCCTCAGGGTAAGGTAGAGGCTGCAAAACGCGCTCGCGCAATGGTTAGGAAGATGGACGAACTCGGGTTCGGCAACTGTACGAATACCCGCGCATGCGAAATGGAATGCCCCAAGGGTATTTCCGTCAGTCACATCGCCCGTCTCAACAGGGAGTATTTGAAGGCAAAATTCTCTGAATAATCACCAGAGAAAATTATTGAACGGGTATCTTCCCGCATGAATCTCCGCCACCATCTTATAGATGTCGTGGCGGAGTTTTTCCAACCCCGTCTTATTGATTGCGGATATGAAGATACAAGGTGTCTTTTCCTGCGCTATCCAACTGTTTTTGAGTTCATCGAGAGTCCTGTTGAGTTTGGTCTTGGGCTCCAGTGAGAACTCGTCGTATTCCTCGTAGCGGTAGGCGTCTATCTTGTTGAATACCACATATACTGGCTTGTTTCCGGCACCTATGTCCTGCAGGGTTTTCTCTACGACCTGCATCTGTTCTTCGAAGTCAGGATGGGATATATCCACTACATGGACAAGTATATCCGCCTCGCGCACTTCGTCCAGGGTGCTCTTGAAAGCCTCAATCAACTGGGTGGGAAGTTTTCGTATAAAACCTACAGTATCGCTCAGCAGGAAGGGGACGTTTTCTATGACTACTTTACGTACCGTGGTATCGAGGGTTGCAAAGAGTTTATTCTCTGCGAACACGTCGGATTTTGCGAGCAGATTCATCAGTGTACTCTTTCCCACGTTCGTATAACCCACGAGGGCCAGACGTACCAATCTTCCGCGGTTGCCGCGTTGTGTTGCCATCTGCCTGTCTATCTTGCCAAGTTCTTCTTTCAGACGGCTTATACGCTGTTTTACTATACGACGGTCGACTTCTATCTGGGTTTCACCCATACCGCCTCTGGTACCCATGCCGCCTCTCTGTCTTTCGAGGTGGGTCCACATACCTGCGAGGCGGGGCAGCATATAGTTCAGGCGCGCTATTTCGACCTGTGTCTTTGCATATGCAGTCTGCGCTCTCTGGGTGAATATTTCAAGTATCAGGCTGGTCCGGTCTATTACCTTGGCGGTCTTTATGACTTTCTCTATATTACGCTGCTGCATTCCGGTGAGTTCGTCATCGAAGATGCAGTAGCATATATCGTTCTTCTCGCAATAATCCTGGATTTCGGCTAGTTTTCCGCTTCTTATATAGGTAGCTTTTTCTGGTTTGTCCACTCTCTGCACGAACTTCTTGTCTCCTACAGCGCCGGCTGTTTCGGCAAGGAATTCAAGTTCATCCAGGTATTCCATCACCTTGGATTCTTCGTCGTTCTGCCGGATTATTCCTACGAAGACCGCTTTTTCTGACTGATGTTGTGTTGTTTCGAACATTTGTACCTAAAAAAGCCCATCCGGTTGAGGGACGGGCTTTAGATTGATGGTTATTCTGACTATCTGAGTTGGAAGATTACAGGGAAGGTGTAGGTTACCTTTACGGCGCGGTCACGTTGCTTGCCGGGAGTCCATTTTGGAGAACTCTGCACAACGCGGACAGCTTCTTTGTCGAGTGAAGGGTCTACTCCACGGACGACTTTCACGTTCGAAACCTTACCGTCTGCACCAACTACGAACTGGAGAAGCACTCGGCCCTGGATACCGTTTTCCTTGGCGATTTCGGGATATTGCAGACGCTCGTTCACCCATTTTGAGAAAGCGTTTGCATCCCCGCCCATGAATCCGGGTTTCTGTTCTACCAGCTGGAAGGGAATAGCCTCTTCTTCGATTTCTTCTTCTTCGACCTGTTCTACATATTCCTTGATTTCAACACCGAGACTGGCGTCGTCTTCGAGGCTGAGAATATTGTCTTCGACAAGAAGATCGTCATCGACGATATCGATATTATCGGAGAGAACGGGAATATCGGGTACTTCCGGCGGCGGAGGAGGTGTCTCCTGTGTGATAGGAATCATCTCTTCTTCTTCGACAGCTTGTACTTCGGCTTCTAGGGCTTTGGTCTGCTTGTCTTTGGTGCTGTACTCGAAGGCTCCGTAGACAACCAGCAGTGCCAATACGAAACCGATCTCCGTGAAGAGCAATCTCTTGTTCCCCAGGCTGGCCTTTTCTGATTTCTTTACTTCCATATCTATAAGTATCTTTTAGCCGATATTAGGTTTCAAAGGTATGAATAATTAATTTGATTTCCAATTTTTTTGCATCTCTCTCCTCTTTCGATTATTTTTGCATGCGAAAATCGTGCTAAAAATGATCAGGTATTTTTACGAGGGTATAACATTTGAATTCAAGAATAAACTTCAGAATAACAGATGGCTTCGGTTCGTTGCTTCCAGTGAAGTACGCAATTTGCAAAATATCAATATAATATTCTGCTCCGACAACTATATTCTGGATGTTAATATGAAGTATCTGCAGCACGATTACTTCACCGATATTATCACTTTCGATTATTGCGAAGATGATTATTTATCCGGTGATCTTTTCATCAGTATAGATTCTGTCCGCGATAATGCTGACTTTTACGGAACAGAGTTTCAGGATGAATTGAACAGGGTGATTGTTCATGGTATTCTCCATCTCGTCGGTTATGACGATCATACCGAAGAGGAGCAAAAGGTAATGAGATCAAAAGAAGATTACTATCTGTCACTTCGTCCGGTAGTGTGCGGATTGCCCAAATAGATGAATTCGGTTTACGATATAATAGTGGTAGGTGGCGGACATGCCGGTTGTGAAGCTGCAATGGCCGCTGTAAACTTGGGTAGTTCGGTGCTTTTGGTTTCGATGGATCTGGAAGGCTTTGCCAAAATGAGTTGTAATCCTGCTATTGGCGGAATAGCTAAAGGTCAGATAGTCAAGGAGATAGATGCTTTAGGAGGTTATACAGGGATCGTCACGGATGCTACTACTCTACAGTTTCGTATGCTCAATAGGAGTAAAGGCCCTGCTATGTGGAGCCCCCGTGCCCAGTGCGACAAAAGGGTATTTTCTGCAAAATGGCGTAAAATTCTCGAAAGTGCTTATAAATTAGATATTTACGCCGATTTGGCAGTTTCTTTTCTCTTTGAGAATTCAAAAATTTGCGGGGTTAAGACTTTAACCGGCGCGATTTTTAAGTCTAGGGCGCTTGTTTTGACTGCCGGAACCTTCCTTGGTGGAAAGATTTTTATCGGAAGGACTTCTTTCGACGGCGGGCGGATTGGAGAAAAACCGTCCTTTGGTCTGACCGAACAACTTGTCGGAATGGGATTACGTACCGGCCGTATGAAAACAGGGACTCCTCCCAGAATAGATATTTCTTCTGTCGACACTTCCAAACTTCCTGTTCAGTTCGGAGACTCCGATCCGGATCGATTCAGCTTCCTCCCTGTTCCATCCAGAATCCAGGACGGTGCTGAGCAGATGACATGTTTTATACTTCATACCAATCCCGAAGTTCATGATATACTTCGTTCCGGTTTTGAGGATTCTCCTCTTTTCACCGGACTGATACATGGGATAGGACCGCGTTATTGTCCTAGTATTGAAGATAAACTCCGTGTTTTCCCGGAGAACGACGCTCATCAATTATTCCTTGAGCCGGAGGGGCGCAATACGAACGAATATTATCTCCAGGGTTTTTCTTCGTCGCTTCCTTTGCATATTCAACTTGATGCTCTTCACGCAATCAAAGGTCTCGAGAATGTCCGTATTTTCAAACCTGCCTATGCTGTCGAGTATGATTATTTCGATCCTTCGCAACTGAAACCGACTCTTGAATCCAGGCTTGTCGAGAATCTTTATCTTGCCGGCCAGGTCAATGGTACTACCGGTTATGAAGAAGCAGCAGCGCAGGGTTTGATTGCTGGCATCAACGCACATTTGAAGCTGGCTGAAAAGGATCCTTTTGTCCTTGGACGCGACTCTTCTTACATCGGGGTTTTGATTGACGACCTGATTACCAAGGGTGTCGACGAACCCTACAGGATGTTCACTTCCAGGGCGGAATATAGGGTTCTGCTGCGTCAGGATAATGCCGATGAACGCCTCACGGCTCGCAGTCACGACATAGGTCTGGCTAGCGAAGAACGTTATTCGCTGACCATGAACAAATATGCGCAGGTATCTGCTCTGACTGAGTTCTGCGACTCTGTCAATATTACTGCAAAACAGGCTAATTCTTATTTGGTTTCCATTGGATCTTCCCCTCTTGGAGATTCAAAGCGACTTTCAGAAGTTGCTCTTCGTCCTGAGATTAATCTCTCTGATTTGTTAGAATTTGTTCCACGTGGAACAGAATTTTCCGATAAAAAGGTTATAGAGTCTGTAGAAATTACTTTAAAGTATCGCGGATATATAGATCGTGAGAAGCGAATGGCGGAGAAGTTACATAAACTGGAGGATTTGATTATTCCTGATGGTTTTGATTTTGACCGCGTCTCCGGACTTACTATCGAATGTCGGCAAAAATTAAAGCGCTACAGTCCAAAGACTATAGCGCAGGCGTCCCGTATTTCAGGGGTTTCCCCTTCCGATATTTCTGTACTTCTTGTCTATTTCGGCAGGTAGTTAAAGCATTTTCAGAGCTGCCTTGATAATGTCTTCCACCTTTGCTGATGGATTCTGTTTCAGTATCTGTTGTATTGCTTTCTGAACGTTCGGTTTCGAGAATCCCAACATTACGAGTGCGGAACTTGCTTCGTCTATAACTTCACTGCTGCTTACTGTAAACAATACCGAAGAGTCGCTACCTCCGCCTTCTACGATCTTGTCTTTCAATTCGAGTATAAGCCGCTGCGCTGTTTTCAATCCTATTCCTTTTACTGATTTTATCAAATTCAGGTTTTCGGCAATGATGGCCTGACGGAATTCTTCTGCAGAAAGGGATGACAATACCATTCTCGCGGATGCGGCCCCCATTCCGGATACGCTAGTAATCAGCTGGAACAGAGCCCTTTCATCTTTATTGGCAAAACCGTAGCTGACTTCACTTCCGTCACGGGGATTAACCTGGTTCTGGATATATATCTTTGCCTGGCTTTTTCCTTCGAGAAGTGCGTAGCTTTGGAGCGATATTTCCATCCTGTATCCAACTCCATTGTTATCGATCACAACCTGTGTAGGATTTAATTCTTCTATTTTACCGGAAACGTAGTCGATCATAACTTATCTGTCTTTATTATCGCAAATGTAGGCAAAAATTGTTAAATTTGCTTTCTATTCTCTGCTAATATGGATATAGATCAAATACGTGGACAATTTCCTCAGCTGAAAGAACTTGTTTATGGAAAACCGCTTGTCTACCTCGATAATGCGGCCACCTCCCTGCGTCCTCTTTCCGTCGTCGCGAAGTGGGGTGATATGAGCCTTCGCGTCAACTCCAATCTTCACAGGGCCGTCCATCATACTGCAGTCGTTGCAACAGATGAGTACGAATCGACCAGGGCAGAAGTCGCTGACTTCATCGGCGCTTCCTCTCCCGACGAGATTGTTTTTACATCAGGGACTACCCACTCCATAAACCTGCTTGCAAACTCGCTGGTCCGCTTGGATTTACTCTCCGACAATGACGAAATTCTCATATGTGAGGCCGAGCACCATTCAAATATTGTACCCTGGCAGCTTATAAAAAGGTATAAGTCACTAAAAATCAATACTTTACCTGTAAATCAACAGGGAGAAATAGATCTTGAAATACTAAAAGAAAAGTTAACTCCCCGCACGAAACTCTGCTGCGTGGCCCAGATATCCAACGTGCTCGGTGTTATTAATCCCATAGCCGAAATTGTGAGGATATGTCACGAGAACGGAACGATGGTCCTGGTTGACGGTGCTCAGGGTGTCGTCCATCTCTCCACCGATGTCTCCGCGCTTGATTGCGACTTTTATGTCTTCTCCGGACACAAAATGTACGCTGCGACCGGCACCGGTGTCCTCTACGGAAAGAAGGTACTTCTGGAGGAACTTCCTCCTTACATGGGCGGAGGTGAGATGATTGAATCCGTTAGTTGGGATAATACTACATTTGCTCCGGTTCCCCGCCGTTTCGAGGCCGGTACCCAAAACATTTCCGGCGTCCCCACCTTCAAACCGGCAATAGAAATGGTAAAACTCTTCCGGGAGGCTGAAACAGAGAGTAATCTCAAGGCGATCACCACCTACGTCACCGGAGAATTGTCGAAGCATCCCGACATAACCCTTTACGGGAATCCGGAGAATTCTGAAAGTAAGATTCCCCTGTTTTCGATAAGCGTGAAGGGGGTGCATCACGAAGATCTGGCCCTGATCCTCGACAAAATGGGCATTGCAACCCGTTCAGGGCAGATGTGCGCTGAACCGCTGATGGACAGGTTCGGGGTGACGGGTATGCTTCGCGTCTCTTTCGCTCCCTACAATACAATTGAAGAAGCCGAATATTTTGTGGAATGCCTGCACAAGGCGATCGATATGTTGAAATGAGTACTCTTAAAGAATCAAAATCCGCCATTATCGAAGAGTTTTCGATGTTCGACGAATGGCTCGACAAATACGAATACCTCATTGAATTGGGTAAAAATCTGGAAGTGTTCCCCGTGGAACTAAAGACTGATGACCGGCTCATAAAAGGCTGTCAGTCAAGAGTATGGCTTGATACAAAGGTCGAGGACGGCCGGCTGTTCTTTCGTGCCGACAGCGATGCCATCATCACCAAGGGAATCATCTCCCTGCTCATTCAGGTTTACAACGGCCGCACTGCAGAAGAAATCAACGCCGACGATTTCGGCTTCATAGAGCAGATCGGCCTGAGGGAAAACCTCTCTCCCACCAGGGCTAACGGACTCAATTCGATGATAGAAACCATACGCAAGGAGGCAGAAAAGAATGTCTGAACCCAACGAAATACTTACCCCCGAAGACGTAAAGGAACTCACTCCTCTCTACGACGCCGTGATCCTTTCCATCAAGCAGGTTTACGACCCCGAGATTCCGGTGAATATTTACGATCTGGGGCTCATATATGAACTTAATATAAACAAGGCGCACGAGGTGTCGATCCTTATGACTTTCACGGCCCCCAACTGCCCCATGGCAGACGAGGTGATTGCTGAAGTGCAGCATAACGTGGAAATCACCCCTGGAGTCACCAAATGCACCATAGAACTTACCTTCGATCCTGTCTGGGACCAGAGTATGCTCTCCGACGAGGCGAGGATTGAACTTGGAATGGATCCTGAACTATAGAATAATGGCAAAACTTTATCTAGCACTCGGCAGCAATATCGGCGCAAGGCAGGCAAACATAATGTCGGCCCTGAGTTTCCTGAACGGATATCTGGGTAGGTACGAAGCAATTTCCGATCTGGTCACAACAAAAGCTGTAGGCTTCGACGGACCCGACTTCCTGAACTGTGTGGCTAGGTACAACACCCGGAAAAAACCCGAAACTATCCTTTCCATCTGCAAGGAAATCGAAAAGAGGATGGGACGCACCGATCAGCCCCAATATGCCGAAGACGGAACCCGTATTTATCACAACAGAATAGTAGATATAGACATCCTGATATACGGGAAATACAAGATAAACACCCCCGAACTCACCATTCCGCATCCTCAGGTGGAAACCCGCCCTTTCGTGCGTCCGCTTCTGGATCAGGTGATGAAAAATGATTAAATTTGTAAGATTAAGAAAACAGAGATATGACACAAGACGAACTTTTCAAGATTCTGGTTGCCCACTGCAAGGAGTACGGTTTCATTTTCCCTTCCAGCGAAATCTATGACGGCCTCGGGGCCGTGTACGATTATGGCCAACTCGGCGTGGAACTCAAGAACAATATCAAGAACTACTGGTGGCAGGCAATGGTCCGCCTCCACGAAAACATAGTCGGCATCGACGCCGCCATCTTTATGCACCCCAGCACCTGGGTGGCTTCGGGGCATGTGGCCGCCTTCAACGATCCACTTATCGACAACCGCGACTCCAAGAAGCGCTACCGCGCCGACGTTCTGATCGAGGACTATCTCGCAAAGATCGAAGAGAAAATCAACAAGGAGGTCGAAAAAGGCCGCAAGCGCTTCGGCGCCTCCTTCGACGAAGCTAAATTCCGCGAGACCAACCCCAACGTCCTCCGCGAGAAGGCCCACTACGAGGAGGTCCACAACCGTTATGTGAAGGCCGAAAACGCCAACGATCTTGCAGAGTACAAGCAGATAATCCTCGACTGCGGTATCGTCTGCCCCATCTCCGGCACCAAGAACTGGACCGACGTGCGCCAGTTCAACCTCATGTTCAGCACCCAGTTCGGATCCACCGGCGAAGGCGCCAACACCGTATATCTCCGTCCGGAGACCGCTCAGGGTATCTTCGTGGACTACATCAACGTGCAGAAGACCGGCCGCATGAAGATTCCTTTCGGCATCGCCCAGATCGGCAAGGCCTTCCGCAACGAGGTCGTCGCCCGCCAGTTCATCTTCCGCATGCGCGAATTCGAGCAGATGGAGATGGAGTTCTTCTGCAAGCCCGGCACCGAAATGGAATGGTTCGCAAAGTGGAAGGAATTCCGCATGAAATGGCACAAGAACCTCGGAATGGGCGATGAGAACTACCGCTTCCACGACCATGAGAAGCTCGCCCATTACGCCAACGCCGCCACCGACATCGAGTTCAACTTCCCCTTCGGATTCAAGGAACTCGAAGGCATCCACAGCCGCACCGACTTCGACCTTGGCAACCATCAGAAACTCTCCGGAAAAAAGCTTCAGTACTTCGATTCCGAGACAGGCGAAAGCTATGTTCCCTACTGCGTCGAGACCTCCATCGGCGTCGACCGCATGTTCCTCACCGTGCTGAGCCATGCATACAAGAACGAAACCCTCGAGAACGGTGAGACCCGCGTGGTGCTCAGCATCCCGGCACCTCTCGCTCCTGTGAAGGCGGCAGTCCTGCCCCTCGTGAAAAAGGATGGCCTGCCCGAACTCGCACAAAAGGTTATGGACGAACTCAAATACGACTTCAACTGTCAGTATGAAGAGAAAGACAGCATAGGCAAGCGCTATCGCCGCCAGGATGCCATCGGAACCCCGTTCTGCATAACTATCGATCACCAGAGCCTTGAGGACGGCTGCGTGACCGTCCGCGACCGTGACACGATGGCCCAGGAGCGCGTGAAGATCGAAGACCTGCGCGCCATGATCGACAAGAAAGTGTCGCTGAGCAACCTGCTGCGCAATCTGTAGATTCTTCGCTTCGCTCAGAATGACATCGTTCGCAGATATAGGAAAAAAGGAGGCTCTCAGGCGTCTGTATGAGGGCTCTCCGTTCAAGCAGACGGAGCCGTCGGCGCACAAGGTGTTTCTTGAAGGAGTGGATTTCAATTTGATTTACTTCCCTCTCAAACACCTTGGGTATAAAGCTGTTACAGCCGTCACGGGAGAACTTTACTCCCAACTCCGGCATCCTTCGGAACTGTCCGTCGTGCTGGGTGT
>ERZ842401.8514-NODE-8514-length-10055-cov-4.142200_pt1 | contig 10055 bp, 3 predicted proteins | sample MGYA00521270_ERZ842401 | MGnify/ENA primary metagenome ERZ842401 (study PRJEB31892, sample SAMEA3878208) | bioreactor metagenome | biome: Moose rumen | place: Sweden | collected 2011-10 | study: EMG produced TPA metagenomics assembly of the PRJEB12797 data set... | reverse complement strand
CTACACCTCTTTCCCTACACGACGCTCTTCCGATCTGGCGGAGACCGCCTGAAACTCTCGCGTTGAGCCGCCATCCAGCACGACGTGTCCCTTGACTTTCCCGTAGCGCTTTCCGTTGAGCCGGATTTTTGCGACCGTACATCCTGTTTTCGTTCAGTTCCATGCGACATCCGCCCAACGCTTGCCGCCAAACCGCACAAGCGGCCTTTTTGCCACACCCTTGCCGGGGTGCAGCGCAACCTTCTCCGGCTTACCGCCGCGCCATTCGCAATCGACCATCCAACCGCCGCGTGCACAAAGCCCCTTGAACGAACCGTGCGCCGCCCATTTCTTCGGGAGTGCCGGAAGAAGATCCACAACGACATTGCCGTGAACATCCGTCTCGTGGCTCTGGAGCAGCATCTCCGTTACAGCTGCCGTGTAGCCGAGATTGGCGTCTATCTCCTGAGTGCTGCCGATTTTCGCCCAGAGCGTATCGGCGAGACGGGTCTTGAAGAGGATGTCTAACGCCGAAAGCGCCTTGTCGCCCTCGCCTGTCCTGGCGCGGCAGCAGGCGCGGTGCGCAATCGACCAGGCGTGTGTGTGATCTCCCCGGAGGTCAAGCGTGCGGGATGCCGCCTTGAGCCAGTCCGGTTTGGTGCGGTTGATCAAGGCCGAAGGATAAAGCCCGCAGAGGTGCGAAATGTGGCGATGCTTCGGGTCGCCGATTTCGCCATACGTGTTTTCTTCGCGGAACTCCTTGACCTGCCCCGACGCGCCGACAATCACGCTGTCATACCTGCCGAGCTGCTTCCTGCAGCGCGTGACAACTGGATCATCCTCCCTGCCGAGTATTCCGGCAAACCGCACAAGCGCATCGTTGTTCGCCTCGATCATCTGCTGGTCGAACGCACACCCGACGGTGTGGCAATAGACGCCGTGCGTCTTGCGCATTTCCTTTCTGTGCAGCTGTTCAGGCGAGGCGGAGAAAGTCGCGAGCCAGAGTCCGTTCGTCTCCGCCACGCAGCGCGTCAAAAAATCCGCCATGCCGTGCAGAGCCGGCCAAACGCGCTTTTCGAGGACGGCGCGGTCCTGCGTGAAGTCATACCAGTCCGTGAACATCGCCGTCGTGAGCCCGCCCGTCCCTGGACCGGAATGTCCGTTCGGAACTTCGCGGTGCGGCGTCATCTGCAGCTCGTACGGCCACGCCGCCGTGCCGACACTCCAGAAGTCATCCGAAAGAGGCTCGTCGAGACCGGCGGGGTTCTCTCGCGCAATGTACGCCTTGGCCGCTTCCCGCGTCGCGGGACGGAACGCCTCGCAGTAGGCGGCATACGCCTCGAAGCACTCCGCCATGTTGCAGTTGAACGCCGGCCAGTAGAGCATCTGCACGTTGATGTTGTGCCAGTAGCCCGAGCCCCATGCCGATTTAGAGACAGGTCCCGCCCAGATCCCCTGAAGCGAGCCGGGGAGTCCGCCGGGACGCGACGAGGACGCGAGAAGGTATTTGCCGAGCCGCCACTGAAGCACGGACAGATAATTGCTCGCGGCACCGCGCTTGCGCAACTGTGGAGTCGCCAGACTCATGTCCGCATCGTCAATGTCGAGATTGATTTCACTGCGTCCGACAAGCGCGCGGAAATCATCAATATGCCTCTTCTTGAGCGCGTCGTAGCCGAGCTTCGCGGCGGAAGCGACGCGCCGCCCGACCTCAAGCATCGGATCGGGACCGAAGTCCTTTGACCTGTCGCGGTCGCCGTGCATCGGCGTGAACATTCCGGGGCACAGGCGGTAGTTCGTCGCAAGGGAATAGACGACCGTCGCCTCGCTTGCGCCTTCCACCTTCAGCGAACCGTCTCCGACCGCCGTCACTTTCCCGTCCGTCAGCACCTTGAAGCAACCGGCGAGTTTCACGCGATACGTGCCACTTACTTCGGAGATGCGTATCTCGTCACCCTTGGCTTTCACGCTTCCCGTTCTGTTGAGCGGCCATTTGTCGTCGGGAAACGGCACGGCAACGTTCAGTGTAAACGCAAGCGCCCCTTTCTTCGACGCCGTAAACCGCGCCACGCCGACCTTGTCTGGATACGACACGAAGAAGTCGCGCGAATAGTCAACCCCTTCTGCGGAGTACCGGACGCTTGCAACGCCCGTTTCAAGATCGAGTTCGCGCACGTAGTCCCTGACGCCGCCGTGTCCGAACGCGACCGCGACATCCGCCGCGTCCGTCAGGTTCCCCTCCGGCCAGTCCTTGCGGTCGTAGAGAAGCTGCCGGGTCTGGAACGACGGCTCGGTGAGCTGGAGGCGTTCGACGCCAACGCCGCCGAACTCCGATGCACCGAACCATCCGTTGCCGAGCGGGAGCGACGCCTTGCGCCATCCGGCCGGGCTCCATTCCGCCGCCTCGCGGTAGCGGAGCCGCCACCCCTTCCCGAATGATGCAACCGCCGGAAGCGGCAGAATCTCCCAGGCGAGAATCCCGCAGGACAGTCCTTTCTTGAGCGCCACCTCAAGCCGAATCGCCTGAGCCTCGACTACGGACGGAAACTTCACTTCGCAGAATCCGTCTTTGGCAATCGGGCATTCGGCGTCGACACCCTGCCATGGGGACGACTCCGACGATCTCCACTTGACGCGCCACGATTCCGGCAGCGCGCACTTGCCGCCAGTCGGCGTATCGTCGAACCAGTAGACCCTGACGGCGTCCACCTTGCGCGGCGTCTTGAAGTCGCACTGCACCCATTCTGCAGTGCCGCGATGCGGCCAGAACGTGAAGCGGCGGATGGCCCTGTCGTTCGACGACGAAGGTGTCGTGCCGCTGAAAAGCCCGTCCGTGCCGTCGCCGGGGTTGCAGTGCGAATGGGAAACGAGGCTCGTCCGCCCCGCCCAGACATCCGTCGCGAACCACGTCTGCATCTCGTTGCCCGGCTTGCGGTTGTCCCATAGGCAGTAGGGGATGAGCGTCACGCCGTTGGACGACTTCAAGGATGGATACGCCTTGCCGCCGACATCGACCGTCCCCTCCGTGAACGCCGCCTCCGCCGGGATGACGGCGTCGAACGCCTTGCCGCCATTGTCCGCACCTTCGGCGCAATAGACGACCGGGCCGCGCTCGACCGCAAGACGCCCTTTGTCCTCCTCGACCTTGTCGTGCGCCTTGATGCGGCGCACCGGCATGTTCATCGAAACCTCAACGACATCGCCGCGCCGCCATTCGCGGTTGACGACGCAATAGCCCTTGACCGGATTGACCTTGACCGCCTGGCCGTTGACCTTGACCGCGAAATCCGCAAACGTCCCCGGAACGGTCTGCGCGTAGAGGTCGCTCGGCACGGGACGCCCGACGCACCAGCCAGGCATCCGCACGTTGAGCGCAAACTTCGCGCCGTCTCCCGGCGGCGTCACCGCAAGGCGCACCGCGCCGCTCCACGGATAGTCCGTCTTCTGCGAAAGTCTCATCTCGCCGCAACCGAGGCGAAGCGTCGCATCGCTTTCAATGAAAAGGTTCACATACGCCGCATCGCCCTTCACGGCATACGCGAATTGCGGAATCTGCGGAAAGAAACGCACCACATTGACGGGACAGCATGAAGTCCTGAACCATTGGGACCGCTTGTATCCGCCCCGCGACGCAAGCGGATTCGGATAGAAGAACTCGTCGCCCGAAAGCGACACGCCGCTGATGATGCCGTTGTAGAGCGCCCGCTCCATCACGTCGATGTATTTCGCGTCGCCGTGCAGAAGGAACATCCGCCAGTTCCAGAGCGCATTGCCGATGCCCGCGCATGTTTCGAGGTAGGCCGTCTCGTTCGGCAGCTCGTAGTTCGCGCCGAACGACTCGCCCTTGTGCCGCGCCCCGACCGAACCGTTGAGCGCCAGTTTCTTGCCGACGACGTTCTCCCAGAGCCTGTCCGTCGCCTTGAGGTAGTCCGCATCGTCCATCAGCGCGGCAATGTCCGCCATTCCGCAGTAGAGATACGTCGCTCGCACGGCATGACCGACCGCCTCGCGCTGTTCGAAGATAGGCGCATGATTCTGGATATGCGCGCCCTTGGCGGTTGCCGCGTCGCCTTTGACGAGATCGCCGTCGGGCGTGAACACGAGCGAGGTGCGCCCTGTCGTGTCGAACCCCCGCTGTCCGAGAAAGTGACGGGCGAGCCTGAGATACCTTTTCTCACCCGTCGCCCGGTAGAGCTTGCAGAGCGCGAGTTCGATTTCCTCGTGCCCCGGCACGTGCTTCAACTGGCCGGGATCGGGGCCGAACGTCCTTTCCACGAGATCGGCGGACTTGACGGCCGTGTCGAGAAGATTGCGCTTGCCGGTCGCCTCGAACCATGCGACGGCGGCTTCATAGAGATGACCGACGTTGTACAGCTCGTGGGACGACCCGCAGTTGGCCCACCGCTTCGCGCCCATCATCCGCCGGTGCTTGAAGTCCTCTACCTTGTCCATGCCGAGCGTCCGCGCCGTGTAAAGGTATCCGTCCGGCTCCTGCGCCTTTGCGATGTCGGCGATGACGGCGTCGATCTGCGCTTCGAGCGCCTTGTCGGGATGCGTCGCGAGAATGTAGGCCGCGCCCTCGATGACCTTGAAGACGTCCGAATCGTCGTAGGGAATGCCATTGAACCCTTTGTCCGCCCGCTCGCCCGCAAGACGGAAATTCGCAAGCCGCCCCGTCTCCTCGCACCGCTTCAGGTCGCTCCACACCGTCACGGCGCGGTTCGTCTCGATGCGCGGCAGCCAGAACCCGCCCGTCACGGTCACGTCCGTGATGCCAGGCGGAGAGAGGACGCTTCCTTCTGCGAACACCCCGCAGGGCATCGCCGCAAGCGCGGCGATGCCAATCTTTGTTTTCAGACTCATCGCAAGTTATTTTTCTTTCTTCTGTCAGTGGAACGAGATGATCAGGCCGGATACGGCGTAGATGCCGTCATCCTTGACGGTTATGCCATATTGCCGCCCGCTGTCGCCGTTCACAAAGCGGAGTGCATCGACCCATTCCGGCTTTCCGCCGTCCCAGGTTATGATTGGCGCCCTTGATATTCCCTTGCGCTCTCCCAACCTGACCTGCACCGTCGCACCTTCAGCCATGCTCATGGTATAGCCGGCGGACGGCAGAACGAAAGACCCGTCCAGTTCGCTCAAATCGAGAACAGGCGAAAGGTGCGTCGCGTCGCCAAGCACCACGCTTTTGTTCAACGTCGCCGTCATCGGCCGGAAGCAGTCGAGGACCGTCAATGGCTGGTCTCCCGCCCCCGTCACTCCGCGATCGATGAACGTCCCGACGATATGCTGTGAGTTGGCAGTGTCCACGTTCAACTTGATATTCGCCGCAATATCCAGCGTCACATTGGAGAAGTTATTGAGAGAACCCCAGAAACTCGCCATCCTGTTGGTTGGCGTGTCGGTTGCATCCGTCGTGAAAGCAATCGTGCCGGCATCCGTCGCGCTCACGCCTACAAAATTGAACTTCGCTCCCGCCTTGATCGTCAGCGTGTGGCTGTTCAATGTCACCGTGTGCGAACGCGAACGCGGGTTGACAAATCCGCAATAGACGTTGTCGCTGTTGGCGGACGGATCGACCACGAGCGCGTCGCCCGAAAGCTCAAGGTCGCCAATGCAAAGAATCGTGTAGTTGGCGTCAGCGGCTGCTCCTGGCGTGAACACGATTGCGCCCCCGCCATCGACGCCTGTTCCCTTGATGTTGAAGTTGTATGGCGTTCCCGTTTTGCTGCACATGGCGTTCCAGTCGAACGCCGCGCCGCTGTCCGCCACTGTGACGAGCGCCTTCTCCGCGCCCCACGGCGTCACCGAAACGCCGCTCTTGAGCAGTCCGGCGTTCACGAGCGTGCCACCCGTGTATGTCTGGCCGCTCTTCGCGCCGAAGAATGTGCCGACGCCGTCCTTGACGAGCTTCAGCGACCCGGCCAGCGTCACGCCGGTATTCTCCACAGCCAGCCCGGAACCGACGGCGACATGCAGTTCGCCGCCGCCGACAGTATCGGTAATCGTGCTCGTTCCGGCGAGGTCGCCGACAGTCAGTTTATGCCCCGCGAGGTCGATGGTGCCGTCGATCTCGACGAAATCTTCCCCGATTCGTCCCCCGCTCGCCGGACCCGCAAGAACGCTTCCGGCGCCATTCGCCTTGCTGAACTCTACGAAAGCGTTATTTTTGCGGTCGTATATTTTCGCAACGCCGTCGACCGTCACGGGAACATAGTCCCTCACAAGCGTCCCGTTGTCGTATATTTGGCACGAATGGAAGCGGATGGACGTCTGACTTGGGTGTGGAGTAACGTCACCTTTCCTGTTTTGGGCGAAAAGATAAAGGTTGTAGTTCACCTGAAATGTCTGCGCCGGCATTGTGCAGGAGATTTTTCCATTGACCTTGAACACACCGTTCGAGAAGTCGAGTTCAGACCGGCCGTTCGAAAGAGGAGACGAAATCTTTGATCCACCATTGTCGCCATAGCCGATGTAGATGCTTGTGTTGTCATTGCAGACGGAAAATGCACCGGACTTGTAGGAGGAGTTCCATGCGCCGAACCAATATTCCGCACTGCCTTGCACCGTCACGTCCATCACGATGCGCGTGTCCTGGTTGGGCATGAAGGAGGTGTCGACATATGCGTTCTTGGCGACGTCGATATATTCGACAGGTTGTATCCATGTGCCCGTGGCCGCAAGCGCGCTCCAGTCAGCGTCCGCCGCAAGTGTGCAACCGGCGATTTTCGTGCCGGTCGCCGGAATAGCGTCCGCGACTAGCGTGCCCATATCCGTGACCGTCCAGTTGAGCGGGTCTGTCGCATCGTTCGCGTCTCCCCCGCCGGTCCATGTGGCGACACGTCCGTTGTAGAACGATTCGGTCGCCGCCGCCGCAACTGCAACGGTGTTCGTCGTCTCGCCGCTGTATGCGAGCGTTCCCGTGCCGGCATTCTTGAAGCATTCGCCCGACACCGTATCGTAGAACACCGCTTCGGGCGAAGCCGAGCCGCCGCGAAGCGCCGGCACGAGATTCGCGAGCGCACCGCCGGAATTGTTCAGCAACGTCGCGTAATACCATTCGGCGTGGCAATACGTGCTATTCAGAGTTCCGTTGCTATAATTCGTTTTATCCCACGTCACACCAAGAAGAATATCAACACCTTTGCGCCCCACTGTCCCAGACATGGAACCAAGGGCATTCCCGTCTGGTTTCTTTGTCAACTCGTCGCCATCGCGGTACAACTTGGCATCGCTTATTTTAATCGTGTGCGGCTCGGTTTTGTTGGGCAGCGTATAGGCTGGGTTTCCCACTTCCGTCGCATTGCCGTATCTTATGTAATACTTGTCATAGTTTCCACCGTTCATTCCCACAGTGAATTGATCCCGAACGCCGCCCATCAAGGACGAATAATTGCCCGATGAAGTGCCGAGCGGACGGTAGCGGATCTCAAAGCCGTACGCGGCGGTGTCCTTGATTCCCGTATTGATGTACTGGTTTGCCGCAAGCGTCACGTACCCGCCGATCAGGCGCACGTTCGAGGTTGCGAGAACGCGCACATACGCTCCGGCGGGGACTCCCGCCTTGCTGAGCGTATAGGTCGCGGCGGCGGACGAGACAGCCGGGCTGCCGCTGTAGGCGATGCGGTTCTCCGCCGGCCAGTCGGCGAGGTTTTCGCCACGGTCTGCGCTGTCCCACACGAGGTAGAGCGCGGACGTGTCGTCAAGGACGCCGGCCGCCGCGCTGACGGAGACGTCGTTCCCGCTTACCGTCACGGAAAGCGCCGCCGTTTCCGCAACCGCCGCCATCGGCAGCATCGCACCGACCGCCGCCGCGCCTATCATCATGAGCAGTTTCTTCATTGTTGTTGTTCCTTTCGGGTTGAGGTTTAGAGGGTTGGAAGTTTAGAGGTTTGGAAGTTTGGTGGGTTAGAGGGTGGCTTCCACGATCAAGGCGCTCTGCTCGCCGACGCGGTCGAGACGGCCGGTGGCCACGGTCTTGCCGCTGCGCAAAAGCCGCAGCTGGGCGCCGGGCGGAGCGGTCGGCCGCGCGGGCGGCGTTTCGGTCGCTGTCTCAACGCGTTCCTCCGAAGGCGCTTCGGCAGTCTGCGCGATCACCGTTTCGGTGTCGCCGGATTGCGAAACCGTGCTTGGCGAGGGCTCGGGCGTGAATTCTTCTGCTGCAGGCGTCAGATCCGGCGTCGCATTCGGCGTAGAATCGGCGGCATATTCGGGTGCGGAAAACAGAACGGTTTCCTCCGTGCCGGGAATCAGAATGGCAACAACGGAATTCGCACGCATTCCGGGATATGCATCGTCGGTAAACGCGACCGAAATGTTGACAAAGCCGTACTGCGTATAGAGGAGATGCAGCGCATCGTCAAGGTTATAGCCGATCAGATCGGGAACCTTGCGGCTGAGGACCGTCACTTCATCGGAATCGGTCGGCGCAGCGCTTGCTGGCGCTTCGGTAAACACGATCGGCACGGTATCCTCGGGATCGGTCACGGCAGGCATTTCGGTCCGGCAGGACGTCATATAGATCAGGATAAAGGCCCCGATCAAAAGAATCGGCAAAAAGATACACAACGCGATCAGCACGTATACCGACGGACGCTTCGGCACGGAGGGATCCTTTGCATCCGGATCGTTGACAAACGTGCCGTTCGGATCGGACAGCGAGCGCACCAGATCGGAGCGCATGGCGCGGGCGGTCCGGTACCGACTTTCGGGTTCTTTTTCGAGCGCCTTCAGAACGATATCGTTCAAAGCGGGCGGAAGCTCGGGCTTCAGCTCAATCGGGGGGACCGGCTTATCCTGTATGTGCATCAGCGCAATGCTGACAGCGGAATCGGCGTCGAACGGAACGATCCCCGTCAGCATCTCGTACAGGCAAACGCCCGCCGAGTATAAGTCGCTCTGCTCGGTTGTGATCGCGCCTTTGGCCTGTTCCGGCGAAATAAAATGCACGGATCCGAGCACCTTCTGTCCGGAAAACGTCACGGTCGTTGCCTTGACCTCGCGCGCTATGCCGAAGTCCGCAAGCTTCACGCGGCCCTTGTCCGTCACGATGACATTCTGCGGCTTGACGTCGCGGTGAATGATGCCATGTGCATGCGCGGCGGAGAGCGCGTCGAGGATCTGACAGGTGATGCCGATTGCCGTACGTACGGGAAGCGCGCCGTTTTGCGCAATCAGATCCTTCAGCGTGCGGCCTTCGACGTATTCCATGACGAGGTAGGGCATGCCGTTGTGCGTGCCCGCGCCGTATGCACGCACGATATTTTCGTGCGAAAGCGTCAGGATCGCGTTCGCCTCGCGGGAAAAGCGGCGCAAAAACTCGGCGTCGTCCTTATACTCGTCTTTGAGCACCTTCACGGCGACGGTGCGGCGATTGCTCATATTGACCGCCTTGTATACCTGCGCCATGCCGCCGCTGCCGATAAGCTCGGTGATCCGGTATTTTCGGTCGAGAACCGTTCCGATCATGCGGCGCCTCCGTCGTTTTTCACCAGTACGACGGTGATATTGTCACGGCTGCCTGCGGCAAGCGCGCGTTCGATCAGCGTCGCGCACGTTGCGTCGAGATCGGTGCAGTTGCGCAAAAATGCCGCTATCTCTGCGTCCTCCAGTACGCCGCAAAGCCCGTCCGAGCAGAGCAGAAGCATGTCGTTCTTCTTCCATTCGCAGGAGAAAATATCGGCCTTTACGCGTGCCTCCGTGCCGACCGCGCGGGTGATCAGATTGCGTCGGGGATGCGTTTTTGCTTCTGCGGGCGTGATCGCGCCGCGGCGTACGAGCTCTGCGACAAAGGAATGGTCGTGCGTAATCGGATGCAGTGTTTCGCCGTCGAAATGATAGAGTCGGGAATCGCCGATGTTGGCAGCAACGAACTGCGCTTCATCGACGATGGCCGCAACGAGCGTACAGCCCATCCCGTACATCTCATCCTCGAGAGAGGCGCGGGTATGCACCGTGCGGTTCGCTTCGGAAAACGCTTCGGAGAGCGCGGCTTCGGGGCTTGGATGCGGCTCGGTAAGAATCGTCTCGAGCGTCTGGACGGCGAGACGACTTGCGACTTCGCCCGCCTGATG
>ERZ842401.8513-NODE-8513-length-10057-cov-4.415917_pt1 | contig 10057 bp, 8 predicted proteins | sample MGYA00521270_ERZ842401 | MGnify/ENA primary metagenome ERZ842401 (study PRJEB31892, sample SAMEA3878208) | bioreactor metagenome | biome: Moose rumen | place: Sweden | collected 2011-10 | study: EMG produced TPA metagenomics assembly of the PRJEB12797 data set... | reverse complement strand
GATATGTGTTCGACAATTTCTACCGCAGCGAGACGGTAAAGGACAAGTCAATTCCCGGCATCGGACTTGGACTGAGTTATGTGAAGTTGCTGGTAGAAGCACATGGAGGTGCGATTACGTTTGAGAGCACAGAGGGCGAGGGCACGACATTCACCATTATAATACCGCAGACGGATGGAAAAGATTAGGATATTACTCGTTGATGATGACCGTCAGAACTCAGAGTTTCTGGAGAAGTTCTTAGAGGCTGAGGGTTACGAAGTCGCTTACGCCGAGAATGGGCACAAAGGATGGGAGGCATTTTCTGCCGACAAACCCGACTTGGTATTGCTCGATGTCAATATGCCAGAGATGAATGGTTTTGATTTGGCACGGCTTATCCGTGAGCAAGACCGTGACGTGCTTATCTTCTTTCTCACAGACCGCACAGAAAAGGACGACCGTCTGAAAGGCTTCGACCTGAAAGGCAATGACTATATCCCCAAGCCGTTCTATCCCGAAGAACTCATTGCTAAGATTAAAGAGCGTTTCGAGCATCGCCAGTCTGCGACCTCCACTCGTATGACCATCGGCCAGACTGTCTTCGACAGCAATCTATCAACCATAGAGATTGACGGAGTGGTGCAACATATCTCCGCCCGCCAGTCAGAAATCCTTACTATCCTTGCCCTGAATATCGGTCAGACCGTAGAGCGTGAAAACATTCTAAAATCAGTATGGGGTAACGACAGCTACGCCAATTCCCTCGCCCTCAACGTGCAGATAACCTATCTCCGCAAGCTGCTCGCAGCCGACACCACCATCACCATTGTGTCGCTGAAAAAACGAGGCATTGTCTTGGAGGTAAAATAATCTGGAAGAAATATCAGCCAAAGACTGCCCGCCGCTCTACCTCTGGCCACTTTACCTGCAAATAAGAAGACTGTCGAGAACTACCATAACCTGTGGTATATTAGCGGGCTTGCGCAGCTAAAGCTTCCCGAAGCGGTCAGGACGGTGGAAATCGGGTTCCCCACCATCTATCGCACTCCACGTCAAATAGTTGCGTCATATCTACTTCTAATGCTTTAGCAAGTTTGTAAACATTTACAAGAGTGATGTTTGTTTCACCTCTTTCTACTGTTCCTATATATGTGCGATGAACATTTGCTTTTTCAGCAAGCTTCTCTTGTGAAAGACCAAGCAACTCCCTGTAGAAACGAACTTTAGATCCAAAGCTTCTTAATATATCTTTCATTTTTCAATTTTCAATTTTTGTGTATGTCTTTAATTGGCCCGGGATGAATTTGCACAAAGTCTAAGTATTCACTCCTTGGTTGTGGCTTGAGGTATAATTTGTGTAAGGCTGTGCCTCCTCATTACAAAGCTAAACGAAAGCCAAGACTGCGTCTGCGTTCTTTAGATTCATAATATTCTCTATCTGCAACTTTACTTAGTGAACCTGGACTACCCCAACCACTTCCACGACGTGTGCGATATTTGCCATTTTTGGGACCCTTTGGATCTTTTTGGGGAGAAGATTTATAATAACTCTCATCCCAATAATCATTGCACCATTCACTAACATTGCCACTCATATCATAGATGCCCAACTCATTTGATTTTTTAGTAGCAACTGGCTGTGTTCCATATTTTATGGAATCTTTTTTTGTGGTTGGAATGTTATTTATACACCATGCCACACCATAGAAATCATTGCTGCCAGAGTATTCGTATCCTTGACTCTTGTTACCACCACGTGCTGCATATTCCCATTCTGCCTCAGTTGGTAAACGAAAGTTTTTTCCTGTCAGCTGATTAAGTTTATTGATAAAAACCTGACAATCGTCCCAAGAGACGTGCTCAACTGGTCGCTGTAGATTTGTGCCATAATCGAATTCATGGCTTGATTCATAATCTGGATTTCCAGTGCTGTTAAAGTAGCTCGGATTGAATCCCATAACAGCAAACCACAGTTCTTGAGTAACCTCTGTCTGACCAATATAAAAAGGTGAAATAGTAACCTCATGTGCTGGATTTTCCAATTCAAAATCATTTGGATCAGCCACACAGATGGGTTCTGGTAAAACCACAAATATCTCTTCATTTGAACCCATTGTGTAGGCTCCTCCTTCAACATAAATCATCTTAAACGTTACACCGTTTACAGTAAAATCTTCAGAAGTAACAATTTGCTTACTATCATTTGCAGATTGAGCATGGCATGTCAATCCACACATTCCAAATATCAAAATTATAATAATATAAAGCTTGATTTTCATAATAAATTGTTTTGTGGAGTTCAACTTCGCAAAGTAAAAGGTTTTTTCATAAAAAACCAAATAATTGCTCATTATTCGGTTCCACTTTCGCCAGAATCCATCACTGAATCCATCATCATCGTTTCCAATCAATCCTCAGAGAAGGAGGATTGATGATGATTACCAGTCCATCACAGTGTTGTAGATTATCTCTGACCTGGCAGGAGTTGCACCTGCAACTTGCATTGTATAAGACAAACGCACTGACTATTGCGCCATGAGAGTATGTCATTGCTGAAGTTGGCGTTGCGTACGGAGCGTAGTGCAATGGTGCTGACGAGTCTCTAAAGCGATCTATTGTCACATTTGATTTTATGAGAAAATGTCACCCCATCGGTATAAATCCATCGTCATCAAAAGGCTCTTTGATATAGATGATATCAGGCTCTTTGCTCAAGTCAACGTTTTTATATTTTTCCCTCAGCTCTTTTTCCAAAGCTTTTCGTTCTTCCTCTTTACGCTTCAATTCTTCTTGCTGCCGCCTCATTTCATGAGGGAAAAATCTTATGAGAAATACAATTCCTGCAACAATAAAGAAAGCTGTTATTCCAATGAATATATATAACAGCGGTTTGGGCAAAATAACTTCTACAGAATCTAGAAAAATTATAACCGCCAATAATATACCACATGCCGCAGTAATATATTTGGAATATTTATAATAATTATGCGTGTTCATTCTTTTGGCTATTTAATAATTAGACAAATCTTTTATGAATTAGTTTATTTGGTGGTCTCTAAAGGTATTCTTCAACTTACGTAATAATCCATCACCATCATTTCCAATCAATCCTCAAAGAAGGAGGATTGATGATGATTACCAGCCCATCACTGTGTTGTAGATCATCTCTGACCTGGCAGGAGTTGCACCTGCAACTTGCAGTGTATAAGACAGATGCACTGACTATTACGCCACGAGAGCATGTAATTTCTATAAACACTAAACTCTAACCTTCAAGTTTATAAAGTTTTAGAACTTTAAAAACTTGAGTTTGATTTTTATCTATAATCCCGTTTTATAAGATTTATTCTTAAAGAAATGCCCCAACCTTTATAGGACGCATGTCGCTGATGGATAATTGCCTCTTAATGAAATTATATATTTATTGTTTTAATGTAATAATTTAACAAACCGCCTCTTTGGACAACTTCTTGTTATATAGTATAGTTTTTTTTTGCGATTATGAATATATAGTATTATAAACAAGGAGCCTTGTTGGCAATTCTTATTGTTGCAAGGCTCCTTGATTATTCATTGAAAATTCAAAACATTATTTAAGTTTCGCAAGTTGTTAACTTGATCAAAGTTTAATGTTTAGTGGTTAGAGTTTAGAGAATAATCAGTGTGAAATATAGAAAAATTTGAAAAAATATTTCTCTAAACACTAAAAATGCGATTAAGCGAGACAAGGCTAAGCTTGCTTAAAGCCTTGAGAGCGTGAGCATTTTATTTAAACTATGACCTCTAAACTTCAAGTTTATAAAGTTCTAAAACTTTAGAAACTTGAGAACATTATTTTATCTTGTTCTGGATTGTGCATATTGAGACGCGGTTCCACTCTGGCTCGCTGAACATCTCGCTGATGCCATTGCCCTCGCTCTGGATGCGGCTGGCCTTGATTTTATACTTGCCGGTAAGCAGGTCATAAACAGCCTTGGCGCGTGCGTTGGCAAGACGGATGTTGAGATCCTCGGGGCCGTCCTTCGAAGCATACCCCTTGATGATGCAGGTTGCATCAGGGTGGTTCTTCAAGAAGATTGCCACGCGCTCTACGTTAGGCATCTGAGCTGTGCTCACCACGCTCTTACCAATCTCGAAGTAAACGTTGGTCTCCAGATTCTCGATGCTGTTGTCCACGACATTTGTCTGTGTGATTACCTTTGGCTCGCGCTTGTTGCACTCGTCAAGCTCTTGTTGTAGGCGTGCCGCGCGTGCGCGCTCTGCGTCGGCATCGGCGCGAGCACTGCTGAGCTGGCTTCGCAGGTCGTTAACCTGTGCGTTGATGGCGTCGAGGTCGGCCTGAGTATATTGCATTGGGCACAAAGTCATGTAGTGTGCTCCAGTATGGTTCTTGAAGTGATAGGTGATACCAGCCTCAATCTCCACCGCGGCGGTATTGGCGTTAAACACATTGGTCTGCTGAGTAGCACCACGACCCATGTACCACACTACAGCGGGCTTGAGTGAGAGAGTCCAAGCTTTTGCCTCACCGATATTCCAGTTCAGGTTTACACCGGCCTTGGTGTACCACGAGTTCTTGTCGGCAAAATCTGTCATCTCCTCATCGGGTCCAATAATCTCGCCAGTCTTGTAGGCGTGCCACCATCCGGCTCCAGCCACTGCCTCCACTTCGAGTGTTCGGGGCATGCCGCCATAACCGAGGAGCAGGTTCGACAGGTTCACAGTACCGAAAGCTCCCACCAGCTGGTGATCGATGATGGTGCTGCTATGAGGTCCCCAAACCGAGGTGTGCTCACCATAGCCTTTAGTCCACGATGAGGTGTTGATTGACCACTCACCCTCTACACCGAGACCCCACACAGGGGTAATCTGCTTGCGGAGCTCAAGGCCGGCAACGCCACGGGCGGCCTTCCAGAATGCATAGTGCTGGAACGGAGACACGATGCCCCCCTTCAAAGTTACCGAAATGTTGTCATAAATCTTGTTACCTTCTACAGTAACCTGTGCCGAAGCTGCACCCATAGTCATTGCAGCAACAGCAAGTAATAAAAACTTTTTCATAGTTTGAATAATTTTAAAACATATACTCATTAATATTTATTTCTCGAAATAAAATGCAAAAATAATCATCAATCGCCACATTTTAAAATTTTTATGCACTTTTTCAACAAAAAAGTGCGACAACAGCCACAATTTTTCACAAATCGCACCAACAAAATGCAAAAAACACTATCATTTAGGTTCTCATACGCATGGATGCGAATTAACAACTCGCAGTACTGGACAGGATGGGATGCGAGTTAACAACTTGCAATGCTGGACTACATGGATAACAAATTGTAATGCTGGACAGTGTGCTTAAACGTTGTGCAGGTCATGGCCCATTCGGGTCTTTTTGGTGTGCATGTAGAAGCGGTTGTATTCGTTTGGCATCACTTCGATGGGGACATTTTCCACCACTTCGAGGCCGTAGCTCTCAAGTCCCACTCGCTTTTTGGGGTTGTTGGTCATCAGTCGCATCTTTTTCACTCCGAGGATGCGGAGGATATTGGCCCCCACGCCATAGTTGCGCTCGTCGGGCTTGAAGCCGAGGTGTGTGTTGGCGTCCACCGTGTCGTAGCCTTCCTGCTGTAGCTTGTAGGCCTTGATTTTATTCATGAGTCCGATGCCTCTCCCCTCTTGGCTCATATAGACGATCACGCCTTTTCCTTCTTCTTCAATCATCTGCATCGCCTTGTGAAGCTGCTCTCCGCACTCGCACCGCATGGAGCCGAATATGTCGCCCGTGGCGCATGAGGAGTGTACTCTCACCAGCAGCGGCTCGTCCTCTTGCCACTCGCCCTTTATGAGAGCTATATGTTCCACGCCGTTGTTGAGCTGCTTGAAGGGAATGAGCTTGAAGTGCCCGTACTGTGTAGGCATCTCCACCGTCTCTCCCACCTCCACAATCTTCTCGGTGCGCAAGCGGTAGGCGATCAGGTCTTTGATAGAAATGATGGGCATATTAAACTTGTGTGCCACCTCCATGAGCTGCGGCAGGCGCGCCATGGTACCGTCGGGATTGATAATCTCGATGAGCGCGGCGGCGGGCTGCATCCCGGCAAGGCGGGTGAGGTCGATAGACGCCTCGGTGTGCCCGGCACGCTTGAGCACGCCCTTATCCTGCGCACGCAGCGGATTGATGTGCCCCGGTCGTCCGAAGTCCTGCGGCTTGGCGTCGGGGTTGGCTAGGTGGCGTATTGTCTCTGCCCTGTCGTGCATCGACACTCCAGTGGTGCATCCGTCGAGCTTATCGACGGTGACGGTGAATGGAGTTCCGAGCATCGATGTATTATCATCGACCTGCATGGTTAGCCCCAGCTGCTTGCATCGCTCGGAGGTAACTGGTGCGCAGAGAACTCCCCTGCCCTCGCTCATCATGAAATTTACCTTTTCCTCGGTGATGCACTCGGCAGCGATAATGAAATCGCCCTCATTCTCACGGTCCTCGTCATCGACCACTATCACAAACTCTCCCTTTCGGAACTGCTCTATTGCCTCGTCGATGGTATTTAGCTTAAATTCATTGTTATCGGTTGTCATATTTTTCATATTTCAGTTATCAGTTCACTTCTTGATTAGAATTCAGAATATCAGCAATCTCGTCGCACACCTTGGTAGCTGCTGCCACCTCTTTCTTCAGATTGGACTGATGCCAAGTGCCTACCAAATAAAGCGGCACGCCTATGGGGAACATCACAGCCAGGGCGGTGCCCACGTGCTTGTAGTTGGTGATGTGATAGGTGAGCATCTTGCGGATGATAGGAAAGTCCATCGCCTTGTTGAGCAGCTGCTGGTCTCGTGAGTTGGACAGGTAGTCAACCACGCTCTCCATCTCTTGTGAGAGTTCATCAAGCAGAGGCTTATCATATCCCTCTCGGAAATAGGTGAGATAGCCTTGCCGACCTTTGTATCGCTCCAGGAACTTCCCACACCGCTCCTTGAGCGCCGCCACACGGGTGCGTGCAACGCCACTGTCCATCTCCTCGATAATGACCTCCTTGAGGGTGAGGTTGCGTGTCTGGTGCAGTCCGAGCAATCGCCGGAAGAAGTTGCGGTAAGCGTCGGGATTGAACACCGCCGAGTCGTTGACCGCCTTATGCGTCAAGAATATGCCCAATGGCAGCAGTACCGCCGAACTGAGCCAGATGCCTTGCCATACCTGCCAGCGACCTTCGCGCGCCAGCTTGTAACCCATGTTGTCGATAACATAATAGACAATAAAGAGCAACACCGAGATGACGATGGGTGTTCCCAGACCGCCCTTTCGTATTATCGCTCCGAGTGGCGCACCGATGAAGAAGAAAATGAGGCACGCCAGTGAGAGCGTGAATTTCTTTTGCAGCTCTATCTCGTGGCGCCTTATGATAAAGCGGTCTTGCTCGGTAGTATAGCTCTTAAACTCATAGTTCTGCTTGTTCATCTTCAGGGTGGAAATTGCCTGACTGGTCACCGACTGCTGTATATAGGACGACTGCGCCGCCATGAGAGAGTCGAAGTCAATAACTCGCGACATTCTAACAGGCTTTACTGGTATAGTAGCAATAGTGTCCCTGTTATGGTCGAGTTGCACTGACGGCATTCCCACTACTGGCATCGCCATGAGTTCACGGCTCACCATATCTCCCACACTATCGACACGAGCATTCACCGAGTCGATCGTATGCCTCAGCTCGGTGATGTTCTTGCCAATGTATTGCTGTCGCATGGTCTCGTCGTCCATGCGGTTGAAGTTATCGTTATAGGGAATTATGATTTCCTTGTTCTTGAATGCCTCGCGTCGGTACATATCGCTGCCAAGCTCGTTGCTCATTGTAGCATCGGGCGACAAGTCCTCATACCAGTTTCCATGCTGAAGGGAAAGCACCAAGTGCGTCTTTCCCGGGTCCATACTCAGCTTGCCAGAGTCGGCAACCACGATGCGCGGATAGGTCGATGTGGTTGAGACGTCATAGATGAGAATGCCATAGAGCATATTGGTCTCGGGGTTCTTCTGCTTCACGTAGAGGTTGTATCCCGGAATTTGGCTGTAGATGGCGCCCTCGGGGATGTCGAGGGTTGGCGACTTCTGTCGCATCGAGTAGAGCAGAGTCCACATCTTCACCTGCGATTGCGGCAGCACGTCGTTCTGGAAGAAGAAGGCACCGACGCTCACCATAGCTATAAACACGGTGAGCGGTTTCATCACCTTGAGCAGCGAGATGCCGCTCGACTTCATCGCCGTGAGTTCGAAATGCTCTCCCAAGTTGCCGAAGGTCATGAGCGATGCCAGCAAAATCGACAGAGGGAGCGCCAGCGGCACCATCGACAATGCGGCATAGAAGAACAGCTCAGCGATAAGATCCACTCCCAGCCCCTTGCCCACCAGCTCGTCGATATATTTCCACAGGAACTGCATCATTACGATAAACAGACATATGCAGAAGGTCATCATGAATAAAGGCAAGAATGTCTTTAACATGAACCAATAGAGTCTTTTTATCTTCAATGATGCCATGAGAGTGGTTTCCTGAGTAGATAAAGTTTAGAGACCAAACTCGCGGTCGTTGATGATGCGGTGGGGCAAGTCGTATTTCTCACACAGCCTACGCCATTCCTTGCTGCCTATGTAGTCCTTGATGATATAGGCGTGCTCCATGTTGTGCATGTCGCTTCCAAACATGTCGCACAGGTTGTTCTGAATAAGCCACAGAGCACTCTCTTTGGCGGTTTTACCAAAATAGCCGGCAAGCGACAGAATGTTGACCTGAAACTTCACGCTGGCATTGTGGAGAGCCTTGTAACGCTCTTTCCTCATGCTGTAATAACGGTAACGCTCTGGGTGAGCGAGGATAGGGAAATAGCCTTCGACCTGAAGGTTGAAGAGCATGTCGTCGATGCCTATCAGCTCTTGCGCAAATGAGTTTTCAAGAAGGACGCGGTTACCTGGCATTGGCAGCAGGTGGCCTGCCTCATATTCTTTGGTCCAATACTCGTCGATGCGGTACTCTGCCGAGACATAGAGTTCAATGGGCAGCCCTTCTTCTTTCACTGCGACCTTGAGTACTTCGAAAGCGGCATTCAATGTCTCAGGAGTGTTCTCGAATGTCTCGGCGGTGACGTGCGAAGTGCATATCACATGCGTGATGCCCATGTCAATCTCTGCCTTGAGCATCTCGAGCGACTCTCCCACATCCTGCGAGCCGTGATCCACACCAGGCAAGATGTGACAGTGCATATCGGTGTGGTAGAACAACTTGGAATCTTGTTGTGATTTTTTCTTGAATATATTGATCATAGCGTTTTATTACTGTTTAGTTAATGATTTCATTAAAACGACCACAAAGTTACTACTTTTTCTCAACACTAAAATTACAATAAATATATTATTTAAAAAAATAAAGTATTATTAAGAGTTTCAATTAGAAACTTTTGAGTAATTTTGCGGTGCAAAAATTCAACGAAGCTCTATGAGACACATTCTAATTACTATTTTAGTATCCTTAATGATAACACCCCTGGCACTTGCTAGCGATGACAATAAAGTGAACCAAGAGTGGCAACAGTGCGTGCTTGCCGCTATTGACTCTTTCCCTCAAAACGGGGGCTATTACACTGGCGCTAATCCTAACGACACCTTCAAGAAGACAGCTTGGAAGGGGCTGCATCAAGCCTACAAGATGGTCCTCGCCGACCCGAGACCGGTGATTGACCTGCAACTGGCGCAACCCTCGTTCTGCTCAAGTGCCACCTATCTCGCGCTAATAAAGGCTCTGCTATTGTGGGACAAAGACCATCGCATCTCACGTGAAGCATGGCTGGCGATGAAGCCCTTTGTGGGCATAGTCGATAATATGAACCCGCAAGGCTACTACCAGAGCGACGGCGAGGGGTTTTGGGGCTGCATGAACGGCAACGGCCCGGCGGTGGCGGTCACCATCCACGAACTCAAAGCAGGTTACAACTTCACCGCCTACCGCGGCGCGAAGACCGAAGCCTGCAAAGAAGAACCCAACGAGCGCTACCTCAGCGACGACGAGTGGCGATCCCTCCCCAT
>ERZ842401.8511-NODE-8511-length-10058-cov-2.734680_pt1 | contig 10058 bp, 17 predicted proteins | sample MGYA00521270_ERZ842401 | MGnify/ENA primary metagenome ERZ842401 (study PRJEB31892, sample SAMEA3878208) | bioreactor metagenome | biome: Moose rumen | place: Sweden | collected 2011-10 | study: EMG produced TPA metagenomics assembly of the PRJEB12797 data set... | reverse complement strand
GCTTTGGCGCAGGGCGAGAAAAGCGGCGTTTGAGACGGCGATGCAGAAGGCCGAGCTGCTTATCGGCGATGTCGTCTGTCCGCACTATCAGAGCGACAAACGGGAGCTGGAGTTTTACCGGAAATATATCAAGGGTCTTCTGCGCCTCTGATCCACATGCCGCAGACAAAGGAGGAACGATAAATGTCGCTGCAATTCGTTCATCTGCTTTATGTCCCGCCTTGAAACAAGAATCATTATTCAACCATCATATCATCAAGGAGGAAATAATACTTGAAAACCGAACATCGAATTCTGGCCCTGATCCTTACACTCGTTGTCATTCTCGGGTGTATGCCGAGCTGGGTGCTTGCCTCGGACGAGGTCGGGTCTGCCGACACCGGACAGGAACAGGTTTCCCTGGAGCCAATCATCGAGGCAGATGAGGAGCTTCCGCAACTGGATTCAGGCGAAGAACCTATTCCGGTTGAAACAGAGCCAAGCCTTGGCACTTGGACCGATCCGGAGACCGGAGAGGAATACCCCATTCTGTCCAGCGTAGAAGACATCATCCCGGAAGAGATCTCCAGTGGTGAGGAAGCCATCGAAGATGAACCCGTCGAGGATGAGGTCGCCGATGAACAGATCACCGAAGAGCTTCCGGAAGACACGTCCGAGACCACAGAAGAAAACACCAAAGAAGATGACGCCATCAACACAGAGACCGAGGCTGAGGTCGAGGACATAAACGAAGAAGCCTCAAATGAAATCGAAATACCGGACAATATCGCCGAGATGGATTTTTCCTCCCGGCGTATTCTTGTCTCTGGGGCAAATGAAGACGCCACGGATGGAGCAACTGTTCTTGCATCCTATGAGGATGTGACCCTGCTTCAGTTCGATACCGAGGACGCGGCTATGGAGGCATACACTATTTTCAGCGAATCTCCCGCCAGCGTCGAAGTAGACGCCCCCGTGGTGATTGCGGATGAAGTCACGTCCATCGAGGAAGCGGATGCCTCGCCTGTGTTCATGGACGAGGACACAAACCCGCTGACTGCCCTCAATGATATTCTGGACTCGTCCATCACGCAGGAGCCTTCTACTCCTTCCGGCAAGCGGATCGCGCTCATCGACACGGGCGCTTCGGACACAGCGAATGTGGTTGCCCGGTACTCCGTACTCGGTGACGACGTGAGTGACGGCAACGGCCACGGCACGGCCATGGCGGCGCAGATCGCGTCCATTAATCCCGACGTGGCCATTATCTCCATCAAGGCGCTGGATGCCGAAGGTCACGGCACCATGAGCTCCATCTATGCCGCTGTAAAGCTCGCCATCGAACTGGATGTGGACATCATCAACCTGTCCGTGTACGCGATCAAGACGGATGAAAGCGCCATCGTAGTTGGTGCCATTGAGGATGCCATCAACTACGGCATTCTCGTTGTGGGCGCGGCTGGCAACAGCGGCGCGGACGCGAGCGGCTATGTCCCCGGCTGCGTGGCAAACGCGCAGATCGCAAGCGCCGTGGACTCCTTCGCCCGCCGGTACTCTTTCAGCAACTATGGCGAAACGGTGGATTACTACGTCATGAGCCAGTCCAGCTCGTATGCCGCCGCTGTCCTCGCCGGTTATCTTTCGGCGCAGGATGATATCAAGTACGCGCTGGCCGGCAGCCTGATCCTGGAGCCGGAGTATGTCTTCAGCTCGGCTACCTACATTTCAGATGACCGTGATCTCGGAGAGATCTACGCGCTCGTGATGAGCGACGTAGCAAACGGCACGTTTACAGTCGCATCCAATGACATCAGCAGGCTTATAACCTCCGGCACTCTGTCCAGCGCAGAATCCGAGGCGATCCGCGAGCATTACGGCATCTCCTTTGTCGGCTCGTCGGATGTGGGTCTGGATTACACGGCCGTGGACGAGGCTCTGGACAGTGGTCTGTTCGTCACGGCAGATGTGTTTGACCTCGACAGGGTCAACAACTGGATCTACACGACAAATGGCTCCGAAGCCTATCCAAGCGGTGTCATCACCTATAAGTATGTTCTTACTGCATATGATTCCTCCGGCCGTGTTCTGGGGAGCTTCACAGCCACCTGCACCGACCCGAAGAAATCCGCCCCCAGCGGCAATACGACGGTGTACAACTACAATGCCGACTACAGCACCTTCACCAGGACTGCCGCTCTCATCATGTTCAGCTCCGGTTACTTTGGATGGTCGTGGTCAAACGATGCCACCAGCACGGCATGGGGCTATATCACCGACATCAACACCTATGTCGCCGCCCATGAGATGATGGCGCTGGCATGGCACGGAGCCACAGCCAGCAATGTGGACAGCGTGATCTCGACTTACTCCAAGTTTACCTCGGACAGCCGCAGGACGCAGATCAAAAACGCTTATCTCGCGTTCCTCGAAGCGTCGAAAACGACGTACAGCTGGATGAAGCAGTACACCGTGTTCTACATGTCCTCCTCCAACAGCATCTATCAGACGCTGGTCTGGATGGCGCAGACATCAAACAGCGTTTCGTTCAACATCCAGAAGCGAGCGTCCTCCACATCAGGTACTTTGCTTCCGGGCGCTACCTTCAAGGTATATGAATATGACTGGAATTCGTCTGAATGGAAGCTGTTCGCCACGCTCACGAACACCAGCAGCGGCTATTATACGATCAGCGGGATGACCTCCGGTTGGTGGTATCAGGTTGTCGAAACAGCAGCGCCAAGCGGTTATCAGATCAACGATACCCATCCCGGTCTGGCCATTCCGGAATTGATGCGGCTGCTGATGGATCAGGAGGGCCTGGGATGGGAGGAAGCCGAGGACATCGTCAGCCGGACCATCGCCTATACCAACCACACCGTCATGAGCGAGGCCCTGGAAAAGTGGCCCCAGCAGATGGTGGCGGAGCAGCTGCCCCGCATTTACATGATCCTGCAGGAGATGAACCGCCGCCTGTGCGACCGGCTGTGGAAGGCCTTCCCCGGGGATTGGGACCGCATCGCCCATATGGCCATCCTGGCCTATGACCAGGTGCACATGGCCAACCTGTGCGTGGCCATGAGCTATGCCGTTAACGGCGTCAGCAAGCTCCATGGCGACATCTTAAAGAACGTCACCTTCCACGATTATTATACCCTGATGCCGGACAAGTTCACCTACATCATGACTTATTCTTTTCCGTGCCAATAGCAGGACTTATCGCTTGCAGGGAAACAAAAGGGTATGTCGAAAGGTGAAGGTACACGGAGCGGGCTTCTTTGGGAAGTTGAGAGACTTTTGAATGAAGTTGACGAACTGCCGCAGATCCTTCTGATGGAGAACGTGCCGCAGGTTCACAGCGATAAAAACGTGGCTGATTTCGCAAAATGGATAGACCGGCTTGAAAAGCTCGGATACAAGTCAAAGTACCAGGATTTGAACGCTAAAGACTATGGTGTTCCGCAAAATCGGGAACGCTGCTTTATGGTTAGCTGGCTTGGCGATTATTATTATCACTTCCCGGCACCGATACCGCTTGAGAAAAGGCTGAAAGACGTTCTGGAAGAGAGCGTGGATGAGAAATTTTATCTTTCGGATGAGACCGTGAAGAGACTGATCATCCATAAGGAACGCAACGAAGCAAACGGGAACGGCTTCGGATGGCAGCCGGTAGATGGGGGGGTATTGCACACGCTCTTGTTACCGCAGCAGAGAAGTCAAACAGCAACTACATCATTGAGCGTTTTAATGAGCAGGAGAGAAATCATGGCGGGAACTGATGTTGCAGCCTGCTTAATGGCACGGGATTATAAAGGTTTCGGGAATCAGCTAATGAACGGAGTGATTGAGATTGAATGAAGAAATCGGCTGTGTTCTGTTTGGAACGCTTGACATTAAAGGGAAAGACCAAATCAAGCGGGTATACAGTACCGTCGGGATATCACCAACGGTAGTAACGACTGGGGGGGGTGGACATGAAGTGAAGATTGCAGTTGAGCGCATAGGTAACGTAAATCCATCCGGGAACGGCATTAACGGGAATGTGTTTTGCCCGGAAGGACTTGCTCCAACAGTTACGACAAATAAGGGCGAGGGATTTAAGATTGCAGAACCTATGATTAGTGACCCGCAAGGAAGAAAGAATAAAGAGTGCATTCCGCAAGAATTATGCCCGGTGTTGAGAGCGCAAATACACGGAAATCCCCCACAGGTTATAGAACCTATAATCGGTGCAATACGAGGCAGAAACCCCGATAACCCGTCTGACCGTACCGCCGGAATACCTACACAGCAGATGCTTGAGATTGGCGGAGAGTGCAGCAATACACTCACTACAGTGCAGAAAGATAATGTTGTGGTGGAACAGCTACCGTTTAGAGTGAGGAAACTCACACCGAGAGAATGCTATCGCTTGATGGGGTTTGACGATGAAGATTTTGAAAAAGCTGAAAGCGTTATTTCAAACACGCAGCTTTATAAGCAGGCAGGAAATTCTATTTGCGTTCCTGTTTTAGAAGCGATTTTTAGGGAGATGTTATGAGTAAAAGAAAATTACCAGACATTGAAACATTAAAGCATTTATATCTTGATGAAAAGAAAACTCTTGCCGAAATTTGCGTTATGTTTGATTGTTCTACAAAGTCTCGTTCAAATATTTCGAGAATGTTGCGAGATAATGGTGTCGAAATAAGGCAAGACAAAGGCGAAAACCATCACGCATGGAAAGGAGGCCGAATATTAAAGGGGGATGGGTATATAGGCATTTGGAATCCATCGCACGAAAGGGCGGACAAGCAAGGATATGTGTATGAACACACGCTTGTTGTGGAGAAAGAAATGGGGAGACTTCCAAATTCCAACGAGGTTGTTCACCATATAAATTTGGATAAAACAGATAATCGAATGGAAAATCTTTGGGTATGTGGAAACAAAGAGCATTTAGTTTGCCATAGGAGCATAGGAAAACTTATAAAGCCTCTGTTAGAAAAGGGAGTTATATGTTTTGGCGATGGTGAATACAAAATTTGCGAATAAAGCCGGAAACAGCATCGTTGTAAACGTGCTGATGGCAATATTTAAGGAGATGATTGAATGATACTAAACCTAATCCAATTTGAACTATTTCTAATAGCTCTAGATTGTTTCGGATGGGCGGTGATACTGAATGACGGTTAGAGAAGCAATTTCTCTGCTTGCATATGGAGAAGCATTTTATATCAAAGGAGCGCACAGCGGCAAGATTTACCACAAATCGTATGAGAACAAGAAAGAGCATCTTGAAAGGTATCTGGATGAATCTGTTAATGGAGAACCATTCTTCACTGATCTATACACTCCAAAGGCAAAGTACGGGCATGCGTATACTTACCCAATTATAGGTATTTGGATGAGTGACTATTACATTTGCCATCCGGAAGAATTGCACTAAAAAGGAGGAAAGCTAACAATGTATGACGAGCTGATAAAGCGCCTCAGAGAACACTACGAATGGGCGAAAGATAGCGAGTGGGAAACACCGATTACGCTCTCAGATGATTTGGGCAGTGCAATAGATGCCATCGAGGAGCTGCAAGAGAAACTCATAACGGCAGAAACGGATAAAAAAACATGAGCAAGTACGTTGTGATACACGAGTCTTATGACAATGAGACGAAAATTTCAGATTTTATACAGGCGATTGGCACATATGATGATGCGAGGAGCGCATATGGAGCGGCTTATTTGCAGCTATGCGATTTTGCAAGAGAAGATGACATTGACTGTATTTCTACACCGTACAGGTTGGAGGGTGACACAGGTTTGGGGATGACTCTGAAGCATGACCGATATACAGACGTGTGCTATGTCTTGTTTGTCGGGGAAGACGGATTTGGTGAGGAGAAAACATGAGCATATTAATCAACGGCATGAGTCTACCGTCAAGCTGTGCAAACTGCGAATGGAGCAGAGCATCAAAGATGGATTTGGGGATGTCATGCTGTTGCTGGATTGCAAAGAAAAGCGGGAGCATGGATGCAGCTAAGAAAGGAAGACTAAGCTTCTGTCCTCTGATCGAAGTCCCTAATCAGCACGGCAGACTGATCGACGGGGATAGAGCAGTGGAAGCACTCAATTTCGATTATGCGTATGCTGCGGCGAAACTAATTGAGGGGATGCCAACAATTATAGAAGCGGTGGAAGAAATATGAGTAGTTGCCCGTTTCGCCTCGGCTTGCCAGTTGTCGATAAACCGGAATATACAGACATGAAAGAATGGTTTGTACTTAGAGCAATAGATGACGCTGATATGAGGCGCAAATTAAAGGAATTTCAGAAAGATATTCCAAAATCGGTTGATGCACTTGTTTACATAATAGGCTATCGACCTGATAAGCCTGTTCCGGTAACAAGATATTTTGCTGAAATCGAGTTTAGAAAACATGAAGAATGGGTTTATCCATCGTTATTGGCATGGACTGGAATTTTTCAGGGAATGAAGGAGACAGAGATATGACTGGCACAGAACAATACATAATCAAAGTTTCCGCAAACCAGATGCGGATAATCCAGAACGCTTTAGCGTGCTTCTTTAGGGTCAGAATGGGACATTTCTTCGACTTGGCTAATGATATTGCGTTTGAAGGTTTTAACTACAAAAACCATTTAGACAAAGAGTTCAGTGAAAGGGCTGAAAGACGAATTGCCGCCGAAACTCTGTTTGACAAAGGCTATCTTGCCGCAACAGGCGGTGAATGGAGAAAGAAAACGACGGACATTGAGAACGCAATAGATATCTGGCATGTTATCCGTCATCAGCGATGGAAGGATAATCCGAACCGAAGCGATTGCACGACGGATGCCTGTGAGCCGTTTCAAATTGCAGGAGAGCCGTTGTGTACGGTGGAGAGGGTTGAAGAATGACAGACAGAGTTTGCATTACCGACGATGGCGATAACTGCTATCGTCCACCGAACAAATGCGACACCTGCGAAATCAAGAAATCTTATGCAAGAGCCTTTGATATGCACTGGCTTGGCAAGGACGATTGCCCGTATGAGTGTCAATATGAACATGAAGAAAAAATGGAGGGTGGTAAAAATGGATGATTTAATCAGCAGACAGGCGGCGATAGAAGCAGTTACGCAATATTGTACAGATGCTTATATCGAAGATGGGGATTATCATGCAAGCGGCATGGAATATGAGTTGAACAATTTACCGGCCGCACAGGCCGTACAAATAGCAAACAACGAAATGCATTTATGTTCATCATGTCAGTACACATATGTTACATGCCCTTCTCATGGTAACGATGCTTTTTTTGGTGATGGAACAGGAAACGATAATATTTGCGTCTGCAACAAGTATAAGCCTATTTCGGTAAAAGGGAAAGCAGAGGACTGCATCAGCAGGAAAGCGGCAATGAAGGCTGTATTAAAAGTAGTGCCAAATGATGAATATTTTAATGAGAAGATTAGAAATTCTATCGAATCTTTACCGTCTGTACAGCTGGAAGAATATAAAAAAGGTTGCAGGAATTGCCGTCACGGGAAGTATAACGATCTCTGGAAAACACATTTCTGCTATTGCCCAAACGACTGCGATAATTGGAATATGTGGGAACCGTCAGTAGAGACAGAAAAGAAAAGAGGAAAGTGGCAGGTTCTTCAGCATAACGAGCAATTTGACATATTTCGTTGTGACAAATGTGGTTATTGTCAGATATTCTTTCCCGGCTTTAAGAACATTTTTTGTCCTAATTGTGGGACAGAGATGAGAGGCGAGTAATGGCAATCAGCGAAGCAAAAATGAAAATTGTAATAGACAACTATTTCAAGACTGAATGTGATGTGAATACATCTATCCGAAAGGCATTTGAAAAAGGATTTCGTATCGGTGTACAAAAAGGAATGCAGATTAAGAAAGAGCCGCTTGGCAACAGCGATGAAATGGTTGATGTGCCGAAAGGGGAACAGGCGGCAATTGTGAAGAAGTCGGAAGAAAAGCATGAATACTATCAAAGTTTTTGCAGCAGATGTGGGAGACCGGTTATAGCGAGGAAAGAAGATGCTTTTTGGTGGCCGGGAGGCACTGCGGATGATCATTTATGCATTGAATGCGATGTATGTGGCGGATTGGCAGAGGTATAGGAGGAATTATCATGTATAACGAACTATTAGAAAGAATTCATAGTTTTATCCAAAAAGCCTGCCCGTACGAGTGCAATGAAAAGGAGGAAGAAAATGATAAAGCTTGATAGTAACACTGAAATAGTCAGATTTGACGGAGTGACAAACTCAACGGTATATATCGGTGGTTTTGGATATCTGGAAAATGCAACTGATTCTCTTACTTGGAGAAAAGAGGAAATGGCAGATATGGATAAATGTGAATGCCTCACATTAAAAGAAATCTATGAACAGTTAGGTAATCAGATGATAACTGTTTTTGTAGAAGAGCCGTTAGCCGGGCTTATTTATCAATGTGGAAACTATGATGATGGCGAATGGTGGCAGGTAGGGGCGCTTGAAGGCTATGCTTAAAAAAGCTTGATAGCAACAAGGAGAACGGTAATGGCTGACGAATACAGTCAACTATCGGTCAAGTAAAAGTTTAGGAGGATGAGTACGAATAAAAAACCGCCCTGATGGGCGGCTCAGTTAAAACAAATCACTATGAGTTCCTGTACGAGTCAAATAAAGAATTAGTTCGCTGTCTTGAATTTGATAAATGAGTAGCCAATCAGGAAGTATATGGCATTCTCGACAATTTTTGTATTCGCCACCTCTTAAAGAATGGTCTTTATATTTTGCTGGAAGAAGCTCGCCGGAAGCAAGAATGGATACTACTTCCTCTAAAAGGCCGATATCATACCCACGCTTCTGAACGCGTTTTAAATCATCTTTAAAAGTTCCTGAATGGGTTACACGATAAGTCATGCAAGAAGCTCCTTAAACATTTGATGCACATCAGTGTACGTTTTAAAGTCTTGAGGACGTTTCATCATGTCTTCAACTTCCTTTATGGCTTTAATCGTTGTCGGATTTGGACGGTACTCCCGGTACTCATTATCCACTTCGTAGACATCTTCTTGAAATTGTGCGTAAGTTGTCTCGGCGTTCATAGTCCTCCTCCTTTCAAATGCAACGAAAACCCTTGCAGCAAGGCAAAGGTTTACGGACATCCAACTGTGAGCATATCTCACGCATGGACATACTATCACAATTAAGACTGTTTGTAAAGGTTAACAGCGAAATTACGAAGGATTTGTGGAATGTTAACAAAATTATATAATAGAATTTATGCAAAATTAACAAAGGGAGAAACAGATGAAAACTAAAGAAGAAGTAATCAATGGATTTATGGAGCGGAACTTCGCTTTTAAGTCAGATAGCAAAGTATGGCATAGGATTTTTTCTCAGGCGTCTGGCGTTTGGAAAAACGGTTTTGAACACGGCAACGAACACGTTATAACGAGAATGAAAGCCGAACATGCCGCTGGCTATGAGGAAGGCTATAAAAATGGCTACGAAGACGGGCAGAAAACCCCAGCCATGTCTGAGGCTGTTGAAACGTTTATGTTTGAAGGCGACTATCATCTTGGATATGAGGAAGGTTATGACAACGGCTATGATGATGGCCTGAAGAAGGGCAGAGAACAGATTAGCGATTATAAGTGGCATCCGGAAAACGCATATCAGAAAGGGTATGAAGACGGTTCTGAGCAATGCGGTGCTTATCAGCGAGGTCACGATGAAGGATTTTCACAAGGAAGAGCAACGACAGAAGCCGACAAGACGATTGCCTATCAGGACGGCATGGAAGCTGTCTGGAAGGCTCTGACATTCTGGTACAACCATGACGATGACAAGCAGATGAAAGCTTTCCTCGGCTTTAAAAACATGAAGGATATTGTTCTCAATTATCCTCCTGCTGAGTTGATCGACAGGATAGAGGCTTATAAAGACGAGCAAAAGAAAATTAGAGTCGGGGATGAAGTTCGTGGCTTTAACGGAGAAACTTATGTTATCTATGAAATAAATGGAAATTCTGCAAGAGCGACTGATTTCAAAATATGCTCAGACTGCTTCGATGTGAACGAT
>ERZ842401.8510-NODE-8510-length-10058-cov-4.758472_pt1 | contig 10058 bp, 7 predicted proteins | sample MGYA00521270_ERZ842401 | MGnify/ENA primary metagenome ERZ842401 (study PRJEB31892, sample SAMEA3878208) | bioreactor metagenome | biome: Moose rumen | place: Sweden | collected 2011-10 | study: EMG produced TPA metagenomics assembly of the PRJEB12797 data set... | reverse complement strand
TATCAAAACCTTTAGCCTTTTTATTTCAATTATTTTTCACTTGCGAAACTTGAGTAAATGATAATATCATAAGAGATTAAGACATTGTATTGGATGCTGAGTTTGGTGCTCCAGGTACAACTGAAAGGGCCAAGGCAGAGGAGAAGGCGTATTCTTTCTACTCCGGACAGATTTTGCGCAAGGCCCAGGTCGCTGAGAAAGTTACTCAAGTGATTTTATAGGTTGAATTTAAGAAGAGCCTTGAAAAAGGCGTTTGGAACTGTAATCTGATGGGCACCTATCTTCCCGTTCTCGTTTTGACCAATGATGGGGCCAGTCACAACATATAGACTCCCGAACTGTCGTGCCCATGTACGAACCTTATTCTCCAAGACATTCCAGCTACCATTATTAAGTTTCTCATTCTGAGGGCAACAGTTTGTATAGTAGAAGGTGTCCCACATAGCAGTTTCATCCCACTTGAAATCCCCTGCAGGAGCCATATGGCCCCGCGACCAGCCGGTACCCCGATAGTCGTAATTGTCCGCCTGAACTACATTGGCCTTTTCATCTTGGCGGAAATTTTTGCCATGGCGACCAATTGCTCCATTTGCCTCGTCAGCTGTCAATTCATAAGCAACCCAAGCCGGAATACGCGAGGCTTCATCGTATGAGACAGTATAGCCATTGTATTTGATGATACAATCTCCGTCAGAATGAGACGGCAACTCCATCTGAATCTCCTCGTCTGCATCCGGATAACTGATGCAACCAATAAGGGTCAGAATGATGCAAAATAAAATCATACCTTTCGTGATCATCCTGGACACTACCTATTAACAACATACTTCTGTGAATCGTCTAGACGAATGTTACCGATGACCGGCACAATATGAATCAAGAAGCGCTGGTTGAATTCCTCCCGTGTTATGTCTCTCGGGACGCCACCTTCTCCGCTACCGCTTATCACCAATTCACACTTTGGCATATCGTAGAAATCGATGCCGTTAATTTTCCAGAATCTATGAAGTTCAAGAGCACGCTGATAACTAAGAACATCGTTGTTGAAGTATGGATTGATATAATACCCATCCGCAGAAGCTTGCCCTTCGATAACAACCAAATACTTGATGTCTTGCTTCTTATCGTGCATGTTTTGCAGGTTCTCAACAGTTCTTTTTATCTCCTGACCAGCAGAAATAATGCGTTTACGAAGAGTGTCTGCCTCAGCTCGGTTAGTGCGGTCCGCCATCAGTTTGTAAAGGTCGAATTCACCCTTCTGGTAAGTTACCTGAATCTTGAAAATATGCTTCACATAAGTTGAGTCGTAAGCAAAGTAGGTGGAATCAATGTTCTCTACAGTCTGGTAGATTTTTTTGATTTCTTCGTACTTATCAGCGATTTTCCTCAACTCTGCTTCCTTTACACGGAATCGGCTATAAGACACTGCAAACAGCACCACCATGATAGCAAACAGGGTAGTGACGATGTCCACGTAGCTAGGCCAGAAGGATTCTTTGTCGCCTTTCTTTCTCATCTTCAAATCTATTTTCTTCCAAAAGGCCAAATACCTCTTCTGTGCGTCTTCTCTTCACTGCTTAAGACCTCGCCGTAGGAAGATGCAGCACGCTGGACCACAATTGGGCGACGTGCCAGGTCTTCAATCTTAGCATTGCCATCCCGGACTGCCTTCGAAACATCAGTAATAGCAGTCTTGTCTGCGATTGCCGCCTTGATGTCTTCAAGTCTGTTCTCAAGAGTCTGGAGACGATCAAGATTGGAGAGTTTGCGATTTGCGTCCTCAACATCCAGCGTCTTGTTGAGGGTTGTGATGAACTCTTCCAGCTTCTGCTCAACGCCGGTTTTGCATTTGTGTACAATATCATCGTAAGCAGTTTTGAAGGCGCCCATTGCAGCTTCAATATCCTCTTTATTCTGGGCAACGACGCGTTTGAATGCATCAGACAGGTCTTTAACTGCCTGTGACTGCTCCTGATAAATCTTATCCAGTTCATCGACCTGCGTCTCCTGATAACGGGAAACAAGGCGATGTTTGGCTTTCAGTGCGTTCAACTGCTCTTCAATCGCATTAATCTGCGTGTTGCCAAGTAGCTGAGTCTGTGCGATATTCACGCCAAGGGCATTTATGCTTTGCTCGAAAGTAGTAACACGATCGAGGATGGTATTGACCTGTTGCAGGAGCCTTGTAGGAATCTCAAGAGACTGGTTATAAGACTCTTGCTTCTCAGTAAGTGTACTGGTGGATGCAATGATTCTTTCTTTAGCGTCCTCCAACTTCTGGATGGATGTAGTAACCGAATCAAAACTGTTGGCGGCAGTAACAAACTTATCCAAAGTAACGACCATTTCTCTCTGCCTGAGAGTGGCCAGAAGTTGATCTTGCTTTTGAATATTCTCATTGATGAGAGTCATATTGCTTCCCATTTCAGCAACAGCCTTCGTAAGGACTTCAGCATTTTCGGCAAACGTTCCCTTAAACATATCAGTACAGTCACGGAAGGCCTCTTTGAAGTCTTCAATGACGGTACGAAAAGACGGTTCGAATTTACCTATGGTGCTTCTCAATCTGTTGAGAGAGGAAGATACATTCGCTCCTAAAGTCGGGATAACAGACATCTGGAGGAATTCGAAAAACTCATCCTTCTGGGCATCGACTTTCTTCTGTACATTGGCCGCGTGGATATTGCTGATGGTCATTAGGAAGAGTCCCACAAGAGACGTAACCATTGAAACGATGATACCGCCAATAAGTTCCTCTACCATCTGGTCAGTGATGCCGCCATCACCTTGGCTCAAGCCGTCATTGAAGCATTTCAGACCGATGTAAACGCCGAAGAAAGTACCCATAAGACCAAGATAGGTCGGGAATGAAATCTTAGATGTCGCAAACTCATATAGTGAATCTATGCGACGTTCTGTCATATCCTTGATAATAGCATATTCTACGGATCCGTCAGTCTTTGTGATGTAGTCGTTAATCTCGCCAACTAGTTCCTGGGCATTTGGGGAGTCTTTGGGGTCGGCTATCAAAGTCAAACTCTCCTCATCGCCTTTTGTCTTCCACTTTTTGGAAGGGAAAAAGTGACTCAACTCGCTCAGTTTAATCTGTGTTTTGATAAAGAACCCAAGCTGGATTGCCGCAAAAGCAGCAACAGTTACCCAAGGATATGTGTCGAGAAAATGGAAAAAAATCATAGTTTATTTCTTATAAATGCTCGTCAGTTGAAGAACGGCTTCAACAACCGGCAAGAAGAATAGAGTATCGTTGAAAGGTTCTTGAAGCATATACTTATCAAGGATTTCAGTCTGGAACTTGGAAACAAGGGCATCTTTGACGACAGAATCCACAACTTTCTTCATCTTTGGAGAATCTACCTGCTCAATAACTGACTGACTCATGAGAGAGTCTAGCACTTCCTTATAGATGCAGTTCATCGCTGCAATCTCTCCAGCAAGTTTATCCTTCATGCCAGAAGCGTATGCCTCTCTGACCGCTTCAATATCCTTGTATTCCTTGTTTTCCCCATCGCCAAGATAAATGATAGGCTTCGGTTCTGTGGCATTAGTCTTGTGGTAAAGACCGCCATAGCAGGTGCTCTCTTTTCGTTCTTCCGGGAGAACAAGTTCAATATTGGAGATTTCCTGGCCATAGACCTTGTAAACAATGAGTTCAGTAATTTTCTTGAGAACAGGCTTTGAATCAGTGATGTAGTTGTCAATATACTTACTGCCGTTGCCGCTGAAAATAAGTGTATTAGGAGAAGGAAGTCCGTTTGCCTTGAACATAGAGGCCATATAGTAAATAAGCGCTGTGTAGTGATAGACAAACGTTGAAATATGATCTGTTCGGAGTTTCTTGGCTATATCAGTCTCATTGTCATTGCCTATCCAGAGATTGATTATGTCCCGGGTAGATGTGCTGTCGGATTTCAGCATTGAGTTATACAGTTCCTGCAGTTCCTCCGTTTCAAAATGAATCTTGTCCTTATAATGCCTGAAGATGCCGTTATTCCTGGCATTCTCGAACTTACTATAACCATTATCCCAGAGCACATCGCAGCCGAAGTGGACCGAATTGGCAATTTTGGGCTCACCGTTTGCGTAGTACACAATATCCGTAGAACCACCACCTATATCCATCACGGCAACTGATTCCACGTTCTGTAAAACACCCTCTGTCGCAAAGTAATAGTACGGAGCCTCGGATTCAGTATAGCAAGTGAGCTGCTGGTCAGCAGCACCTAAATTTAGGATGCTATTGGCTTCTTCCTTCCAGATTTTCTCATAGCTTCTGCGAATGCTTTCCTTGAAACTCAACGGACGGAACCAGATAACCTCGGTGCCAGAGATGACACCGTTCTCCTGAAGGATGTCAGCCTTGATTAGAAGCAGAATCTCGCGGATAAAAACCCGCAGATTTTTTTCATCCTCCGCCCACTTGACGTTTGTAATGACAGTCTGATTGCCGGCAGCACGGAATTTCTCGTAGAAGAAAGCAATATTGCTATTGTCAAAGAGCACAGGCTTCCTGGTATCATCACCGGTCACACAGAGGGCCGTGCGAATCGGGAACCTGTATGTCTTATCATCAATAAGCGCAGGAACAAACTCCGTTTTGACCAAAGTCTTGAACGCTTCCGGAATCTTACCTTCAATCCTTGAAATAAGGCCCTTTTGGACAGATTCTTCTTTGGCGTGGAGATAGTTGACAATCTGCTGATCCATCTTCAGTTGCTGGGGAGTTGTCTTCTTGCCAGATTCCTTTCGGGAGATGTATGTATTGGAAGTACCCAGGTCAATAGCATAGGCGAACTTCTTCTCTGAAGGTACTGAAACGTCCCACTTTGGAATGATAGCGAACGGATACGTTTTTCCTTCCAGCTTCAATTCAGCACAAATGGCACGGAAAGGAGTATTGAATACTTCATAGTACTTAGTGCCACAGTCATTCTCTGTATCTTGCTGGGAACGAATGACGGGTGCCTTGACACCATTCTCGAAAGTATCGTCCGTTGCCGTCTCAATATGACGATATTTTCCACCGTTTTCAGCATCGTAGAATTCCAATGAAAGATCTTTAACACTAAAGGTCTTGTTTTCATTGGAATCCGTACCAGCAACCATCACCTTGAAATAGTTGTTCTCCTCAGGTTTGTCGGAAAGCACATTCGGGAACAAGGCGATGTCAAAATTGACTCTCGCTGTGGCGAAATCTAAGACAGAGCCCTTGTCCGCGGATGGATTATTCCAAGTCGTATAATAACGTTCGTGCTGCCTGCCATTACAGTATATCGTCACGAGAATATCACCTGATTGCTTCAGTGTACCATTAATCTTTAGGTCACCTTCTTTCAGGTGTTCAATACCTTCCTGAGTTAACGGAAGAAGGTAGTCAAAATCTCTATCCGCCGTATCATTTGCGAAAGTGATTGTCATGAATTTTTGGGAGTCAATCTTGTAAGGAAGCCTAATGATAGCATCGGTGAGGTAATTGACGACATATGGTGCCTTGCTGCACAGAATAGGAATTCCATTTACAACGAGAGGCGTATTGTCCACAGAATAAACCTGCTCAAGATCAGTATCAGACCAGTTTTTGATTATTTGACGGTCTGCATCAAACGCCTTGATATAGTCCCTTAATTCTTTGAAGCGAGCATCAATGGTAGCACCGCCAGAGAAGAGTTTATTATACATATAGTTCTTGAACTCTTCACTTCTTTCCTCGAAGAGAAGAATGTCTTTGAAATACTTACTCCCTTCTTTTCTGGTAAGCGGAGTATCATTAAGCACCTGATAGATTGCACCGATGAAGTCTTCGTTTCTTCCGTACCGAGTCACTGTCTTGAGGTCCAAATCAGGAGGTGTAATAAAACCAGTCATCGGAGAACTTGTTGCCAAAAGGCATTCTTTGCCCTTGTCTTCAAGGATAACGAAGAACAGTTTTCTGGAAACTTCGCCCAGATCTTCCTCAAAGTAACTCTCAACGGCATTACCCAAGATAGGGACGTCATTCTTTAGGACCTCCATCTGTTCTGCATAATTCCATTCTTTGATGACAATCCTGCGGTCTTGACTCTTCCAGCGGTTCTCATGATATTTGAGATTATAGAGGAGTTCAAACACATCAAGGGCATTGGAAACAAGGTGTTCATAAGCCCGTCCTGCAGGTTTGTTGACAGGATCTAGTTTCTGCTCCCGCACACGGCGGAAAGCCTCCTTGAACACGAAAAAACGCGCAAATGGGGTAGGAAGAGCATTAAGTGCCCCGCAATTGTCGGTACGTTGCTCGCCGATTTTACCCAAATCTGCAGCAGTTATACGTCCCTGTTCGGCAGACCACTCAAAGTTGTTGGTGATGCCTCTCTGTATGATATTGATGTCTATGCTACTCATAATTCAACTACAGATTTTTGGTGTAAACATTGATGGCGTTATAGGCAAAATCAAGGAAGTAGCGGAAGATGTTCTCGTGCCTTTCTCCGTTACCCTTGTTGCTTGCTTTAATCATCTCCAGAAGATAGTAGGACTCATCCTTTCCCTTGAGCGTATTGCCTTTTACCCAGTTGGTCAGTTCCTTTCCGGGACCGACAAGGTTCAGCGGGGTAAAACCTCTGGCATTCTCGGACAATTCCTTATACCACTGGTAGAATCCTTTGGTAAACTGGTCAAGAGCGACGAATGCATGGTCCTGATAGAAGTCCTTGTTCATCTTACGGTCTTTCTTCAGCGGGAACTGCGATTCTTCAGGCAGAATCTTAACTAGAAGGTCAAGCAGCATCATGTCTGCAACATTCTTGACGATTCCTTTGTATCCGGCTCCAAGAGATGCCAAGTCAAGGGCGACCTTGTCATCATAGATAGCTCGTGTCAATGCCTGTGGCGTATCCGGTTTCGGTTTGGAAAGGAAGTCAAACAAAGCCGTTGCTGCTACCAGTTCCACGAAATGGGCCAGATCTTTCTGCTCCTTCTCGTTATTCTTGTAATTTGCGCGAAGGGTCTGCTCGCCAACATAATAGAGATAATCCGATTTCACAGTATTCTCATAATAGCTCAGGGCAGATTTTGACTTCGTAAAGAAACTAGAGGAGTCAATGTCGCTTCCAGAGACTGTCGGATCTTCCAGGGAGAAATAAGGGAGCACCGTCACGGCACCCATTATTGCTCGCTGAACATTCGGGAACCCTTCAGCATCGCGAATCTTCTTCTCAATGAGAGGATAGCCAGATGCTCCGGTACCTCCGAAGATTGAGCTGATAATGAAAACACGGTCACCACTCTCACAATGGCGGGTGAAAGCGCTGTACCAGTCACTCCCGTTAACCATCTCGTTCAGGACAACTGTTCCTATGTTAGGATTTCCCTTGAAACCCACGGACAAGCTGTTTGTTAGATTCTCTTTTGAGAACAGGGTCTGCACGAGGAAATTGTTTACGTCCTCATTGCTGAGGTTGCCGACATTCATATATTCTCCGAATGTGCGGTGTTCCGCCATGCTGGCGCTGGTGTTATTCTGCTCATCATCGATTTCTGCAAGGCGCTGGAATTGGGTGTTGAAGAAGCCGTCGAGCGGATTCATCTGTTGCCCTTCGCTGGTCGTTGCATACTTGTAGATGCTGATATAGTCATTGATAAGATTTTCAACCTTTGTCTTCTCATCCAAGTCAATATGAGGGTCAATGATAATAGGGACGATTTTATAACCATTCGTCTTTACGCCAGATGCCGCGAGCATCGTGATGGCTTTCATCACCCGAAGACCGGTTCCGCCAATGCAGAAAATAAATACTTTATTTGTCATAACTACTTGCCAATTTTAAGGAACCTGTATGCGTTGGTCTTCAGGAATGGCACATTGCAAACCAGAAGAGCAACAATGAAATAAACCCCTACGCTGAAAAGAACATTAGCGCAGCTAACACGGAGAATCAGACCGCGTCTTGCAGTCAGAGGAGAATCTACCATAAAATCCCCCATTACATATGTAATCACAAAGGTGACTGCGGCTGTAATGAGCATCCATATAAGCCAATGCTTCAATTTATAGTGCCGGTGAGGCTTATTGTTATACGGACCGTAGTAAATGAAGGCAAATACCAGAGCAATTACTACGAAAGCAACGATAAACCAAAGCGTGCAGGAATCAAGATTGCTCCACAAGTCACGGGCTTTTTTGTAATTCTCTTCGTTATTTTTGTAGTGGTTAAGGAACTCCGCCTGCTTAGGAAGTACCCATCCGTAAATGTCAATAATCTTCATAAACCTTCATATTTCAGTTGCTTTTTGAAATCAATATTCTGTTAGGCTCCTGAGTCCAGTGATTCTGGACAGCCTGGAATACTCCTTGAATAAAATTGGCCACAGAGAAAGAGCCGGTAAGATCAGCTTCAGCGGCAGCATTCTGAATCTTCTTAAAAGTGTCAGTAACAGAATACTCCGGATGCTCCAATGTCCATTCGATTACATCGGCACCCTCCTGCATATTCCACAACTTCAGTTCAACCGAAGCAACGGCAAGTCTTTTCAGCTTCTTCTGATTATGGTTGTTAATGCTGATTTTTATACCGCCAATTTCCACCGCAGAGCCGTAAGCAGACTTTACCATAAAACATTCCCTAAGGACATCTTCATCACTTGCAATTAGCCAACGGAAGTCGGAAAGGTCAATATTCAGCACCACTTTACAGGTATCGGAATAGGAGACATCGTAATTGTAAAATGTCGGCTCCTCATCAAGCTGGATGGCATTTTCGGAAACTCCGAATCCATAATCAGGACGTTTATAATCAAAGCCGGTCTCAACATTATCCAGATAATTATCATGTTCCGAGAGGATGGTGATAATGCAGTTTCGTATTTCAGCTACACATACATCCCTACCAATGACAAGGTAGTAATAGGGAGACTTTTCACAAGTAACATTACCCCTTGCGTCTAGATACTCAGAATATGCACCGATAAGGCTGTAAGCCGAGCCAGGATACTTGCCGACAATATTCCTGATGTCCGTTGCATACTGCTGAAGAAGAACCGGAAGGGCTTTATTGCCAACAGGGCTATACTTCATATCGGAAATTAAGACCGCCACAGCACCATTCTCATAATCAAGCTTCGATAAGATACTTTCCAACATAGCGGGCACCTGAGTCTCTGCCGTGGAAACAAAACCACCGGAATTCATCTTAAGACGGAAATGTTCCCCTGTATATTTTGTTGCTTGGGTGCCGCTATTTGACAACACAGAAACACCAGGACTACCAAAATTGGAGACTATAGCCCAGACATCAGTCTTGAATGCCGTTGCGCGATTCGCCCTGAAAAAACCATTCATACTGCCGCTTACTTCGACATAAAAGTCAAGGGAAGAAGGCATTACAGCCTGGAAGGTCGGGCCAAGGCTATCAAGAAGGACACCGTTCTTGTCAAAGTGTGGGTCATTGATATTGTTTATGGGTGAAGAACAGGATATAAGGCATAGGGTGGTTACTAGCGCCGCCAAAGATGCAACAGAAAATAACGGTTTCATTCTTTATTTCCCTTGTTCACCAATGGCTCCTTGGTGAGTTTGTCTCATATTTGCAGAAAGCGTGAGCCACTTCAGACTCATTCTACTGATCGGCTCTGGACGGCCTCGCGTGACGAATAAGTTTCAGTTGCTCACGCCTTGCTATAGCGTGGGCGAACCCAGATATAGCCAAGCATAAGCGAATAAACATTATTCCCGTCACCACGAATTGTCCAGATTCATCAGTAAGGAATAAGCTAAACGCTTTCTTATGTTATCGCTGAGACTGCATTCCTGCAGAATCAACCTTCAAATTTAAGGAAAAGAATTTCGATTATCAAATATTTATCCGGATTATTTTGAGCCATCTGCAAATTGGTAAACTACAAAATTTTAGGGCGGACAAGGTAAATTGTACGTTTTGGCACTCCATTGTTGAAGCAACATGTTTTATTTGCGTAGAAAAACATAAAAGTTGCATTATTATGAAACTTAAATTACATTTGTATGAGTGTCAAGCTCTTATCAAATATGACTATGAAGCAACATGTAA
>ERZ842401.8509-NODE-8509-length-10059-cov-3.551279_pt1 | contig 10059 bp, 11 predicted proteins | sample MGYA00521270_ERZ842401 | MGnify/ENA primary metagenome ERZ842401 (study PRJEB31892, sample SAMEA3878208) | bioreactor metagenome | biome: Moose rumen | place: Sweden | collected 2011-10 | study: EMG produced TPA metagenomics assembly of the PRJEB12797 data set... | reverse complement strand
ATTGCTGTTTCCTCAAAGGATAAGTCTGCTTTTCTTGCTTTAGTCTGCTGAATTGTTTTTTGTGCATTTTGTCAAATCCATTGTTGAAATGCTCATTTATAGTTATTAAATTGTTTCACGTGAAACAATGTTTGTCAAAATGTTTCACGTGAAACATTTCTGTGAAACGAAATCACCAAAATTTTCTCTTCTCATATACTGTTAGCAAGAAAGCAAGGTGATGTTATGTTTCAAGCTTGTTTGCTGGCGGTAGCAGTCTGTATGGATGCTTTTTTTGCGGTGATGGGGTGTAGTATGAGCGGAATTCATATTCCGAAACGCTGTGCATTGCTCATTAGTATGATTGGTACTATTTTTCTGGCGGTTTCGCTTTCAGGGGGAGTCTTCCTGACCGGAATTCTGCCGGAAATGTTGCTCAAATATGGAGGGTGTATTCTTTTGGCGGTGCTGGGGCTGGTTCAGGTCATGAAAGAGGGATTTTCTGCTTTCATCCAGATGCGAAAACCCCATTTCCGCCGAAAAGCTCTCGGGCTTGTGATTGAAATTTGTTTCGACGAAACTGTTGCAGATACGGACGGTTCTAAAATTCTCAGTTTACAGGAAACTCCGGCTTTTGCTATGGCAATGTCCGTGGATTCGCTTTTGAGTGGGCTGGGGGCTGGAGTGCAACGACAATTTATTCCCCTTTGTCTGGTGCTTACGTTTTTGATTGGGTTTGTGCTGATTTTGTTCGGGACGTATGCAGGGAAACATTTCCGGAAGCGATTCCGGATGAAATGGCTCGGCGGTGTGATGCTCATTTTGCTGGCTGTTTGCAGATTGTTCTGAAATTTGTTTCACGTGAAACATTTTGTGTGTAACTATTGCAATTCATGGGATTTTATGTTATAATAGAAGTATCAAAATTAAGAAAGGAGCTTTTCCCATGAAGCTTGAAACAAAATGCCTGCATGAAGGCTATGTCCGTGAAAACGGTGCACCGGCTACACTGCCAATCGTTCAGAGTACTACCTATGTATTTGATTCTACTCAGCATATCGCTGACTTGTTCAATATGCCGACTGAATATATGTACTCCCGTTTTGCAAATCCTACGGTTGATGCCGTTGAAAAGAAAATTGCTGCCCTTGAAGGCGGTGTCGGTGCAATGTGTACGACCAGCGGTCAGGCGGCTTCTTTGCTGTCTGTCCTGAACCTCTGCAATGCTGGTGACAGCATCTTAGCTGTTAGTTCCCTGTATGGCGGTACTATCAATCTGTTTGCATTCTCTCTGAAAAAGCTCGGCATTGAATGCATTTTCGTTGACCCTGAAGCAGATGAGGAGACCCTCGAAAAGGCTATCAAGCCGAATACTCGTCTTGTATTTGGCGAGACATTGGCAAATCCGGCATTGAATGTGTTTGACATTGAACGCTTTGCAAATTTCGCTCATGCTCATAAAATCCCACTGATTGTAGACAATACTTTCCCGACTCCGATTTTGTGCCGTCCGTTTGAATTTGGTGCAGATATTGTTGTACATTCCACCACAAAATACATGGACGGTCACGCATTACAGGGTGGCGGTGTCATTGTTGACAGCGGTAACTTCGATTGGGCGAACGGCAATTTCCCTGAATTCACTGAACCGGATGAGAGTTATCACGGTGTTGTTTATACCAGAGAATTTGGCAATATGGCTTACATCATTAAGGCTAGAATGCAGTTGATGAGAGACTTTGGCTGTTATCCGGCTGCAAATTCTGCATTCTTGCTGAATATTGGTTTGGAAACATTGGCAGTTCGTATGGAACGCTATTGTAGAAATGCTGAAAAGGTTGCGGAATTTTTGTCTAACTCTGATGACGTGGAATCTGTCAGCTATCCGGCTCTTCCGTCAAGCCCTTACTATGAACGTGCAAAGAAGTATCTTCCGAATGGTTGCAGTGGAGTTATCTCCTTCAATATCAAGGGTGGTCGTGACCGTGCGACTATTTTCATGGATGCGCTCAAACTTGCAAGTCGTGAAGTTCATGTAGCAGATATTCGTACTTGTGTACTGCATCCAGCTAGTATGACACACAGACAGCTCACGGATGAACAGCTCGTTGCTGCTGGTATTGATGCCGGTATGATTCGTTTCTCTGTCGGTCTCGAAAATGTGGATGATATTATTGACGACCTGAAACAGGCTTTTGCTGCCAGTAAGTAGTTTTGTTTCACGTGAAACATTTCAAAAGGTGGAGCTATGAAAAGTAAAATTATCTATGGCCTCAATTTTCTTTGGACGTGTTTCATCGCTTTTTCGTTTCCGTTTTGCTTCGGATGGATTTTCCTTGACATTACCGGACATTCCAAAGGCTATGGCTATGATTTGGGAGCTGAAAAAGATGTTTCCATTATGCTGGGCTGTGTCGAATTGCTGATATGGCTTGCGCTGGCTTTGCCGTCAAATGTGTATGTCTTTTACAAAACAATGTAGAAAGGAAAATTATATCTGCTTATTCCCCTTGTGGTATATGTTGTGCTTGCTGTATTGTGTATTTTTGTCATGGGCGGTTGGTCTGTCTACGCAAAAGATATTTTTAATCTGTAAACAAAATTCCCCCTGCAATTGTTTCACAGGGGGAATTGTTTCACGTGAAACAATTTGTGTGAAACAAGGCTTGCAAATGTTTCACGTGAAACATTTTTGTCAAACAAAATTTGGAGGTGCATCAAAATGAAATGGATTGACGGAAAAGAAATTGACATCAAGCAATTTTCAGGGGAACAAATTTGTGAAAAGTTATCATTGGAATTATGGGAGTCTGAGCGTTCCCAATGGCTGGAATGGGATGAGTTAATTCAAATTCCTGCTTTTCTGATTGCCTTTGATACGGAATTGACCATGGAGGGAATTTTTACTTTCCTCGAAAATTCTCTCGGACATTATGCCCCTTATATCATTCATGCGTTTCAGGCAATCGGCGACGAACACGATGCAATGATATTGTCCGAAATTTGCCGGCTTGCTTGTCCTGATACTCTGCGGAAAGAATTCCTTGACAGCAATTTGCAGGAATATGATATTTCCTCTTTCTATGATAATCATGAATTGAATCCGGAAATCATTGATAAAATCGAAACGCTGGAAAGTCAGTTGTATTTGAATACGGATTTCGATATGTGGAGTTTGTTGTTTCAGTTTTTGGATTCTGAAATTGAGAGACAAAAATGTTTCACGTGAAACATTTTCCGGAGGTGTGAAATGCATATCTATTATTTGATGATGGAAGCAAAACCTTTTCCCAATAATCCTGAATCCAATCAGTTTGGCGGTGCGTATGTCAATTGTTGGGTGAAAGCCAAAAATGCAAGATTGGCAATACAGTCAGCAGAAAAATTTCTTAATTCCGAAGGTTGGGAGTTTGTCAATATTGAGGAAATGAATCTGTCAAATCGGGATTCTTACACCAATGAACCGGAATTTCTTGATTGCTATGATTCCGCTTGTCAAAATGGAGTCGGGGCAATTTTTAACACTTGGGAAATTGAAGGGAATGTTTCATGAAAATGTTTCACATGAAACAAAATTAGGAGGAAAATTTCATGAATGATATAAATGTTTTGGAGTATAAAGGCTTTGTTGGTACAGTTGAATTTTCTGCTAGTGATAACATTTTATTTGGCAAGGTTTTGGGAGTGAATGGGTTGCTTTCCTATGAGGGGAAAAATATTATAGAATTGAGAAATGACTTTGAAAAGGCTGTTGATGACTATATTTCAAATCACTGATAAATAAATTATCCCCCTGCCGTTCCTGACAGGGGGATTTTGTTTCACGTGAAACAATTTGTGTGAAACAAGCATCCGAAAAAGTTTCACGTGAAACATTTTTACAGGATGAAACAAATCAGTCCGCTACAGCCTTCATTGATGACACGTTCTAATGTCTCCTGCAATTTCATTCTTGCTTCGACTGGCATTTTGAATAATTTACTATGCAAACCTTCATTGACTAATTCATGCAGAGACTTTCCAAAGATGTTGGATTCCCAGATTCTTGTGGGGTCTTCCTCAAAGCCTTGCAATAAGTACATGACTAATTCTTCACTTTGCTTTTCTGTGCCGACGATTGGCGAAACTGTGGTATTGATTCCGGCTTTCATCATGTGAATTGACGGTGCAGACGCTTTCAGGCGAACGCCATATTTTCCGCCCTGCTTGATGATTTCCGGCTCTTCCAAACTCAATTCTTCCATAGACGGCATGACAATTCCGTAGCCTGTCGCCTCGACTTCTTTCAAGGCTGGTTCTAATCGTGCATAGGATTGTTTCACGTGACACAATTCTTTCAGAACGGATAATAATTCCGCTTCATCTTTGATGTTCAATCCTGTGGATTCACTCAGAATTTCAAAGAATAATTTTCCATCCAATACAACTGTCATTGTGACTGTTCCTGACCCTAAGTCAATATTGGAAACTGCACAAGTCTGCACATATTTGCAATGGCTGATAGGTTCGGCAAGTCCTGTTGCATCTTTTACCATGCGGATACCCTCCGCAGATTCACGGATAACTGAAAATACTTCCTGTTTGACCGGATGCCCCTTTTCCAGCATTGAAATCCATGCCGGCATTGCAAAGTTGATTTCTCGGATGGGGAACGCATACAACAACGCTTTCAAGATTTCCCGAATGTCCTTTTCTTCCAATTGAATACAGCTAACTGGCAAGACGGTTGTATGATATTTTTCTGAAAGCTGTTCGGCTAGGGTTCGGGCTTTGTCGGTGTTGGGGTTGACACAATTCAGCAGAACAACAAAGGGTTTGCCTAATTCCTGCAATTCCTTGATGACACGTTCTTCACATTCTGCATATTCTTCACGTGGAATATCGGAGATACTGCCGTCAGTTGTAACCACAAGTCCGATTGTTGCGTGTTCGGTGATGACTTTCTGTGTGCCGATTTCCGCAGCCATATTAAATGGAATTTCTTCATCAAACCATGGTGTCATGACCATGCGTGGCATTTCGTTTTCAATATAGCCTAATGCACTCGGGACGATATAGCCCACACAATCAATCATTCTCGCCCGAAATTCTGCACCGTCTGACAAATGCACAGGTACGGCTTCTTCTGGGATGAATTTCGGTTCGGTCGTCATGATGGTTTTTCCGGCTGCGGATTGGGGCAATTCGTCAACGGCACGTTCTTTCTTGAAATCGCTTTCAATATTGGGAATGACAAGCGTTTCCATGAATCGCTTAATCAAAGTGGATTTCCCTGTTCTGACAGGCCCAACGACACCAATATAAATGTCTCCGCCTGTTCTTCGGGCAATGTCTGTGTAAATATCCTGCATGATGTCCCTCCTTATCCTACAATGGGAATTAACAGCATACCATCATCTGTCAATGTTTCCTGTGTGAGGTCGTTTTCGTCCATGATGGCTTCTACGCTGGTATAACAACGCTTGGCGATTTCCCATACTGGTTCATTTTTCTTGCCGAAATATAATTTCAATGCGTATTGTCTGGGGTGGGTTTCGTCCTCTTGAATGCTGATGTTGGATAATACCTTGACTGTCCGGCAATGGGTAATTGTTCCCTCCATGCGTAATTCTGCTTTCAAGGCGACTTCTGTTGTACTATTGAGCGTGTACGAACAGTTTTCACATGAAACATTCACTTGCAATAAATCCTGTTCCGCTAAGTCCAATACCGGAAAATGATGTTCAAACGGTTCTTCCCGTTCTAACAGTCGGGGCATTCCGCTTTGTTCCCTGACGAGTACCTGACAATTCAACATTCCGCTGATTGTCAATATGCCGGATTCTATCGCCGTTGTGATGTTGTGAATTTCGCACCATGCATCGTAGACACAATCTAATTCTTCATCCGTGCAAGGCAAGTTCACATTATTTGACAACATTTCAGAAAATGATACTGGTGTACTGCTGGAAATCAAGTCCGTGTATTCGCATTGATAGGGGTGCTCCGTGGAAAAGGCATCATTCACAAGGGATTCTGTCGCCATGCGGATTGCTGTACATGATACACGAAGTTCGGCTTCACATTTCAATTGTCGAACGTCGCCTTCTGCATTGGCGAGAGGTTTTGTTTCACATGAAACAATTTCAATTTTCGTCTGGCATTCGTCCCCTTCTTCCAAGCCGTCCATATCAATCAATTGACTGTACGGAATGCGAAATGCCATCGGCTCAAGGCTTCCGTCTCCCTCGTTTTCGCAAGCATACAACAATTGCAACTGCAAATTTCCTTGCACCATCAATTTCCCTGAAATCAATTTTTGTGACTGCTCCACCGCTTTTGCATCACAGCGGACGACGTGCAATACCGGCGGTTTGGCTGTGCCTAAATCCAATTCTTCTGATACAATGATACTTTTCACGGTATGCAATTGCAATGCCGGATATTGTACCGGAATTTTCTGGAGCTGGATTTCTTTTTCCGGAATATCCGTCAAGGCTTCCTGTTGGCGCACGGAATGCGTTTTCATACGAATGGTGACAGCTCCCCGAACGTCTAACCTCCTGCGACTGACCGCACGGCAATTCACATAATCACATTCGGGCAGAATATCCACGGTCAAATTTTCTCCGGCGGGCAGTTCTGCACTTTTCGGGAATCGTAAAATCTGTGTGACACATTGCAGGATGTTCGAATTTTCACTACAATATAATATTCTGACCTCTGCTTTCAGTTCGTAGGAAAGACGGTTTCCGTTCAATGTTTCATTGATAACAGCCGGATTCACCCAGCATTTAATTAACTTGCATACATCAGGGTAATAGTCGGGTAACACATAATCTAATTCAATTCCTTGTTCCTGTAATACGTTCCCTGTGGGTTCATTGGCAGTGATAACCGCTTGATTGGTTTTCAGTTCCATGTTGTGACCTCCTTGTTTCACTGTTGGTACAGTCTATGCAGGGAATGTCCTAAACATTCCAGTCCGTGCAATTTTGTTTCACGTGAAACAATTCTGTTAAACATCAAAATGTTTCACGTGAAACATTTTCCCACAAAAAAAAGCCCTCTGCGATTGCAGAAGGCTTTTTTTCGATTTTTCTCAATGTCCACGGGGTTTCATGTCCATCATGTCTTTTTCGGTTTTCAAGTCCGCATGGAGTAAATCAATGAAGGCTATCAATAAAGGGACTACCGCAAACCAGACACCCTTTCCGCTGAAATGATTACATAACATTGTGGAAGTTACCCCTCCCAATACAAACAATGTCAGCATTCCTACATGAAAGAACATACGTTTGAAATGGTCTAATTCGCTGTGACGAATTCCCTTTGTGAAAAATACTCCCACTTGGCGAATGTGATTCGTGCAGAATGTTGTTGCCATCGGGATGCCGTCCGCTTGCCGGAATGTGTTGTACTGCATGGAACAAATGAAATTGACGGCGACTTGTGAAATTTGAAATGGTGCGCTGTCCGGAATGAAGCCCAATATCACTACTACAATTATTTCAATCAATATCAGCAATGTGTCCCAGCGTATCAGCTTGAAACGCTTGATAGAACCGGCTAACCATTCCGATACCACCGCCCCCAAAAAATACGCTGTAATCGGGATGACTAAATATTTCACCATTGCCCAATCTCCGTTGCCAATGGACATGGCTAATAATACAAAGTTCGCTGTTTGTGCGTTGCAGAAAATTCCTCCTCGGCAGGTGTATGTATATCCGCCGAAAAATCCACCTATATACATCAGGATTGCCAATATCCACCAACGCTCACATTCTAAAAATTCGGCTGTTTTTTTACTGAATGGCATTAACTTTTCACTTCCGGAAAATATTTCTTGATGAGGAAAATCGCTCTGTCAAGCTCGTTTAAAACAGTATCGTAATCTTCAAAGGAAATCAACCCTGTCAGGGGGATGCGGTTTTCACGGTGGAAAGTGTTTGTGCTTGGGGCGGTCAAAATGCCTGCTTTTTCCAATTTCGAACGGATGCCTTTTCTCCCATGATAATCAAATAAGGCAACTCTCCAGCCGTCAGGGTCAAGGTAGGCTTCCGCAAAAGTAGCATATTCTTGGGAATTTTTCGCATGAATCTGCACGGAAAGAAAATAATCTGCATTTTCGCTGGGAGTAAGGTGCGCTGGTGGAACTGTTACTTCGTCAACTGAAAAATGTTCAATCGCTCTTTTTTTCAGTTCAGTGCGATATTTTTTCAGCTCTTCCCCTTTTTCCGTGCAAGCATTGAAATATTTTTGGTTGAGGGCGATATCATTACTCATTGTTGACTTCTCCTTGTTCCGTTTGCGGATGCACTACTACTTTTGCAGGAATTGAAATTGCCCTGAAAATTGTCAAGAAGCATATCAGTGTTAAAATTGCAGCACAGACCCGAAACATCTTTCTTGTATAGTACATACCATCATCTCCTTTCAAGAGGAGTATAAATTTTCGGTTCGTCAATTGCCTTGTAGGCTGGACGGATAATCTTATTGGAGTTAATCAGTTCTTCAATGCGGTGCGCTGACCATCCGGCAATTCTGGCAATTGCAAAAATAGGAGTATACAACTCAACTGGTAAATCTAACATTCTGTAAACAAATCCGCTGTAAAAATCGACATTCGCACAGACTCCCTTGTAAATTTTGCGCTCCTGTGCAATCACTTCTGCTGCAAGACGTTCCACTCTTGCATAGAGTTCATATTCCTTTTCACGTCCCTTTTCCACGGAAAGTTTCTGCACAAATCCCTTGAATACTCTTGCACGGGGGTCGGACAATGAATAGACAGCGTGTCCCATACCATAAATCAAGCCGGAATGGTCAAACCCTTCTTTGTGCAATAATCCTCTCAGATAGTTGCGGAGTTCGTCTTCATCTTCCCAATCTTTGATATGTGCCATTAAATCATCAAACATCTGGCATACTTTGATATTCGCTCCGCCGTGTTTTGGCCCTTTGAGTGAACCCAATGCCGCTGCGATTGCAGAATAAGTGTCCGTTCCGGAAGAGGAGACCACATGAACGGTAAATGTCGAATTGTTACCGCCTCCGTGTTCTGCATGGAGTACCAATGCAAGGTCTAATAATCTCGCTTCCAATGGTGTGAATTTGCAGTCCGGACGTAACATATATAAGATATTTTCTGCTAATGATAAATTTGGGTTGGGTTGGTGAATGAATAAGCTTTCCCCTGCCTTGAAATTGTACGCCTGATAACCATATACCGAAATCAGCGGAAACAGGCTAATCAATGAGAGACTTTGACGGAGTACATTCGGAATCGAGGTATCATTTGCTTTTTTATCATAAGAATATAAGGTCAGGACACATTTTGCTAACGTGTTCATCATGTTGTCACTCGGTGCTTTCATGATAACGTCTCTTGTGAATACCGGCGGAAGATAACGCAATACTGCTAATAATTCATTGAATTCTTTCAACTGCTGTTTATCCGGCAATTTTCCAAATAATAACAAATATGTTGTTTCTTCAAATCCGTAACGGTCGTCTGCAATGAATCCCGCTACTAAATCCTCTACGTCAATACCACGGTAATATAATTTTCCGTCACAGGGGACGCTCTTACCGTCTACTATTTTTGTGGCTACTACATTTCCAATATGTGTCAATCCGGCAAGCACTCCCTTTCCGTTCAGGTCACGGAGTCCTCTCTTGACGTCGTACTGTGTGTAAAGTTCCGGATTGATGGGGAATTCTTCTGTGCATAATGCTGCAAGTGCATCAATTTCAGATGAGTTCAAAGTCGAATAATCGTAACGAGGCATAAAATCATTTCCTTTCTTTGTTGTATTATTTCTTGAAACGGCAATACACCATTATTATACCATAGTTTTCAGAATAAGTCAATAAAAACGCATAAAATGTTTTTTGAAATTTGTGCATTTTACCACTTTACAAATTTGTGAAAATGTGCTATAATAATATCTGTTGAATCGAGGTGTGGCTCAGCTTGGTAGAGCGCTGCGTTCGGGACGCAGAGGTCGCAAGTTCGAATCTTGTCACCTCGACCATAGTACAAAAGACCGCATGTAGCTGAAAAAGCCTATATGCGGTTCTTTTTTTGCATTTTCA
>ERZ842401.8508-NODE-8508-length-10060-cov-4.079360_pt1 | contig 10060 bp, 8 predicted proteins | sample MGYA00521270_ERZ842401 | MGnify/ENA primary metagenome ERZ842401 (study PRJEB31892, sample SAMEA3878208) | bioreactor metagenome | biome: Moose rumen | place: Sweden | collected 2011-10 | study: EMG produced TPA metagenomics assembly of the PRJEB12797 data set... | reverse complement strand
CTTTTCCAAATTCAGATGTAAAATTCATATCTCCATGGAAATTTCCTTTAATAGTAGAATAAGACATAAAAAGTCCAAGTCCACTACCATTATGACCTTTTGTGGTAATCATCTGTTTAAATAATTTATTTTTTATCTCATCAGTCATTCCACATCCGTAGTCTGTAATTGATATAACAATATGTCACAACAGAGAGTTCCTACAGCTTTAGGTACCGAGAAAGTCAGTAAGTTGCTGATGCAATATGCCGTTCCGTCCATTATTGCGATGACGGCCTCTTCACTTTATAATATGGTTGACAGCATCTTTATCGGACAAGGTGTAGGTGCTATGGCCATCTCAGGCATCGCCATCACTTTCCCTTTGATGAACATCACCGCAGCCTTTGGCTCTTTAGTGGGTGTGGGTGCTGCCACGCTTACTTCCGTGAAGTTAGGACAGAAAGACTATGACACCGCCCGCCGAGTATTGGGCAATGTGTTTGTGCTCAACATCCTGCTGGGTGTGTTGCTCACCGTTGTCACCTTGCCGATTTTGGATCCTATCCTTTATTTCTTCGGTGCCAGCGACAACACCATTCCCTATGCTCGCGACTATATGCAGATTATCCTGATAGGCAACATGGTGACGCATCTCTATTTCGGCTTGAATGCCCTTTTGCGCTCATCAGGTCATCCTGAGAAAGCCATGTATGCCACCATAGCTACGGTGCTGGTCAACACCATCCTTGACCCCATTTTCATCTTCGGATTGGATATGGGTATCCGAGGTGCCGCCATCGCTACCGTTGTGGCGCAGACACTTTCGCTGATGTGGCAGATCAAGCTGTTCAGCAACAAGAACGAACTGCTGCATTTCCAGCCAGGCATATTCAAGTTGCAGAAGCGTATAGTGATGGATTCATTGGCCATTGGTATGTCGCCCTTCTTGATGAACCTTGCCTCCTGCGTAGTGGTCATCCTCATCAACAATGCTTTGGTTACCCACGGAGGCGACTATGCCATTGGCGCCTATGGACTGGTTAACCGCCTGGTGTTTGTGGCCATCATGGTGGTCATGGGCTTCAATCAGGGCATGCAGCCCATTGCGGGCTATAACTTCGGCGCGCGGCAATACAACAGGGTGACAGAGGTGCTGAAGCTCACCATTATGTGGGCAACAGGCGTCACCACCTTTGCCACCTTGCTCTGCATGGGCATTCCCGAACTGCTGGTACGCATCTTCACCACCGATGAAGAACTGATACGCATCTCCGTCAAGGCCATGCGCATCATCCTGCTGGTGTTCCCTGTGGTAGGCTTCCAGATGGTGACGGGCAACTTCTTCCAGAGCATCGGTATGGCCAGCAAAGCCATCTTCCTGTCGCTCACGCGCCAGCTGCTCTTCCTGCTGCCCTGCATCCTCATCTTGCCCCATTATTTTGGTGAGAACGGTGTGTGGTACAGCATGCCCCTGTCGGATGCTATAGCTACCCTTGTGGCAGGCTATATGCTTTGGCATCAGTTCCAGCTATTCAAGAAACAGCAAGTATAATTTATAATTCTCAATTCTCAATTCTCAATTCTCAATTATAATGGAAAAGTTTGTAATCAACGTAGGACGCCAGTTAGGCAGTGGCGGACGAGAGATTTCCGCCGAGTTGGCCAAGCGCCTTGATATCTCCTATTTCGACAAAGAGTTGCTCAGTGTGGCAGCCCAAGAGAGCGGTATGAGCCAGGAGTTTTTCGAGAAGGCCGACGAGCAGGCCTCCAAACCTATATCAGGCGGTTTGTTTGGCATTCGTTTTCCTTTTAGCGGCTTCTCTACAGCCAATACTTTGAACTATCTCAGCAATGATGCATTGTTCCAGTTGCAGAGCGATGCCATCCGCAAGCTGGCAGAAGAAAAATCCTGTTTGTTCATAGGCCGTTGTGCCGACTATGTGTTACGCGACAACCCCCGTTGTGTCAACGTCTTCATCTCCGCCTCGTTGCCCTTCCGTGTCGAGCGCATTGCCCGTCTCGACGGCATCAGCACCACCAAGGCCGACGAGAAGATCAATCATGTTGAGAAGCGTCGTGCCGAGTACTACAACTACTACAGCAACAAGCGTTGGGGAGCAGCCGAGAGCTACCACCTCTGCATCGACTCCTCCGTATTAGGCATTGCCAAGACCACCGATTTCATCGAGCAGTTTGTCAAGGCAAAACTGGGATTGTAGAACCCTCACCAAATTCTTGACCATGAAAAAGTTCTTCTATACTTGTATCGTAGCTTTGTTGATGTGTTTGCCTTTGCTGGGGCAGACCACAGCTGAGGATAATGAGTTTTGGGGCAGTGCCGACTCTTATCTGTTGCGCCAGACAGCCCGTACACTCGACTTGGTGAATCAGGCCTTGCAAGATTATCCTCCCACAGTAGGCAATAGCATGCCTCGTCGGTTGGCGCTCTCCAACCTCGATGCCATCCTGCACAATACAGCTTTCGACAAGAGCGAGCCATTGATGTCCTTTGTCCAAGCTCGCATCCAAAAAGTCATTGCCAGTTTGCAGTCGCCTTTAACGTCAGATATGGCCATCTATAAACTCTATAATGATGGTTTCATCGTGCGCACTCAGTCGGCTACGGTAGCTTTTGACATGGTCATGGGTAGCACCTATCAACTCATTCCCGACAGTCTGATGTCCCAACTCGTTGATCAGTGCGATGTCCTGTTCCTCAGCCATAAGCACCGCGACCATGTTGATCCAGGTGTCGTAGCTATGTTTGCAGAAAGAGGCAAGCAAGTAGTGGCACCTGCTGAGGCTTTACCCGATAATAACCATATCACCCATTTCCGCAAAGAACAGATAGATGACCTCACAATACGTCTGCCTAAGACTGCCCTGCGTGTCAAGGTGTTGCCTGGCCATCAGGATGAGTTGCAAAATAATATCTACGTAGTCACCACAGCCGAGGGCCTTACTTTTGTTCAGACGGGCGACCAGTACCTTAAAGAAGATATTCCTTGGATTGAGCAGTTGCCTTCGTCTCTCCCAGAGGTTGATGTGCTGCTCATTAATTGCTGGGCGATGGAACTGCGGACACATGTTGACGCTTTCCGTCCTCGGCTGGTCATTACTGGTCATGAAAACGAAATGGGGCATGGCATTGACCACCGAGAAGCCTATTGGATGAGCTACCTCAAGCTTGACGCTCTCCCTTATCCCTATTCCCTCATGACTTGGGGAGAATGCTACGACTATAACGCTAAAAGATAGCAGTATCTGCTATTACCAGCCCTCATATCTCCTATGGGGTGACTCCAGTGCCTTCTATGGGTCGTTACAAGCCTTTCCATGGGTGACGGGAAAGCCTCCCATGAGTCATCGCAGTATCTCCTTTACCCCCATAGCAGATACTGCGACGGGTGATGGCAGATACTGCGGCAACCCATAGCAATCATTGCGCCAGGATATAGCAAGGCTTGCAACCAGTTTAAGCGAACTCCAGTTGGAAAGTGACGGGCCAATTATTGGTGCCAGTCTTTAGTAAGGTGATGGTGCCGCCAGATAGTTTCATGATTTGGCGAGCCAGGGAAAGTCCTATACCGCTACCTTCTTGTTTGGTGGTGAAGAACGGCACGAATATCTGACGAGCCAGTTCGGTAGAAATAGCAGGACCATTGTTGCTGACATTAATAAACACATGCTCGTTCTTGTCAGCATAGGCATGCACCAGTATGCGCCCTTGGTTGTCGCCTATGGCCTGCACCGCATTCTTCAGCAGATTGATAAGCAGTTGGCGTATCAGATTAGGGTCGGCATACAGCATCAAGCCTTCGGGCTCCACTTGAATGCTCAGTTGGATATGCTCGGGCACGAGGCTCAAACTGCTTACCTGCTTCATGATTTCCTGTATGTAGAAAGGCTCTGGTTGAGGCTGTTGCAGGGCAGAGAACTTGCGATAGCTGTCAACAAACGAGATAAGGCCCGATGATGTCTCATGTATGGCACGGATGCCATCGTATATCTCGCTGTCTTTCACGTCTTCCCTTTGCATGAACGTGTCGCTGATGGATGATATGGGTGCCATGCTGTTCATGATTTCATGGGTAAGCACGCGCGTGAGCTTGATCCAGGAGTCGAGTTCCTTCTCATCCAACTCGTTGCGGATATCATTCATGATGAGTATTCTCACTTTTTTGCGGTCAAGCTCTGTCCGAACGCAAGCTATTGACAAATCCACCTCTCCCTTGTCGGTCAGCAGATGCAATTGGCTACGTTCTTGCGGTTGGATGCGTCTGAACAGGTCGGCCACATCGTTGCCATACCGTTCCAGTTGTCGGATGTTACTCAATATAGGCAGTCCCAGCAACTTGGCGGCAGCAGGGTTGGCCTGTAAAATATTATCATGCTCGTCAATGACAGTGATGCCTGTACTGACGGCTGACATGATGTGCTCGTAAAACTTCTCATGTTGCACCATCAGTTGTTTCTGCTCGTTCATCAAGCTGCCGAACTGGTTGATAGTGTCTTGCAGCACTTGCTCGCTGGCAGAATGATAGGTGGTAGGCAAGCGGAAACTGTAGTCGTTGTTGCGAATAGCCTCCAGCATCAGGTAGCATTTCTCCTCCAGTTTCTTAACTCCTTGTCTATAGTTTATTATAGTAAAGAGGAGAGCCACAAGGCCGATACCTGCCAGCAGATACTGCCCTTGGGCAATGCCCCAGGTTAGCAAAGCCGTGCCTGCCACCAGCAATAAGGCACGCATAGCCGTAGTATTGACCCACTTAGATGCCATATCGTTTCAGTTTGCTGTAAAGGGTTTGTCGGGTGACACCCAGAGCGCTGGCCACTTGCGACACATTACCGCCGTATTCCTGCATAGCTCTGCGGATGGCTTCACATTCAGTAGCCTCCAAGGTCTGTGTGGGCATCCCTTGCTTGCCGTCAGCCGACTGACTGGCAGCCACGACAGCATTCAGCTCTATATGCTCAGGCCTCAATATATGGCCGTCAGCCATAATAACCGCTTTCTCTATCGCATGTTGCAGCTCACGAATGTTGCCGTACCAAGGATGTGCCTGCAGCTTCTTGGCTGCCTCTGGCGAGATGGCTTCTATCTGGCGACCGTATTGAGTATTAAACTGCTGCAAGAACCGCTCTGCCAAAGGAACGATGTCTTCCTTGCGATCCCGCAGGGCAGGCAGGTGCAGGTGGATGGTATTGATGCGGTAGAGCAAGTCTTCACGGAAATTGCCCTGCTGCACCATCAGTGCCAAATCACGGTTGGTGGCACATATCAGACGTATGTCAGTGGGTTGGGGCGTATTGCTGCCCACCTTTACAAACGAACGCTTCTGAATGGCAGTCAGCAGTTTGGGTTGCATGTGGAGGGGTAGGTTAGCGATTTCATCTAAAAATAGTGTGCCCCCGTTGGCAGCTTCAAAACGGCCTATTCTATCAGCATGGGCATCAGTAAACGAGCCTTTCACATGCCCGAACAGTTCGCTTTCAAACAGAGTTTCAGTGATAGCCCCCATATCTACCGTTACGAAAGGCCCTTCCTGGCGGTTGCTCAATCGGTGAATCTCATGCGCCAGCATGTCTTTGCCCGTGCCGTTCTCGCCGGTAATCAAGATGCTGGCATCGGTGGCACTGATACGTTCCACCATGAGCTTCAGCTGACTGATGGCTTCGGAACTCCCCCAGAACATTTCGGCACCTTTATCGTCGGCAGGTGTCACCTTCTTCTGTCTGGGCTTTTCCTGACGAGCCTTATCCAGCGCATCCAAGAGTGTTTGTACCAGTTGGGTATTGTCCCAGGGCTTCACCACAAAGTCAGTGGCTCCCTCTTTAAGACCTGTCACTGCTAAGTTGATGTCGGCGTAAGCCGTGAATAGCACCACCTGTGTCTGTGGGCGTATGCGTTTGATCTCACGCAGCCAATAAAGTCCCTCGTTGCCAGTGTTCAGGCCTGCGGAGAAATTCATGTCTAACAAAATCACGTCGGGACGTTTCTGTTGAATAGTAGTAGGCAATGCCACCGGACTGCTGAGCGTCACTATCTGTTCAAAATAGTTATCCAGCAGGTAATGTAGTGACGTCAATATGTTTTTGTTGTCGTCAACTACAATCAATACACCATGTCTGTTCATATCAGCTTGTTTGCTTAGTGAAGCAAAGGTAATAAAAAGTTTTCGGATGTGTGAAGCACTTGCCACAGAAACTGTTCATATTTCTTTTGGGGCAGTTAAACGACTGTCTATTTATTAGACACCCACTGTCTAAAAATTAGACACTTCTGGAAAAGGTGAAAAATGCAAGTCGTTTAAATACAATGAGATACATTTTTGGCACGGCATTTGCTTTAGAATAAGCGTAAGAAATAATAATTAAAACGATGAAGAAAATAAAAGCAATAAGTTTGTTGGCATTATCCATTCTCCATTATCCATTCTCAATTGCTAATTGTCAGGATGTATGGAATGTTGACCAATGTATGGCCTATGCCGTAGCCAACAACCACCAAGTGCAGCAGAAAGAGTGGGAGGTGAAGAATGGTGCGATGGATAAGCTCAGTGCCATCGGCAGTTTCATGCCGAGTGTGGATGGCGGTGTTAGTGCCCGCTACAACTTTGGTCGAGGCATTGACCCTGAGACCAACGTATATGACAATATCTCTACCTTTCATAATAACTATTTCATTGAGGCCTCGATGCCCATCTTTCGTGGGGGCAGTCTGGTAAGCCAGGTGCGTAAGGCGCAAGCCAACTTGAAGATGGGTAAGGCCGCCCTACAGGAAGCGCAGGACAATACGGCACTGGATACCTTCCAGGCGTATATCCAGGCGCTTTACTGTATGGGTACCACTCGTATGGCAAAGCAGAAGCTGGCAGAGAGCGACTCTATATTATATAAGACGCGCCTGCAAGAGGAAATGGGCATCAAGGGTATGGCGGATGTGGCACAGATGGAGGCCCAACAAGCCACCGATGCCTATAACTATACTCACCAGCAGCACCTCTATGAAACGGCGATGCTGAATCTGAAGCAGAAGATGAACTATCCGATGGAAGACGAGCTGTTGCTCGATTCCACCTTGTTAGATAGTCCTGTAATGGAGCAGGCAAATATAGAACTGGTTGACAAGGAGCAGGTAGTAAGCCAGGCACTGGCAGTCAATCCTACCTTGCGGAAGAGCCTGCTCAACGCACAGGCGCAGAAGATGCAGAGCCACATGGCTTGGGACGACCTGCTGCCCAGCATCAGCTTGTTTGCAGGACTCAGCACCTCTTACTACAAGCAGCTGCACAGCGAATATCCCTCGTTTAGCAAGCAGTTTAAAGACAACTACGGTTCGTATGTGGGTGTGTCGCTCAGTGTACCTATATTCAGCCAGTTTAAAAGCCTGACAGGTCTGCGCAAGGCTCGCAACAGCTATCGTATAGCGCAAGAGCAGTACGAGGAGCAGAAGCTGGAACTGCGCAAGTTGGTAGAGCAAGCGGTGATGGATCGTGAAGGCTACTTGAAAGAGAGCATCCAGATGGAGAAGAAAGTAGCATCGGACAAGTTAGCCTATCAGGTGACTAAGCGCAAGTATGAGGAAGGCCTGATGACCTCACTCGACGTGCAGAACAATGCCGCCACTTGGTTAGAGTCGCAAGCCAGCCTGCTGCAGAGCAAGCTCACCTATTACCTGAAATGCCGACTGGTTGACTACTACCAGGGCGAAGGCATCATAAAAGAATAATTTTTATCAATTATCAATTGTCAATTATCAATTATCAATTCTCAATTCTCAACTGTCAATTATCAATTAGAAATATGGATATACAATTAGAAAAGAAGAAAGGCATTCAGAAGAAGCACCTGCCTTATATCGCAGGAGGCAGTGTTATCATCCTCCTGCTGGCTTGGGTCATCTTCGGCAACCACGCATCTACTATGCGCGTGGATAGCAAGTCAGTGAACATCGCAGACGTAACTTACGGAGAGTTTAACGATTATATCCGCCTGAACGGACGCGTGCAGCCCATCAGCATCGTGCAGATAAGCCCAGAGGAAGGCGGCATCGTGTTGGAGAAAGTGGTGGAGGAAGGTGCCCAGGTGAAAAAGGGTGATGTAATCCTGCGCCTCGCTAACTCCAACCTCGACCTCTCTATCCTCAACGCTGAGAGTGAACTGGCAGAGAAGCAGAACCTCTTGCGCAATACACAGGTGGCGATGCAGCAAGACAAGCTGACCAACGAGACGGAGAAGGCTACCCTCGATATCGACACCCAGCGCAAGCAGCGCACCTTCAAGCAGATGGAACGCCTGTATCAGGAGAAGCTGGTGAGCAAGGAAGAATATATGCAGGCCAAAGAGGACTTCGAGTTGTCACAGCGTAAGCACAACCTGGTGTCACAGCGTCTGGAGCAGGATAGTATCTACCGCACGGTGCAGATGGACCAGATGGAGGACAACTTGCAGGCCATGCGCCAGAATGTGGTCATGGTGCGCCAGCGAAAGGACAAGCTAGAGGTGCGTTCGGCCATCGACGGCGAGCTGGGGCTACTCGACGTGGAGCTGGGACAGAGCATCACGCCCGGGCAGAAGGTAGGACAGATCAACGACCTGTCGGACTATAAGGTGCAGGCCGAGATTGACGAGCACTATATTGACCGCGTGCGCCAGGGACTGACGGCCACCTTCGTGCGCCAGGGCCAGACATTCAGCTTGCAGGTGAGAAAGGTTTATCCGGAAGTGCGCCAGGGCAAATTCCGCACTGACTTCATCTTCAAGGGCGAGCGGCCAGCCAACATCCGCACAGGGCAGACCTACTATCTGGACCTGGAGCTGGGGCAGCCCGAGCAGGCAGTCATCATTCCCCGTGGCACCTTCTTCCAGACCACGGGCGGGCAGTGGATCTTTGTGCTGTCGCCCGACGGGCATAAGGCTTATCGCCGCTCTATACGCATCGGGCGCCAGAACCCTCAGCACTATGAAGTGCTGGAGGGCCTGGAGCCCGGCGAGCGTGTGGTGCTCAGTGGCTATGAAGCCTTTAAGGACAATGAGGTGCTGATGCTCGACTAGCGTCTCGGCTCCTCTTCCTGCCTTCTCTTTCTATTCCTCTATCTCGATGGCAATGGCTTTCAGCTGTTGCCATCCTGCCTTGTCGGTGAGGCGAATCATGAAGTGATAGTCGCCGGCATCGATGTCGGCGGGGATGGGAATGTCGAAGTGTGCGGTGTAGGTGCGCTGACCGGCGGGAATGGCGAAGTCCTGGTTGTAGACCCAGGGCTTCACCGACGCGTGGTCGTGGTGCTCATCCTCGTGCTCACACTCTACCGACGAGGTGCTGTGGGTGTGGTGGTCGGCATTGGTGTGGATCTCGATGTTATAGCTGCCCAGCTCGGTGTCGTCGGTGAAGACGTAGGTGAAGGGGATGGCGCTGCCCCGCTGGTATTGCTGGCAGTCGACGGGATTGGCGGTGATGCCCTGGTCGCTGATTTCGGGGTAGGTCATGTCTTTGTCGTCGTCGTCGCTGCCGCAGGCAGTTGTTGTCAGTGTGAGGCTAGCCACAAGAGCCACGATGGGGCTCATATACTTGAAATGTTTCATTGTTTTGAATGCTTTTGGGTTATACTTGTTATTTTGTGATGATTAAAACTCCAGCCCAACCGTCAGCGAGATGTTGCGCCCGGGCTCGGGCACGTCGATCAGGCGGTAGTAGCTGGTGTGGTCGTAGTAGCGGCGGTCCAGCAGGTTGTTGGCATGGATGGCCGTTTTCAGGGTGCCCGAGCCTAGCGGAAACTCCTTGCCCAGCTGGGCGTTCAGCGTCCAATAGCCGTCGGTAGGCTTCTCGGGGGGCACAATCTCGTGCTGGGCGCCCACGACGTGGGCATTCAGGCAGGCAAAGCCGTCGCCTTTCCAGCTGAACGAATACTTCACCTCGGCATCGGCGCTCCACGGGGTGCTGAAGGGCAGCGTGTAGCCTTTCTTCTCGCCCGACCGCTGGCGGGCATGGAGATATTCGCCCTTCAGGCTGGCTGACCAGTGGCGGCTGAACGTGTAGTCGGCCTGCACCTCGTAGCCATAGCGCAGCACGCGGGCC
>ERZ842401.8507-NODE-8507-length-10061-cov-5.381071_pt1 | contig 10061 bp, 8 predicted proteins | sample MGYA00521270_ERZ842401 | MGnify/ENA primary metagenome ERZ842401 (study PRJEB31892, sample SAMEA3878208) | bioreactor metagenome | biome: Moose rumen | place: Sweden | collected 2011-10 | study: EMG produced TPA metagenomics assembly of the PRJEB12797 data set... | reverse complement strand
CAGTTGGTAGAGCAAAGGACTGAAAATCCTTGTGTCCCCGGTTCGATTCCTGGTGGCACCACGAACTAAAATGGTGGGTGTGGACCGCAACGATGTTCTTCGGAACGGAGTTGCGGTCTTTTCTTTACTGCCGTTCCTTTCGGTTGCCCCTTGCCGGCCTCCAGCTATCAGTGGATTTTCGTCCCGATAACTTACCCTCAGCATGGTGTGTCCGATGGTACAGAATAGGCGTTCCGATTGAATATCTTGTGTATTTTATGCAAATAATCCTCGTTTTCTTTGCATATATTGTGAATAATGAATAACTTTGCATCGCATTTTAGAAATCCCAACGACAATGAGAACGAAGAATACCCGCATGGAAGCGGTGAAAATGATTATTTCCAGCCGTGAGGTCTCGAGGCAGGAGGAGTTGCTCGACGAGTTGCGACAGACCGGATTCCCCTGCACGCAGGCCACGCTGAGCCGCGACCTCAAGCAGTTGCGCATCGTGAAGGCGCAGAACAGCGAGGGACGCTATGTCTACATGCTGCCCGAGACCCGTGTCTTCCGTACCGTGAGCGATACGCAGCTGAGCGTGAGAGCCCTGAACAGCATGGGTGTGCTCAACATCCGCTTCAGCGGCACTCTGGCCGTGGTGAAGACGCTGCCGGGCTATGCCTCGCATGTGGCCTACGACATCGACAATGCCCAGTTGGACTGCGTGCTGGGCACGGTGGCAGGCGACGACACGGTAATCGTGGTGCTGGAGGAGGAGACGGAGCGCACGCACGCCCTGAACGCGCTCTCCGCCGCTGCCCACTACAAGGGAGCGGGGACGGGAGAATAAAGTCAGGAGGAGAACGATGGAAGAAGTAAAGATAGTGATAGCCGACGCCTCGCACGAGGTGTATGTCGACGACGTGTTGGAGACCATTCGCGATGCGGCCCGCAAGCGCGGCACGGGTATTGCCGAGCGTACGCACGACTACGTGGCCACGAAGATGCGTGAGGGGAAAGCCGTCCTGGCCCTCAGTGGAACCCGCTTCGCAGGGTTCAGCTACATCGAGACCTGGGGCAACAAACACTACGTGACCACCTCGGGTCTCATCGTCCACCCCGATTTCCAGGGGCAGGGCATCGCGCGTCGCATAAAAGACTATACGTTCACACTTGCGCGCGTGCGTTGGCCCCATGCCAAGATATTCAGCCTCACCAGCGGTGACGCAGTGATGAAGATGAACACCCAGCTGGGCTACGTGCCGGTGAGCTTCAACCAGCTGACCGACGACGAGGCCTTCTGGGCCGGTTGCCGCGGCTGTGTGAACCACGACATACTGGATCTCAAGGAGCGTAAGTTCTGCATCTGTACGGGCATGCTCTACGACCCCGAGAAACACCGCGGCGAGCCCACGTCGCTGGAGGTGTTCAAGGAGGTGATGAAGGCCTTGGTGCTGAGGGGACTGGAGTGAAGGAAACGGGAACGACAACGAAGACGAAACGCTTCGCTACGGGAACGAAAACGAAGAACAAAGACTAAAACAAAAATACAAGATAAAACGATGGAGAAGAAAAAGGTTGTGGTCGCCTTCAGCGGCGGCCTGGACACCAGTTACACGGTGATGTATCTCGCCAAGGAGAAAGGCTACGAAGTGTATGCCGCATGTGCCAACACGGGAGGCTTCAGCCCCGAACAGCTGAAGCAGAACGAGGAGAACGCCTACCGCTTGGGGGCCGTGAAGTATGTCACGCTCGATGTCACCCAGGAGTACTACCAGAAGAGTCTGCGCTACATGATTTACGGCAACGTGCTCCGCAACAACTGCTACCCCATTTCGGTGAGTTCCGAGCGCATCTTCCAGGCTCTGGCCATCGCCCGCTATGCCCGCGAGATAGAGGCCAGTGCCATAGCTCACGGAAGCACCGGCGCAGGCAACGACCAGATACGCTTCGACATGACCTTCCTGGTGATGGCCCCCGGGGTGGAAATCATCACCCTAACTCGCGACGGCAACCTCAGTCGGCAAGAGGAGGTGGACTACCTGAACGCCAACGGCTTCCATGCCGACTTCACCAAACTCAAGTACAGCTACAACGTCGGCATCTGGGGTACCAGCATCTGCGGAGGAGAGATACTCGACTCCCGTCAGGGCCTGCCCGAGAGTGCCTACCTCAAGCAGGTCAGCAAGACCGGCTCCGAGATCCTTTCCCTGGGCTTCGAAAAAGGCGAACTCAAACGCGTGAACGGCGTGGACTACGACAACAAGATCGCCGCCATCCAGGCCGTGGAGGCCATCGGCGCCCCTTACGGCATCGGCCGCGACATGCACGTCGGCGACACGATCATCGGCATCAAGGGCCGCGTGGGCTTTGAAGCGGCTGCTCCGATGCTGATCATCGGCGCGCACAAGTTCCTCGAGAAATTCACCCTCTCCAAGTGGCAACAGTATTGGAAGGACCAGGTCGCGAACTGGTACGGGATGTTCCTGCACGAGAGCCAGTATCTGGAGCCCGTGATGCGGGACATCGAGGCGATGCTTGAGAGCAGCCAGCGCAACGTCAACGGGACCGTGACCCTCGAACTGCGCCCCTACAGCTTCAGCACCGTGGGTTGCGACACCCCCGACGACCTTGTAAAGAACAAGCTGGGCGAATACGGTGAGGGAGCCAAGGGCTGGACAAGCGAGGAAGCGAAAGGCTTCATCAAGGTCAGCAGCACGCCCCTTCGTGCCTACTATCTGGCTCATCCCGAGGAGGAACGCTGATATGGTCAGGGTAGGTATCTTTGGCGCAGCGGGCTACACGGGAGGAGAACTCATCCGCCTGCTGCTTTCTCACCCCGAGGCAGAAATCGTGTTTGCCCATAGCGAGAGCAATGCGGGCAATCCCGTCGTCGACGTTCACGAGGGGCTCCTGGGCGACACCTCCCTCCGTTTCACCTCCGACTATGCTTTCGATGCGGTCGATGTCATCTTCCTCTGCTTCGGCCATGGCAAGAGCGAGCAGTTCCTGCGCGACCACGCCGTGCCCGCACGGGTGAAAATTATTGACCTGGCACAGGACTTCCGTCTGCCTGGCAACCACGATTTCCTCTACGCTTTGCCCGAGCTCCGGCGCGACGAGATACGCCGTGCCAGCCACGTGGCCAACCCTGGTTGCTTTGCCACCTGCATCCAGCTTGCCCTCCTGCCGGCGGCCCAAATGGGACTGCTCACGGAGGATGTCAGCGTGAATGCAATTACGGGCTCAACTGGAGCCGGACAAAAACCAGGGGCGATGACCCATTTCTCATGGCGCACCAACAACCTGAGCATATACAAGGCTTTCGAGCATCAGCACCTTGCCGAGATTCGTCAGAGCCTTGCGCAGGTTCAGGGCGGGTTGGATGCCAGCATCGACTTTATTCCCTATCGGGGAGACTTTGCCCGCGGCATATTCGCAACGGCCGTCGTCAGGACCGAGAAACCGATGGAGGAAATCGTCGCAGGCTATAAGGCATACTATACGGACGCAGTGTTTACGCACTATGTGGATAAGGCCATCGACTTGAAACAGGTGGTAAATACGAACAAATGCCTTGTCCATGCCGACAAGTATGGGTCGAAGTTGCTGATAACCTCCGTTATCGACAACCTGCTGAAGGGAGCCGTGGGTCAGGCGGTGCAGAACATGAACCTGATGTTCTCCCTGCCCGAGGATGCCGGTCTGCGGCTCAAGGCCTCGGCGTTTTAGGATTGATAATTGAGGAATTGAAGGACTGAAGAAATAAAAGAAATGAGCAATGGAACTTTTTGACGTATATCCCCTCTTCCCCATCCACATTGTGCGTGGCGAGGGTTGCCACGTGTGGGACGAGAACGAACAGCAGTACCTCGACCTCTATGGCGGACATGCCGTCATCAGCATCGGGCACTGCCATCCCCACTATGTGGAGCAGCTGTCCCGGCAACTGCAACTATTGGGCTTCTATAGCAATTCCGTGCAGAACGGATTGCAGCAGCTGCTGGCCCACCGGCTGGGCAAGGCGAGCGGTTATGACGACTACTCGCTCTTCCTCATCAACAGTGGGGCGGAGGCGAACGAGAACGCCATGAAGCTGGCCTCCTTCCACACCGGGCGCAAACGGGTGCTCAGCCTGGAACGAGCGTTCCACGGACGCACGTCCCTGGCCGTAGAGGCCACGCAGAACCCCAAAATCATCGCTCCCGTCAACGACGCGGGCCATGTGGCCTACCTCCCGCTGAACAACCTCCCTGCCTGGGAGCAGGAGTTGCGGAAGGGCGACGTGGCCTGTTGCATTGTGGAGTGCATCCAGGGCGTGGGCGGCATCCGCATGCTCACGGCCGAGTTCCTTCAGGGACTGCGCCGTCTCTGCGACGAGACCGGCACCGTGCTCATCTGTGACGAGATACAGTGCGGCTATGGCCGTAGCGGCCGTTTCTTTGCCCATCAGCATTTGGGTGTCAGGCCCGACCTCATCACCGTGGCCAAGGGCATAGGCAACGGGTTCCCCATGGGAGCCGTGCTCATTAGTCCCCGTTTCAAGGCCGTCTACGGTCAGTTGGGTACCACTTTCGGCGGCAACCACCTGGCTTGCACGGCAGCCCTGGCCGTGTTGGACGTGATGGAGCAGGAGCATCTGGTGGAGAATGCCGCATTTGTCGGCAACTACCTCATCAACACGCTGAAGGATTCCGCCCTTCCCCATGTGGTGGATGTGCGCGGAGAGGGCCTGATGATAGGCATCGAACTGGACATTCCCTACAAGGAGGTGCGCCAGCGGCTGCTCTTCGAGGAACACGTGTTCACAGGTTGCAGCGGGACCAACGTGCTGCGCCTGCTGCCTCCCCTGTGCCTCAGCATCGAGGAGGGAGCCCTGTTCGTGATGAGCCTGCAGCGCGTATTGAGTCAAATTTAACCCCGTAACATACGAGATGAAGAACAACGAATTCAAGCAGATAGGTCAGCGACTGAAGGGACTGCGCGAGGTACTCGACATCCCCATCGAGGAGATGGCGGAGGTGTGCGAGACCACACTGGAGCACTATCGGAAGATAGAGGAGGGGGAGTGCGACCCTTCGGTGTACCGACTGAATAAAATCAGTAAGCACTACGGCATTGCCCTGGACGTGCTGCTCTTTGGCTCCGAGCCTCGCATGCAGAGCTATTTCGTGACCCGCAGGGGGCAGGCTCGGCGCGTAGAGCGTCGGGGAGACTATGAGTACCAGAGCCTGGCCAGCGGTTTCAAGAACCGCATGGTGGAGGCTTTCCTGACGGAGATAGAGCCTCTGCCCGAGGGGCGCAACCACAGCAAGAACACGCGCGACGGACAAGAGTTGGGCTATGTGCTGGAGGGCAGACTGGAGCTGACGATTGACGAAAAGGTCATCGTCCTGGACGAGGGCGACAGCATCTACTTCGACACCTCTCATCCCCACTGCATGCGTGCATTGGACGGGAAGACGGTCAAGTTCCTGTGTGTCATCATATAAGTAAACAATATAAGGTATAGGGCAGAAATGGTAGAAAGATTTCTCAAACAGACGACATTCTCTTCCGAGGAGGACTATGCCCGCAATCTGGAGTTCATCATCCCGAAGAACTTCAACTTCGCCTACGACGTGATGGATGCGTGGGCCGAGGAGCAGCCCGACAAACTGGCCCTGCTGTGGACCAACGACAAAGGAGCGGAACTCCGCTACACCTTTGCCGACATCAAGCGCGAGAGCGACCGTGCGGCAGCGGCTCTCACGCAGCTCGGCATCAAGCGTGGCGACATGGTGATGCTCATCCTGCGCCGGCGGCTCGAGTGGTGGTTCGTCATGCTGGCTCTCCACAAAATAGGGGCCGTGGCGATTCCGGCCACCCACATGCTCACCAAGCACGATATCATCTATCGCAACAATTCCGCCTCGGTGCGTGCCATTGTGTGCGTGGGCGAGGAGTATGTGCTCAATGAGGTGCGCAAGACCCTGCCCGAGAGTCCCACCGTCGAGATACTGGCCTCCGTGGGGCCGCTCGTGCCCGAGGGTTTCTGCGACTGGCAGAAGGCGGTCGATGAGGCCCCCACGTTCTATCGCCCAGGCTTTGTCAACGACAACGAGGACACGATGCTCATGTATTTCTCTTCCGGCACGACGGGCGAACCCAAGATGGTGGCCCACGACTACCTCTACGCTATGGGTCATCTGACCACCGGAGTCTTCTGGCACAATCTCTCGCCCGACAGTCTCCACCTCACCGTGGCCGATACAGGGTGGGGCAAGGCTGTGTGGGGAAAGATGTACGGCCAGTGGTTTGCCGGAGCCTGCGTATTCGTATATGACCACGAGAAGTTCCATGCCGATGCCATGCTGCGCCAGATGGCAAAGTATCACGTTACCTCCTTCTGTGCACCTCCCACGGTCTATCGCTTCCTCGTTCGCGAGGACTTCAGCCGCTACGACCTCTCGTCGCTGCGCTATTGCACCACGGCTGGCGAGGCACTGAATCCGGCAGTCTACGAGAAGTTCTACGAACTTACGGGCATTCGCCTGATGGAAGGCTTCGGCCAGACCGAGACCACGATGACGCTGGGCACCTTCCCGTGGATGACGCCAAAGCCCGGCTCGATGGGCATGCCCAACGCCCAGTACGGCATTGACCTGATCCGTGCCGACGGTACTTCGTGTGAGGACGGTGAGAAAGGAGAAATTGTGGTGCGCGTAGGCGACAAGAAGCCTATCGGACTGTTCAAAGGCTACTACCGCGACGACGAGAAGACCCGCGAGGCCTGGCACGACGGACTCTACCACACGGGCGACATGGCCTGGCGCGACGAGGACGGCTACTACTGGTTCGAGGGCCGCATCGACGACGTCATCAAGAGCTCAGGCTACCGCATCGGCCCGTTCGAGGTGGAGAGCGCCCTGATGACCCACCCCGCCGTGGTGGAGTGCGCCATCACGGGTGTGCCCGATGATATTCGCGGCATGGTGGTGAAGGCCACCGTGGTGCTGGGCAAGGAGTGGAAGAGCAAGGCTGGCGACGACCTGGTGAAGGAGTTGCAACAGCACGTCAAGAAGGTGACGGCTCCCTACAAGTACCCCCGCATCGTGGAGTTTGTCGACGAGCTGCCGAAGACCATCAGCGGAAAAATTCGCCGTGTGGAGATACGCAAGAAGGATGCGGGAGAGGGAGAAGTTAGGAGTTAAGAGTTAGGAGTTGGGAGTGAAGAAGGCTGGCAAATATTTTCCATGGCTGGCGCTGGCTTTGTGGGCCGTCGCCTGCTGGGTATTCTTCCAGCAATGTTACAGCTATCACTTCTTCTATAAAGAACAGAACCAGCTGTTCCTGCTGTCGGCCGACTACATCAGCACCTACCAGGGCTCAGGCTGGCTGGCCCGACTGGCTGGCGACTGGCTTACACAATATTATTATTACCGCTATGCCGGAGCCGCCATCCTGTCCGTGCTGCTACTGGCCATCGGCCTGCTGCTCTACTCAGGGCTTTGTCGTCTTCACATCCACCGCTGGATTGCACTGCCCGCGACCCTGGCGGCCATGGCAGCTGAAGCCGGATGCCAACTGCAATACAATTATCCATTGAGCGGAACGGTGAGAGACCTGGGACTGGCCGCCACCCTTTGGCTGGCGGGCATGGCCTACGGCCCACTGCGCAGGTGGATGATAGAAAGAGAAACCGGCGCACTCGCCTATAGAGGTGTTCCTATAATAATCGGATTGCTGCTGTTCTTACCCGCCATTCAGCTGTTCTGCTTCAATGGAGCAAAATGGCATATTGGTGCCCCCGAATGGGAAATAGAGAGAATGCTGGCCGTGGACAGCGAATACCGCTTCGGCAACTACGACCGCGTGGTGAGCCTGGTCGAGAACGATCCGGCACCGCCCGTGGAGATGAAGTTCTTCTACAACCTGGTGATGGCCCAGCGCGGCGAGCTGCCCGACCATCTGCTGCGCTGGGTGCCCAACGAGCTGGGCACGCTGCACCGCATAGGTCCCGACACACCCCTCTACACCATCAAGAACATGAACGAGCTCTACTGGGTGCTGGGCGACATGACCTTCACCGAGCGTGCCGCCATGATGGCCAATGTCTTCTCGCCCACCAACCGCAACGTGCGCATGGTGAAGCGCTTGGCCGAATGCAACCTGGTGAGCGGCGACACGCTGGCCGCCCGCAAGTACCTGCGCCTGCTGGAGCAGACCGTGGCCTATGCCGACTGGGCTCGTCAGGCACCGCAGATTCCCCTCTACCAGCAGAAGGCGCTCCTGCGCAACCGCCAGGACACGTTGGCCGTCACGGACAACTCGCATTTCATCATGATGCAGCTGCTCGACTCCAATCCCGACAACACCGTCGCCCTCGACTACATGCTCTGCACAGAGCTGCTACTGAAGGACATCGCCAACTTCAAGCGCGACTACGACCGCTATTGTGCCGAGCGTCCCCGCCTGAAGCGCCTCTACCAGGAGGCCCTCTGCATCTGGCTGGCAGGCACTAATGCGCCACAGGAGGAATGGCAGCGGCTCATCAAGATGCCCGACGTGGTGCAGCGCTTCGCCGAGTACAACCGCCAGCGGGGCAGCGCCGCCTTCCGCGACACCTACTGGTACTACTTTGACAGAATGAGAAATGAGGAATGATGATTACTTTGCTTATGAAGGAGTTTGACAAGGTGCATGTACTTATGAGGAAGAGAATGTTGGCAACAGCATTCCTCATTCCTCTTTTCTCATTTCTTATCCTTATGAACTGGGCCTGTACGCCTACGCCGAAGGACGTGCGCATGGTGGACGAGCTGCCGCCCATCTACCCTGACTATACCGACGTGACCATTCCCGTGAACATTGCGCCGCTGAACTTCCTGCTGCGCGCCGAGGGTTGCGACGCCATCGAGGTACGCGTGACAGGCACCGACGTCATCAGCCCCGACCAGCCTTCCATCGTTTTACATACGCGCGGCAATGAAGCGGTTTTCGACATGGACGAATGGAAACAACTGTTGGCGTTCATGGGACAATACGAGATGCCGCTACAAGTAAGCATCACAGCCCGCATCGACGGGCAATGGCAGGAGTACAAGCCCTTCACTTGGACGGTGGTGAAGGACAGCCTCGACCCATGGCTGACCTACCGCCTCATCGAGCCCGACTACGAGGTGTGGAACCACGTGGAGATTCGCCAGCGCTGCGTGGAGAACTTCGACGAGGCGCCGCTGGCCGACTACGAGCATCAGGAGAACCGCTGCATGAACTGCCACACCTTCGGGCAGCAGCGCCCCGACCTGAGCATGCTCTATGTGCGCGGCCCCGGCGGCGGCGCCATCCTGAACCAGGGCGGACAGCTGCGCAAGCTAAACCTGAATGCCGACTCGCTCATCTCCGGCAGCGTCTATTTCGGCTTTTCACCCTCAGGACGCTACATCACCTTCAGCACCAACCTCATCATTCCGGCCTTCCACAGTCAGCCCCGCAAGCGTCTGGAGGTGTTCGACTCGAAGAGCGACGTCTACGTGGCCGACCTTCAGGAGCACCGCATCCTGCGCAGTCCGCTGACCGCCCGTGCCGATGCCTTCGAGACCTTCCCCACTTTCTCGCCCGACGGGCAGTACATCTATTATTGTGCTGCCGACAGCGTGCTGCTGCCTGGCGACGTGGAGCAACTGCAATATGCCCTGGTACGCATTCCCTTCGACGAACAGACGGGCACCTTCGGCACGCAAGTGGACACCATCGTCCCATCGTCCATCACCCTTCACCCTTCACCATCCATTTGCCACCCCCGCATTTCGCCCGATGGCCGCTATCTGCTCTACACCGTGGCCGACTATGGCACCTTCCCCATCTGGCATCCCGAGGCCGACCTGCGACTGCTCGACCTGCAGACGGGCAGCACCGACACGCTGGCCCTGGTGAACAGCGCAAAGAGCGACACCTATCATAGCTGGAGCTCCAACAGCCGCTGGTTTGTCTTCGCCTCGAAGCGCGACGACGGCCTCTACGGCAAGCCCTACTTCTGCTACGTCGACCGCGAGGGCCGCGCCCACAAGCCTTTCTGCCTGCCCCAGCGCTATCCCCGC
>ERZ842401.8506-NODE-8506-length-10064-cov-4.466980_pt1 | contig 10064 bp, 8 predicted proteins | sample MGYA00521270_ERZ842401 | MGnify/ENA primary metagenome ERZ842401 (study PRJEB31892, sample SAMEA3878208) | bioreactor metagenome | biome: Moose rumen | place: Sweden | collected 2011-10 | study: EMG produced TPA metagenomics assembly of the PRJEB12797 data set... | reverse complement strand
TCATCTTTTATCCGTTTTATTTGTTCATTACCAAAACGTTGATGAACCCTTTCTCTGTATATCACCTACGCAATTTTGTGAAGAACCATTTTTTTGTGCCCATTGTCGTTTCCTAAAAATGATTATCCGCAAAGGCACTAATTGAAATCGTGTCTCGTCGAAACGTATAGATAGAGTTGATAGTCTTCTCTATCGGACTGCTGTACTGGCGTGTTTCCTCTGGTGTCATCATATCTATGCTCATGTGGGGACGGCGTTTGTTGTAGAACTCCACGGCTTTGGTCACAGCGGCACGCACTTCGTCCATGCTTTTGAAGGTCATTTTTTTGAGCAGCTTATTCCATTGTATCCCGCACAGCCTTCGTTGCTGGTGCCGACTGGCTTGTTATTAGCCTTCTTGATATATCTATTCGATGTCATCTCTATGCAGTTTTCTTCTCTTTCCGAGTCAACTTTTCCCAGACCAACACACACCTGGGCATTGCCCCCCGGAAAGTGAACGGGTATGGGGCGGATTACGCAGTCAAAAAAATGTGTGAGAGGTACTTTTCAATATAGTGTAGTAATTTTTTCATAATGCGTCACGTACTTCTAAAAACTTCTCTTTTTTGAAATTGGCATTACTTTTGAAGAGTTCTCTAACCTGTTCGATTTGGAAATCGAGGTAGAATATGTGACGATAAGTTCCATACTTTCCTTTGCCGCGTGTCTTATAGTATTTGGATGTAGCCAATCTATCTTCAAATCGTTGTTTCTCCATTTCTCTATTAGGTGTCACATAGGAGAATTGTTCTATTATTTTGTTTATATTCTGTATCAGCTCACGATTATATACCTCGTAGTTCTTCAACAAATCATAGTAGATATTGTAAATCCAGTTAAACTTATGCTCAGGCATGTCATAACCCATTGCTTTTGCCGTATTTAGGCTCTGCTCCACTCGATGTTTATCGTAGTTATAGTACAATGGTGACTCCATTACTGAAAAACAGAAGAAGTTGTTGGCCGTACTTTCACTAATACGTTTTCCAAAAGTGCCAACTATTTGTCCTGTAATTATGTTGTTCAGGCGGTTAACCTCTTGCTTTAAATTGTTATTTTCAATTTGTAGGGTGTTATTATGAAGATTTTTGCTGTTTTGCTTCTGTAATTGTGCTATCAACTCATTCAGTTTGGCAATACTGTCTTTCATAATCTGCATACTGTCAACCTCTACGCTGTCAGAATGCCCGGACTTTTTCTTTCCAGATGGACGGTTTATCCCTTGTTTAGGTGCGTCCGGTGTACCTAATCCATCACCTATTGTAGGTAACACCGGATTTAACTTGGTAGTGTCTTGTGCATAGAGTAAACTTCCGTAGAGAGCAAACGTGGCGACAACAAGATAAACAAGCTTCTTGTACATATTATGGTTCATGATTTCAACGATTACTATTAAAAAAGGACTTCACTTGTGTATCCTTATTATTCAGTTTGGATTTTAAGTCGGCGCCCCAGTTTGTATTGAATTTACTATTATACTCACTGATTTTTTCGTATGCTTTTTGGAAATCTCCAGAATAAAAATCATTATATGAACCATATTTATCATTGGAATTGATGCAGATATTCTCCACATATTGAGTGATTGAATTACGCCATCCATCTCGGGCGTTACTGGATACATTTGATGCTATATTTCTCAATCTCGAATTGTTGCTATATGGAAAAGTGTTATATGGTCTCGCGCTACTGACATATTGCTCGTAGCCGCTTGCACTATTGCAATACCTTGATTGATTCAGTAATTTAATCGCAGAATAATAGCCATTTACATAGTTGATGTAATGATTAAGACTGTCTTTGGCGGAATCACATCCTCTTAATGACAGAAGCCGCTGTGATTCTGCTTTGATGCGAGTCAATTCTCCTTCACCCCATGATGAATTTGAAAAAAGCCTGTTAGCATCCGCCCCAAACATGGAGTAATACGCCTTGAACGCATTCTCAAAACACTCCTCCGCATCTTGCGATGAAAGAAGCGGATATTGCCCTCCCGCTGTTGAAGATGTAATAGAAGCTTCTGTGGAAATGATTTGATACAATTTATCATATCCGATTTTAGAAGCATCTATTGTTTGCCCTTCAATACTATCGGCAATGTATTGACCAACATATGACTTGAAATCAAATGGCTCAATGCGCAATTCAGAACTTAATTTGTTTATTGGCTTTTGCGTGGCGGCAACAAAAATGATAATAGCTGCTAATCCTATTATCGGTATTCCGATTTTAATGATGTTCTTATTCATGATAAAACTATTATTTTGATGAAGTATTGCGAGCTCCTGTGGGATTATCTTCAATGGGTTGAGTTGCTTTTTTTGTTTTTGTTTTTTGTTTTAAAGCTTCATCAAGGTCGATTTTTTCGGTACTTTGGATTTTATTTTGTCCATCGGTTTTTTGTATCATGTCCCAATAAGCAATTCTATTACTGTCAACAAATATCCCATTATTTTTTTCTGCGATTATATGACGATGAATGTGTTCGCTATATATTTTTTTCCATTTCTGGTTTTTGATTTCAGGATAATCATTTTCTTTGAAAAATTCACTAAAGTTTTGTCCGTTTGCGACACCATTTTTAAAGAAATTTTTATATTTCTCCGATTTTAGTTCAGCCAACTTCCAAGTGTTATTAGAATTAAGATATGCAATATCATCATCCTCCTCTTTATTCATTTTATTATCCTCCTTCTTCTCGGACAGGTTGTTCTCAATGGCTGAACCAACTTCTTCAGAAGAAGTATTTGGATTTTTTTTATCCCACTTCCATTTACCGGCACCAACGCCTAAAACAAAAACGACCAGCAATGATATGATGCAGAGCATTATAATGATTGGTTTTGGCCTCTTTTGAGTAACATAAAAAGTGGGAGGAGTGTTTTTTTTATTGTCTGGATCAAGGGCTTTCTTATATTTTTTATATAACGAGGTATTTGCAGAATAGCTAAGTAAAACAGGCTCTTCCTTAAAATCTTTTGATATTATTTTCTTTTTGGGCCATGCAGGTTTAAGATAGATTTTTTCTTCAAAATTTTTTGAGGTAAGTTTAAAAGAAAAATCCTTTCTTTTACGTGTGTCAAGCTTGTCTGAAAAAGGATTATATCCCTTAGCAGAAATAGATATAGTATATTCACCATCAGGAAGCTTTAAGTCATCATGGTAAGAAACCTCTTTTTCATTATTTATTCGATACTCCCATTCCTTAATAGAATTACCCAATTTATCATCTTTTACGGAGATTGAGATGTCTCGTTCGAATTTTATTCCAATTTTTTCAGCACCATATACATTTATAGTATTGCCTGAAATCTCAAAATAATTTGATGACTGACTAACACGCTGCTTACCTATCTTTTTGTCGTCATATCCACCGCGTTTGTATATTAGATTGAACTCCTCGTTCTTACTTACATATTTCTTCCCATCTTCTTCAACTACTCCCTGTGGCAATTTTATATAATATATTGTTTCAATCGGAGAACTAATATGATCCAAAACTTTTTCGTTTTGATTTACATTATATTCAACTTTTGCGCCTGCATCTGCTGGAACGATGTGTATACACCGATAGCCCTTATATGCTGGTTGGTACGGTTTTTCTAATATCTCGTACAACTCGTTGTCATTTTTATAAACGCGGTAGCCATCTTTTATTTTTGCAGGCTCATTTGTTTCTGCATTTGGTTCTTTTTGCCAATCGATTAATTCCTTACAAGTTTTTAGTTTCTCTTCCAAGACCGTTTTGTTGACTTGGTCAAAGGACGTTTGCGAACGGGCATAGGTTAGTAATTCTTGTAATAGTTCAACAAGTTGTTTGCCATCTTTCGTTGGACCTCCAGCACGTAGCATCACCATAACACAATTGCTATTCGCTCGTCCCGAAAGGGTTTTTCTAAATGCATATATTACTGATGATTCAGTGAAAAAGATGGAATAGCACGGGAAATTTCCATTTATATTCAATTGTGTGAGTGCAGTTCGTGGATCCGACTCGCCAATAGCTGCCCAATCACTATTCCCTTGTGGAAATACGTAATTAGCAGATGATGCATCAGTTTCATACAATTGGCCTTTAAAGGCAATCGATAATGTATTATTATTCATATCGTATTATTTTCTAAATGAATTAATTAATTGACTAAACCAGTTGTCTTTATATGCATGTGTACGTTCTTCAATCTCCGAAACAATAAATTCTGCATCGTTAGGACAGAATATGCATAAGTCTTGGGCAAAGACTTCTCCAATAGAAAAACCCATTACGTTTACTCCTCCGCAGCGCGCTTTGACGGAAATGTTATTAATTCCATTTACTACTGATCCCCAATTAGAATTCTCAATATATTCTTGTACCCGTTCCATTCTATCTCCATCTTTTATTCTGTCACATTTAGTGACCAAAACGTTCATTGAAACCGAGGATCTGCGGAATAGTCTTTCTTCTTCAAAATATCCTGCTAGACTTTGCATAATTTGTGATTTGGTCACCTCTCCGTAGCCATCCACATACAACATGTCATCATTTCCATATTCTACAATAAAGAAATGGATTTTGTTATTGAATTTATCATTAAGACATTCTTTTAAGTGATCAATGGCATCTTGCTCATCTTTTGACACCGGAAGGTTGTGTTCTGCCTTAAAAATGCCAGCAAAAACTTCTCCGGCTACGTCAATCAACATGGTTCGGTGGTCTGCGTCCCTCTTGTCTTTAAAAGAAAAAGCCATCGCTGGGAGATTCCCCGTAACCGTACCTGGAGGCAAAGAACAAACATTTCCATCGTTTCTAAAGAGATTTTGAAGTTGATGAAGGTATCTTTCTCCTGGACACTTTATTGGATTGATACTTCGGCGAATATTTTGTAGGTATCCAATTGTTGCACCTATAGCGCAGGTTTTCCCTGTTCCTCGGGTTCCCCAAAAATACACTTCCGTATAGCCTCTTGGTAATTTTTCAAAGTCCTTAACAATAGGTAGCTGCTTTGGAGCAATATAATTGCGGATTGCATCCACTTGTTGTTCTGAGAATATTGTCTTAAGGTCATCCCATGTTGCAACATTATTCTCAATCTTCTCTTTAATACCTTCCTTGTGATCGTCACCTTCAACAGGGTATTTATTAATATCCTGTCTCAATTCGTCAAGAAGCAAATCTCGTCCGGAACGATTATTTATTCTGTTTGTCGCTTCTTCACAGTATTTCCCATCAGGATGCTTCTTCTTATACGCGTCGTAAGCTTCGCTACTTCCATTATTGCATGCTGTTTCCCAGTCCCTATTGTCCTCAATATCTGATATTCTTCTTTTAAGTTCATCTTCGTGTTTGTGCGGAAACATTCTTTGATACTCTTCATAAGCCCTTATGGTATTTTTTGCTTTCGTTTTATACCAGGGAAGATCTTCTGCCAATTTTTCACATTCGCGAGCAAACAAACCATCTGGGAAAGAGCTTCGATATTTTTCTATGTTGGCCTCAGTTGGATTCTGTTGTAGCATTTGCCATAGTTCGGTGTCTTTATTGTCGATGGCTTCTTTTGCATCAGTTTTATGAATACCATTTTCGCCAAAGAAATTAATATATTCACGATATGATTCTACTGTATCATCCTTAAGTGCTTTATTCCACAGTTCCTTATCCTTGTCTTTCAATGATTTTTTGAGTTGGTCAAGTCGTTCTCGACTTTTCGAATCGGTATCTACTGATACATCACCTTCAAGGTCAGCAACAGATATGGCTCCATCCATGATAAACCCTTGAAGGGTTTTTATTGGAAGAGACTTCCATGCTTTAAGTATTTGATCTTTATTCATAGCTGTTTAACTTGTTTGACATAAGTGACATTCTTGTTTTGCCTTGTTTGGGTAGGTATTGCCAACCAATAGGGAAGCAGCATTGCAAGTGCTGCGATTATTGCAACAAGAACCGCCCAGAAAGAATAGCCAGCCTTTTTGAAATCATTCATCAGACTATCAAGTTCCGTCTGGAATGCTGAATATTCAAAAGATTGTGTTCGCTCACCATCATAGGCAAACGAAGATAGTTGTGTGTAGTTGTCAGACCAATCCGAGACACATTGTTGCATATACTTTAGATTTTGGGGCAACCTAATATTCCAAATCGTCATGTCTTCTATTTGAGATACCCACTCCTTCCGCTGTTCCTGAACAGACGAAATGGTTTCTGGCAGGAGCCGCCTCTGTAGGCTTTGTACTCGCAATTCACTACTTGGTTCCAAAACGCGTTTGTACTGATGCGCTCTCTCGATAGCGTATGCGTTATAAGAAGAGTCAATACCTGCGGATAAGCTCTTCACCTTTGAAATTTCTGACTCGATGTCGGCTCTATTTCCAACGACCTTCAGAAAACTGGTAAAAGGGCTTCCCGCAAATAGGAATGTTCCCAAGATGACAAGACCAAAAACGACCTGACCGACCAATCCGACCTCCTTGCTTTTGGTCATTTTTGCATTGACCATAATATAAACGCAAACGGCTACAATTGCTATAACAGCGATTGCAAACAGGATGGCCTTCCATGCTACACCATCAACTTTGTATAGCATTCCCAAAAAAGAGATATACGTGTAGGCCAGCAATACTATTGCAGCCAACACAACACCCCAATTCAAAGTAAACTTTCTCATGATATATTCTTTTAGTTATTATTTCTGTTTTCAGCTATAAATACAACGAAGCACAATTCACGACAGAAAAAATCATAATCAACCCAAATGCTACCTTTATCTCCCCAATTTTCACCCCATGAATTCCTTAATCGAAAGGCGTGACGGCTGTCATCGTATCCAACCAATGCCATTGCATGGAATGCGTGCATTCCTGTGCGTCGGTAGGAGTCTGCTTTTATGACATCGTCGCTACTCCAACGCATAAAATTGTCTCCCAAATGACCACCAATAACAAGAGGAATGGTGTCTGCCAAATATGCCTTAAGTTGTCCTAGTTTAGGAATTTCACCGTCACTTACCACATGATAGTAACCATTAATGCGATTAGACGAATCGCCTGTTCCTGCACCGATGCATCCTCGGAGATCTTGATAGGGGATCTGCGACATGGATGCGGCTCCAGTAGTCATTAGAGTATTGAATGCAGGTTCAAAGCCTGTTCCAGAACAGCTATTCCCCTTTTGTTCCTGGGGAATACATAACCACAAATCTTTCGGAGACGTTTGGTGTGATGGTTGAGCCAAATCATCAGAAGTCCATTTCCCTGTGATTGCGTTAAGTGCTGTTTTTAAATTATATCCAACAGCCCATGCCACACATGTTCCCTTATCACCCTGATCACCAATGGGAGGGAAAAATTGTTCCAACATAACGCTTTCGGGCAAGTTAAGTGTGTCGTCATCATTGTATGGAGGTTGCACATTGGGGATGTTGTCCCAGTTCTCATTATCTGGTAAATATCCTGTTTTATCAACAATATTAGCAAGATAGGTGCACTCTCTGCATGATTTTATAAGACTGAAGACACCCAACAGCAGTACCAATATTCCAAGCAATTTCAGGACAATAGAGAATGTCTTCGAATTGGCCCAATATTCTCTTTTTTTTGCCATAAGCCAACATTAATCTATTATGAAGGTGCAAATATTGACTTGCTGTTTGACAGCTGTTAATGTACCTGTATAGGTATCAACAGTTTCCCCGTGTTTCACTTTGACGGTGTACGGAGTCACAATATCAGCATTATCATTTTTTGCAAAATAAGTGAGTACGACGGAATATTTACCTTGCGGTGCACTTCCGATTGGCCAATATATGTTTTCTATTGGATCAGTGCGACACACGCTACCCGCAGCATTCATATCAATATCCAATACACCACCGGAAGGGACACTTTTGTTTTTGTACCATACCGTATTCCCTTGAGGATCAATACAAGCAATATCTAAATCATTGAGATTTGACCAACTTAACAAAATTTGCACATCCCCAGTATGCGGCGTAGGATTGTCATCGGGAGTGGGTACATCCCTTCCTTGTGGCGATGGCATGACATTATTGGGCACAGGATTATCACAATCGCATCCGCAAAGATTAAAATGACACTTTCCAAAAACGAAACACCATAACAACAAGAACAACAGCAGTAGTCCAAGCCCCAGCAAAAACCAATTAAGCAATGCGTGTAGGCATCCTTTGCGACCAAACCAGGCGAGTCCCCACAATCCTTGCTTTACCTTACGGAAACGAGCCAAGAAATCAGTATCGGAATGAACTTCGTAACCTTCGGGTTGCCGATTCCATCCAACAAACTCATATCCTTCATCTGGAGTTACTGTAGGCACTTCTCCCGGAAGTACTTTTTCTCCATCGGATTTCAGATACTCTGTTTTGCCGTTCAGCGAACCACCGCTCTCGCTTCGAAAAGAGACCCTAAATTTAGAGGTTTTATCCTCTTTTCCCTTTTCCACATCGTTACTGGCTTCTTCGACAACGCCGCTACCGGAATCCCCATCTACCGGATCCCCTTTTTCAGGAGGGAGTGCAGCTTTTTCACAAAATGCTGTAAATGTTGTGTCTTCAGAAACAATGAATCCCTGCGGAATATCAGGTCTCCATTGGGCGAAAACCCATCCGTCTGCTGGAAGCACTTGTGGGATGTCAGATGGAGTAAGGCGGTATCCGTTTTTACGTTTAATAAATGACGATGTTAGTTGAGCATCGCCTTCTACGTTGAATTTGATGGTAAACACCCGATGATCCGAAACGTCCTCTCGAATCACGTTTTCAAGACTTCTACCAGCCTTTGCTCTCATACCCCATATTCCGAACAAAATATGGTTATCATAATAGTAGGTTGTTTTGTCCGATTCTGTTGAATTGAGGCCAGTAAGAATTGCATTAAGATATTTTCTTTCGTTTTCTCCACAATTTGATATCGAAGAGTTAATCTCATTTAGTATCGAATCTCGTTGAGAGGTAGCATCAGAGTAAGCATTAGGATTATAACTTTTTAAGTCAAACATACTAGAGGGTGATTCTTCTCCAGGAAAAAAAAACCACTCTATAATCTTCTTGGTTCTATTCTCACATGGTTCTGCAAAGTGGCGGTTAAAATCAAGGGAAGGGATATGTTTACGCAACAGGCTTCCTATCTCGCGGTATCTACTATAAAAAGGGACACCTTCTATCTGCTCAATACTAAAGTCAGACAAACTGGTTTCGCATAATTTCTTTTTGTTTTTTACTGTTGTCGACATAGGTCTTTTAATTTATTGAGTCAATAATTCGCTTGATTTCATTGTTGGCTTCAATGTTATAATCCCTGAGTCCGCTGACTATTGCAAAGGCAGCCCGCATACGGTTCTGCCACTGCCAACGACTTCGGTATTGAGGCAATTGTTTTTGTTGTTCTCTTACCTTGGTTGTAAAGCCTTCTTGTTCCAGGCTATGCTGCACGGTATCCATTTGTCTGAGTAGTTCCACCCCTTCCGCTTGAACTGCACTATCAAGCATCTCAATATCGATGCAAAGATTGAATTCGTCATTCTTTTTTGCCACGCTTCGCAATATATCATCATTGATAAAACTGAATCCAAACTCCCCCACGAACTTATTTAGCGACATCGTCAGCCAACTGGCAACTATTCCGACTTGTTTCTCCTTTTTTATCGTATCCATTAGGTGTTGTATTTCCTCGACCAGGACTTTGTGGACATTTAATTCATTATAAAGGGTTACTAATTTCGCCACAATCGTATTGACTTCTGGGGAATCTTTGCCTCCGGCCACCTTAACGCTTAAAAAATCCGTTTGCCAGAGTTGCTCAATTTTGGTTAGAAGCTGCTCTGCTGCACTATCGACCATACGATTATGCTCCAACAGTTTGGATATGTCGATGTCCGGGTCTATGTCTTTCAGAATCTCCTCGCATTCTTTCCTATCATCGGCGCCAAGATAGTTACATAACCGTGTTAGATTTTCCGATTCTTTTAAATCTGTGTCCAAGCCCGCTGCCATAAATATTTCACTTTCTGGCTTTGAGAGAGGCTT
>ERZ842401.8505-NODE-8505-length-10067-cov-3.739113_pt1 | contig 10067 bp, 9 predicted proteins | sample MGYA00521270_ERZ842401 | MGnify/ENA primary metagenome ERZ842401 (study PRJEB31892, sample SAMEA3878208) | bioreactor metagenome | biome: Moose rumen | place: Sweden | collected 2011-10 | study: EMG produced TPA metagenomics assembly of the PRJEB12797 data set... | reverse complement strand
GCAGATTATTGGTACTATCTATTTCGGCTATATACATCAAGCAGGTATTTTTGTATGGTGTTCTGCAAGTCGCGTGCCTTACCTACCCCACTATTGACCATGATAGCAAAGACCCACTTATCCCCGTTGGGTAGTTCAATATACCCTGCATAGTTTTTGGTTCCTCCTATTGTGCCGCTTTTGGCATGTACCTTTCCTTCCAATTCGGTTTTAGCGAGGAAAGAACGCAACGTACCCGTTTTACCGCTGACGGGCAGCGAGGCATAGAAAGCATCCTTATTGGATGAAGCGTACATATAAGTCAAAATTTCCACGAGTGTTTGGGCACGTATTCCGTTTTGGGGTGCCAATCCGCAACCGTCTTTTATGGTCGCGCCCAAAAGACTGATCCCACGATTGCGCCAACAATTGCGAACCATCAACTCGGCGTTGTGCAAAGAACACGGGGTAGATAAGCGAGCACCTAAAAGGCGATACAGTGTTTCGGCATAGAGATTGACACTATGACCCCAGAACAAACGGAATACATGAGGAGTTGGCAGGAATAATGGCTACACTGTTTAAAGACGTATACATCACTGACGGTTCACGCCCAAAAGCTGAACGTGTACACCTTCTCGTGTCAAAGGGACGCATTGAGCAGATTATCGACGCTTCACATACTCCTCCCAGTGCAGACAAGATAATTTCCGGACGCGGACATATGGCAGTTATTCCCGGCTTCGTCAACGCTCACACTCATGCTGCAATGATACTTCTTCGTGGTCTCGGTGAGGAAACTGCGTTAATGGATTGGCTACAGACCAGAATATGGCCGGTAGAAGATAAACTCACTCCAGACTACATTTACTGGGGAACACTCTCGGCAATGCTGGAAATGCTCGCAACTGGAACTACATGCTTTGCTGATATGTATTTCGAGATGGAGAGAGTCGCTGATGCTGTGCTCGGTGCAGGAATGAAGGCGGCATTGTGCAGGGGAATAACGGCAGGTGAACCCGGAAAGATTGAGCGTTCATTGCAGAATAATATTGACCTCGCGAAGAACTATCACGGCAGAGAAGGATTAATCACTGTACAGCTTGGCCCTCATGCTCCCTACACTGTCCCTATGAACTACATGAAGATGATTACTGACGCGGCAAAGTCTCATGGTCTCGGAGTGCACTTCCATTTTCTGGAGACGCAAGGAGAACTCGATAATCTCGGCATGTCTCCTGATGACTACCTCAACGCGTCGGGACTACTTGATACGCCCTATAGTGTCTTTGCTCATGCGGTATATCTTGACCCTGCAATCTCTCTTCCTGACAGCGTGAGCCTCGTACATAATCCTTGCAGTAACCTCAAGCTCGGAAGCGGAATTATGCCCCTCACAGAATGGCTCGACAAAGGAGCAAATATCGCTCTCGGAACGGATGGAGCCTCAAGTAACAACAGGCTTGACATGTGGGAGGAAATGCGTACTGCGGCACTTCTGCACAAAGGTGTAACCAGAGACCCTGTGTGTGTGTCAGCACTTGACGTTCTGAGAATGGCGACGTATGAGGGAGCAAGAGCGTTTGGGTTCTCGCAGAAGGGAATGCTTCGTGAAGGCTGGGTTGCTGATTTGGTGCTCGTGAATCTCGACAAGCCTCACTACATAGGCGTGAATGAGGAGAATTTGGCAATGTACCTTGTTTACGCGGGGAGTTCTGCTGATGTTGCGGGCACTATGATTAACGGCAGGTGGATTTACCGCAACGGAGAATATCCCACTCTTGATGCTGAGGAGATAGTGAGCAAGGCTCGTGAAGCTCGTGAAGCAATAACGCGTTAATAGACAAAAAAGCGGCTGGTGTCATGAGCTGGCCGCTGTTTTCCCCCTGATATATCCCACAAGATAAAGACTTCCGCACACAATCACAACATCATTATCATCATTTACTGCTCTCTTCACTGCGTCTTCAGGCAGCGAGAAGCCTTCAGGGTTATTCCTCCACGAGAGACTACGTGAGGCAGACAACAATTCTTCAGGTTTTGCGGCTCGTGCCATACCCGGAACAGTCGTAACATACAGCTTAGGCGTAAGCTCCATGCTGAGAAGTGCTAGGCATCCCGGGTAGTCCTTATCCCTCATTGCCGCGTACACAATACCTATTTCTGCACACGGCCATAATTCACGTACACTACTGCAGAGATTCGCTACTCCGTCGTAGTTATGTCCTCCGTCTAGAATCACTGCGGGATTACGCGAGACTATTTCGAGTCTTCCCGGCCAAGACGCAATGAGCATACCTTCACGAACAGAATCTACAGTTATTCCCGTCATCTCATGCCTAACCAGCGACAACGCAGACAGTGCAAGAGCCGCATTCTTGACCTGATAGCTCCCTGTGAGTCCCGTCCTGACTCCCTCAAGCTCCAAGCCGTCAGCCGAAAAGTCAAACGTATTGCCCTCAGGAGTTACGCGGACATTGCTGACATGTGCGCTCTCACTCACTACAAAGGGCACTGCACCCTTCTCACTGCACACTCTCATGAACATAGGCACAAGAGAATCCGGATTTCCTGAGAAACACGCGGGCTTTCCCTCCCTCACTACAGCGAACTTCTCTCCGGCTATACTCTCAAGCGTCGAGCCTAAATACTCCGTGTGGTCAATGGAGATAGATGCTATCACTGAGCAGATGACATTATGCATAGTGTTAGTAGCGTCGAGTTTTCCTCCTAATCCTGCCTCAACGACTCCTGCATCAACTTTCTGCTGTCTCATGAGCACGAAAGCTCCGGCGGTGAGCAGCTCAAAATACGAGGGCATATCTTCTCCTTCACGGATAACACTTGCTGCCTCTCTCACAGCGTTTACCCAGTCTTCCGGACTCAGGGCTTGGCCGTTGACGAGTAACCTTTCTCCGGGACTCTCAAGGTGCGGACTCGAATAGAACGCGGTCTTACAGCCTGACGCTCTCAGGACTGAAGAGATAAATGCTCCTGTAGAGCCTTTGCCGTTTGTGCCGACAATGTGCACTGCCCTGAAGGAGTCCTGCGGATTGCCGAGACGTTCGAGCAGTCTTGATATTCTCTCAAGGCCGGGAATTATTGCGTTAGTGGAATGTGCGTGTAATAAGTCTTCTAGAGTGTCAAAAGTTGTGTGTGTCATGGCATAAATAACAGGCAGGGATAATAATTTCAGCACCTGCCCGTGAGTAGTCTATTTTGCTGGAGGAAATGAGAAGCTGGATTTGTAGCCGAGTTTCTTCATCTGTTCAACGACGCGGTCAGCATAGAACTTAGTGGGTCCGCCTTCTAACCAGACTTTGAAGTGTTTAGACGCAGGATTTGAATATATCACAGCCTTATAGCCCGCCTGCTTGAGCTTCTTCACGGCTTCCTGTGCGCCTGCTCTTGACGTGTATGCCCCTATCTGTACACGCCATTGCTTATTCATGGGGACAGGAGCTGACTTTGCCTGTGTCTTTGCCTGAGGTGTAGTCTTTGCAGGTTCAGCCTTTTTGGGAGTTTGAGTGCTTGACTGCTGAGGGACAGGCACGGACTGTACCGGAGGGACGACTTCTGCAAGAATCACTTCCTCATCTTTCGACGCAGCAATTTCCGACGAGACGAGCTTCACCTCAGGAACAACAGCCGCTCTCTCCCTCTCTGCCCGCTCACGTTCCCGCTCACGTTCAGCCAGCAACGCCGGAGAGTCAGCATAAGCCCGTGTAGACGTGATGCCCGGAGAAGTTTTTATGCCGTTGATGAAGAACTGTCTTCCCGCAAGAATCAGGAGGCCAACTGCCGCAACGCTGACAATCGGCAGGACAATATCACCGAACGAGGGCAGTATCCCGCGCTTCTTGAGACCCCTTCTGACTCTGGGTCGTCTCTCAGTTCCTTGAGTTCCTTCTGTAGAGTGCCGGCTGGTCATATGTTCTCCTTAATGAATCGGGAAATGTACTGCGTTCGTCTTCAGGTGAAGTCAATCTGCTTTCCTCGAAACCTTCTTGAGCACCTTTTCTCTGCTTGTAAACGTCAAAAAGAGTCCTGCTTCCCGTTCTGTTCTGGGGCTGTGGCTGAGGCTGTCTCACTGTCTGCTGAGGAGGAGTCTGGGGCTGTCTGGGCTGTTCAGGCTTTCCGGAGACTTTGCGGGCTGCTGCCTGAGGTGCTGCTCCTTCAGGGAACGTAGCTATCAGGGTAACGTGTACCTTGTCGCCTAAAGACTCGTCTATGACATGTCCCCAGATGACCTGAGCGTCTGCATCGGCTGTAGTCTGGATGATGTCCGCTGGTTCGGTCATTTCGCCTAACGTGATTTCCGGACCGGACGTTACGTTGAGGAGCATACCTTTAGCACCTGACAAGTCCAGGGTCATAAGGGGTGAGTTGATGGCCTGTTCAGCGGCTTTACGTGCCCGACCTTCACCTTCGCCTTCACCCATGCCCATAATGGCGATAGTAGCTGTTCCGTTTTCTGGAGCTTTGAGGATAGTCTTGATGTCCGCAAAGTCGAGATTAATGAAGCCTTCTTTAGTGATGAGGTCAGTTACTCCTTGCACTGCCTGCCTCAATACTTCATCAACCTTCTTGTAAGCGTCAACTATCTTTATCTTGAGGCCGTTATCCATCTCAAGTAATTTCTGATTCTCGACGATTAGCAGCGCGTCAACATTCTTCTTGAGCTGTGCAATGCCCTCTTCTGCTGTGAGCATACGTTTTCTCATCTCGAACCCGAAAGGCTTTGTTACGACACCTACGACAAGTACACCCATTTCTTTTGCGGCTTCGGCAATGATGGGAGCTGCACCTGTACCTGTTCCTCCGCCCATTCCGGCAGTTACGAACAACATATCTGCTCCGTTGATGTATTCGCGGATTTTCTCGATACTTTCCTTTGCGGCATTAGCTCCCATTGCGGGATTTGCTCCTGCTCCGAGTCCGCGCGTGAGGTTCTCGCCGAGTAATATTCTGTTTGGTGCTTTATTGGACTCTAAAGCTCGTCCGTCTGTATTCGCAGCGACAAAATCTACTCCCTGAACGTTAGATTCTATTATGTGGTTGAGGGCGTTTCCTCCTCCGCCTCCTACACCGAACACAACTAATTTTTCATTCTTCTGAGTATTTCCGTCTGCCATAGTGAATAAGTTATCCTGATTCATCAAATTACCTCCTTCTCTGTCTGGAAAAAATATTTTATTGTATTTTTTCAGGCATTACAAGTTTGCTCATGCTCACTAGAACAACTTTTTTAGCTTGTCCATAAAACCGCCAAGCATTTCCTTGATGTTCTCACGAGGCGGATCTTCTTCGTAGTCTTTGTCATCTTCTCCGCCTTCGTATTCGGGTTCAGGACGCGTATTACTTTCACGTTCGTTCTCGTACTCGTCATCATCATCCGGAAAACGTTCGCGGTCTCTGCGTGCCTTTCTGCTCTGTTCCTGACGTTCACGCTCTTCCGAACTCTCAGAGAGTCCCGGCAAAGGCTGGTCGGACTTGATGAACATGTACGGATCTCTCTCAGTAACAGCGTGGTACTTGAGGATTCCTGCAAGACTGACATACGCCGCTGTGTCGAGTCCCGGAGGCATTGCGTAAATCGGCTCTTCGACTTTGCGGACGGGCATCTGCAGAATGTCCCCCAACATCATCTCTATACCAGGTGTCTCTGACACTCCGCCAGACAAGACTATTCCGCCGGGAAAATGCTGCGGAGTGCATTCGGCCAATGCATTGCGGATATATTCGCCGAAAAGTTCCTCTAGACGCGCATATATCACCTGATACGCAAGGTCTACATCAACGCCTTCACTGCGCAAGTCATCCTCACTAGCCGCAAATATTCTCTTCTTGAGGTGTTCAGCTTCTCCGAGCGTCATATGCAGCACTGTGGCCAAGTCCCTGCGTATATGCTCCCCGCCTATGGGAATGCTCATCACACGAAAAGCTCTCCCGCCGCGGTAAAGCACTATACCCGTTGTGCCTCCGCCGATGCAGATAGAGATACACCCTGCACGAGTCTCTTCCTCGTAAACTGCACCCAGCGACGAAGCAAGAGGTTTCAGGACAAGCCCGCGAATCCTCAAGCCTGCACCCTGAACACAGCTCACGACGTTTTGCACGTAAGTCATGGGAAAAGCTACGGTCTGAAGCCACACATCAAGCTGTGAACCGTTCATGCCTAAAGGTTCATCTACGTTTTGGCCATCAAGTTCGTATCTGGTGGGGATCATGTGGAGTGAATACATGTTGCTTCTCATAGGGACGTAATCTCTTGCCCTGTCTATAACGTTGCGGAGTGCGTCTTCCTCTACGGCTTTGGATTCTCGTCCTCCCAACGTAATCATTCCGTGCGTTGATTCGCTCTGAACGTCCAGTGCGTTGAAGGCCACTATCACGTTGCGGAGTCTTTTGGCCGAAATTCCTGTGATGCTCTGGGCTTCCTGATATGCTCTCATCACGGACTGCCGGGCGTCCGGAAGACTCACTATTATGCCCTTAGCAATGCCCTTTGACGGGGCAGGCCCGAATCCGATTACGTGCACGGAATCAGGATAGTCAGGGTTTTTTTCCGCGACTATCATTGTGGTCTTTGTTGTCCCTAAGCTCAACCCTACGATCAGGTTGTCAGATCTTCTATCACCCGGCATTTTGTCTCTAAGTCCCTTCCTTAAAATGATATATCTATAGTTTACGTAACAGGATTTTTCCCTCATACGTTGCGTCAATTACGTGATTGCCGCCTTCGTTTATCAGCCTCGTGAACAGTTCATCAAGTGCCGCTCCCATGTCTTGGCCTGCATACTTTTCACGCTGAAGGTAAAGCTCGAATCTCTGTGCTCCGTGTGCCAGCTTCAGTATGAACAAGTCCGTACCTGCTCTGCGTTCCCAAGTGATTTCCTGTGCTGCCTTGAACCATTTGCACCCCCTGAACTCCTCAAGAAACGAGTCTATTACTGCTGTGCTTATCGGCGAGGCAAATACTCCGAACATTGGGGGCTGTACAGTAAATTCGCCTGTTCCTCCGTCTTCAGGCACTTTCCAGACGAGATTCCCTGTTTCTGCTTCCGGCTCTGAAGAAAATTTGCCCGGTTCGTAGAGCCACATTCTTCCGTCTCTGGAGATGCACCAGATTTTTCCGCGCCAGTTGACTTTTACCCATGCTTTGCGCCAGTCTATTCTGGTTCGGAAGCTCCCCAAGCTCTCCATCTTAGTATCAACTATCACCGGCATATCGCGTTCAAGAAAGTCCTTCATGCCCTTTGCGTCCTTGATGAGGTACGGCCAGAACGTTAGGCATCTTTGCGGGAAGACCTCCCACAATCTTTTTTCGAGAGCCTGAGATTTCGCCTCAACCTTGTAATCCTTGAGGGTAAACCAGAATCTATATTCGTAAATGCGTGTCATACAGCCTATAAGCACAACAAGCATAAGGATTCTGCGGCGCACAATTTTTCACTATATACACGAACACGGGCCGAGTATCTTTATCTCCGGTTCGAGCTTAATCCCCGTGCTGTCATATACTCTTTGGGCGCATAACTTCATGAGTTCCAGAATGTCAGAGCTTGAAGCATGTCCCTTGTTGAGGATAAAATTTGCGTGTAAATCAGACACTACCGCATCACCGACACACAAACCTTTGCACCCGCATTCATCCAGCAGTTTACCCGCCGAACTGCCCTCAGGATTCTTGAACGTACACCCAGCATTACGCAGACCATGAGGCTGACTTCCCCTCCTGAGCAGATAGCTTTCAAGAACGTCCTTATCTTTGGGCTGTGCTGTCCTGAAGGTCATTCGTGCAGAAACTACAACCCGTTTTCCTTCAGCCAGAGAACATTTGCGGTAAGAGTACGTTATCTCGTTGTCCGGCCAAGTCTTTACGCTGCCGTCTGCCTCAACAGTTATTACGTTTTCCAGAAGCTCACAGACCCCGTGTCCTCCTGTGCCTGCATTGCCGACAATTGCTCCCCCTAATGTTCCGGGAATACCTGCCGCAAACTCAAACCCTCCGAGTCTGCGTTCACGAAGAGCCTTCATGATTCCTGAGAGCTTGAAGCCCGCATCTATGTCCACAGTTATTGGAGTCCTCCATTCTATGGACTTGAGGTTCTGCGTTGAGATAACTACTCCGTGAATGAGGCCGTCAGGGAAGAGAATATTGCTGCCTCCTCCGAGAACGTATACGGGACAGCCTTCGCGCATAACGAGGGCAAAGAGAATTTTCATGTCCTCAATAGATGCAGGTGCAACAAAAATCTCAGCCTCTCCTCCGACACCGAGAGTGCATAGCGGAGAAAGAGGCATATTCTCGTGTATGTTCATATGGGGTAAAGCAGAATGTATTTTATTCGTCAACATTACGCACTCAATAATTCCTGATAAATTTTTCTGGTAATTATACCCTAAAGATTTTGATTCTCATTCACGAAATTTTCACCTAGTCTATAAACGTCGCCAGCTCCCATTGTCAGCAAAATATCTCCCGATTTTACGGAACTCTTCAGAATTTCACCGGCTGAATCAAAGTCTGCGGCCTCAATTTTTCCTGCACCATGCTTCACGATTTCCTCTGAAGAACTATGAGGCAATATCTCCTCTCCGGCAGAATACACAGGGAGCACGTATATTTTGTCAGCCCGGCCAAGTGCGCTGGCAATATCAGGAGCAAATTTCGCTGTCCTTGAGAACCTGTGAGGCTGGTACACAACGACGAGTCTGCGTTCAGGGTAAATGCTGCGTACTGCTTTGAGGGTCGCCGTTATCTCTGAAGGGTGATGAGCGTAATCATCCATCACGAGAATGTTACTGCGTGTAATGCCCTTGACCTGCATTCTGCGTTCTGAGCCGTGAAAGCCCTTCAGAATCTCCACACTATCAGCAAAGCCTATTCCGTACACATCAGCCGAAGCAACAGCCGCAAGAGCATTCATGATGTTGTGTTCACCCGATACGGAAAGTTCAAGCCTTCCGAGTTCTTGGCCGTTATGAGAGACGGTGCAGGATATGCCGCCTTCAGGAACTGCCTTAACGTCATAAGCTCCCCAGTCGTGATTTTTGCCCCAGCCGTAACGCAGAATCTCTCCCCGTGTCTTGCTGCACTTTGCGTAAACCTGTGAAGTTCCGTCGTCCTCAGCGCAGAGAATCAGAGTCCCGCCTTCCTTTCTGCCGTCAGCGTAACGCGTGAAAGCCTGAATCACTGCCTCTCTCGTGGGGTAATGGTCTACGTGATCCCAGTCTGCATTTGTGATTATTGCTGCGGAAGGGTGAAACAGCTCGAACGTTCCGTCTGACTCGTCAAGCTCGGCTACGAAGTGTTCACCGACTCCTGATACTGCATTGCTGCCGATGTCCGGGACGTTTGCGCCGACGTAGATAGTAGGATTCCTGCCAGCCCTGAGAAAGATTAGGCCGGTCATTGAGGAGGTCGTAGTTTTGCCGTGCGCTCCTGCTATGCCTATTCCGTGAGACTGGTTGAAGAGTGAGCTTAGGGCTTGTGCGCGTGAGAGTATGGGAATGTTGTGAGACTGTGCGTAAATGACTTCCGGGTTATCGTGATGAACTGCTGAACTGAGGATTACTGCGTCTGGCTTGAGGTCAGCAATGTGTTGCTCAGAGTGCCCAAGTAAACAGGGTATGCCGTTTAGTTCGTAGTGAGGCTCTTGAAGGTCGCAGCCTGTAACGTCAAGTCCCCTGGCCTGTAAGAGTTTAGCTAACGCGCTCATGCCTGCTCCTCCTATGCCCATAAGGTGAACGCGCTTATATGTATAGTTCATGTAATCAATGCTCCTAAAAGTTTATGTGATGTGAGTGATTTATTGTAGCATGAAGAAAAAATTACCCTCCCGCTTTCTGAAACAGGAGGGCATGAAGTACTAAAATTTCGTGTATTCCGGAGCGTCGAGGCTGCTGATCATGTATTCGGTGAAGTCGGTGATTTTTTCCTCGCTGATGTACGGAGCTTGAAGCCTAACTGGTACGGGGCTGCTAGTGCTCATAAACAGCATATCGCCTTTTCCTGTGAGCTTGGCCGCGTCCTGAGAGTCCATTGCGTTGCGGGAGTCTGCCGGAGCAGTCAGTGCGAATAC
>ERZ842401.8504-NODE-8504-length-10067-cov-4.852976_pt1 | contig 10067 bp, 8 predicted proteins | sample MGYA00521270_ERZ842401 | MGnify/ENA primary metagenome ERZ842401 (study PRJEB31892, sample SAMEA3878208) | bioreactor metagenome | biome: Moose rumen | place: Sweden | collected 2011-10 | study: EMG produced TPA metagenomics assembly of the PRJEB12797 data set... | reverse complement strand
AAAATGCGTACCTTTGCACCCGGAGCGTGAGCGTCTTGATGCTTACTGCCGTTGGAATATTATGCCGTGGGGCAGTTCTCGGACTGTCACGCGGCTTTCTACAAAGAGGAATGGTAAAAGACACTCCACAGCAGCGTGACACGATGCAGCACCAGAAGAAGCGTGTCAAGGTTACAGAGTTGACCATCCAGACACTGGAGGCCGTCATCGATGTGGCCATCAAGATCGTGCCTGGTGCGGAAAAGCGAGATCTAAATATATTGTCTGTTCTGATGCAGGGGTTCACGGTCAGGAAGACAGCGGCAGAACTTGACCTGATGCCGGACGAAGTGTTGGAGCGGGCCGAGAATGCGCTGCACTGTCTGGAGCAGCTACAGGACAGGCTGACTGAGCAAGTCACTATTGAGAAAGGACTGAAGGAGTACAAGCAACACTACGAGGATATGCTGGCCGCTGAGAAGGAAAAATACAAACAAGAACTCAGGACGGCTAATGCTGAGAAGCGAAAGATCCAGGACGATGTTGTGGCCATCATCCTTGACGTTAACAGGCGAAAGAAGTTCCTGATGCAGATACCTGTCCACCAGTTGCCCGTCAGCAGTATGCTGCAGAGCCTACTCCTGAGTTCCGGCTATGACACCTTGGGCGATGTCCTGAACAGGCCCCTTCAGCAACTGTCGCGCAACGTGGCCACCAACAGGATTTATACCAAGGAACTGAAAGGATTCCTGCGGACTGTCGGATTGGACGAACGGTGACCGAATTTGTTAGTAGGAAAATTACGAACAAACCTTTCTTGTTGTAATTGCCATTATATGGAATGCCGACAATGAAGAGATTGTGTTATAAGCGTTATCCCATAGAGGAAGGTTTTAAGTTTTCCGCAAAGACCACCCTGTCGTCACACAGCCAGGATCTGGCTGTGCCGAAATTTGTGGACGTGCCTCTGTAAAGATGGAGCCGTGATCAAACTTGTGGTTTCACACTTTGCAATCTCAGTGTAAACAATTATTTCTTATTTATTCTTCGCCCTTTTAGACGGGCAGGGAATATGTCTGATACCCAACGGTGACAGCAAAGTTACCACGAAAAATGTGTCGGCCCGTCATCTGGAGGTCTTAACACCTCCATGCAGAGTATTGCGGGCTGTGTTCACAAGGATGGTAATAAACGTACCACGTTGGTTATCTCTCACGGCTCCGTGATTACCCATCCCCAAATGCGCTGTGCGACATGCGTAGTCTGGCATTGTTTATGGGCTTGATTCCTGTGGCCTACAAAAACATTGACGGCCATTGTATGGCGTTTTTTTTAGAGCGACAAGCCTACACGTCGGATTGTTTGATTGTAAATAAATATTCTCTATTCCTTTTGTACTTTTCTTCGTTCGCGGAGTGACACGAAGCATGTTCCGCAGTACAACCCCTCTTTGGCATACCTGTAATCGTGCTATCCATGAAGCAGCAATGCTCCATTGGGCTGCTGCCGTAGGATCATATTGCCACCCCAAAGGGCTCCGCTTTCGCTCCTATGGGACAATGACCTGAGACGAATCATATCCTCCGTCTGCACCATCAGGTGCAACGACAGCATACTGATCTTGGATGCCCGTTTATAGCGGTGACCCTACAGCATCTCTTGGTCTTCGAAAAAGAACCTGGCAAACAGTCCAGAACGGCCTGCTATGCCGACCGACATCGTACAGTGCGCTTGCGCGTATTCCTGACACTACGGTCAGTAAGGGGGGAGCCTAATAAGTAGTTTTGCCTCAATCACCTTTCGGCGACCTTGGAAAACTACGGTGTGTCAACCCTTTAACGAGCAAGCTCCGGGGACACATATTAGGCTCTTGCAGAGGGCTTCCCGGGCGTGACCCTCTTGAATGTGTTAAATCAAGAGATTGAAAACAACGGTTTTTGATTTTCTGTTGCATGTTAGTATCTTTGCAACAAAAATAGAATGAGATATGGCAAAGCAAATCATAAACCTCAGTTCTTTCTCCTCCTTCAGCGAAGAGAGGAGCAGCATACTCTTACGGACAGCTAACACGAACCTAATCCGTGAACAAAGGGAGTATAAAACATACAACCCCCGATACGCTCACCTTAACTTTGAGATCTCTACTGAGTATGAGCTAATTGTACCTGTCAATAAAAAATCCTTGGTTTCTCGGATTGACGAATGCTTGGAGAAGCAAGGCCTCGATAGCCTGACTTCTGGCAAACATAAAAGGGGACGGAAGATAGGAGCTGTAATAATGTTCAGTGCCTCGCGGGATAGAATGCAACAGATAGCTTTCGGCGAGAAAGGTGTGACATTCTCGCCTGACGGATGCTGTCCCAAAGAAGTAAATACCTATAACTTTAGGAGGTGGGCTTTAGAAGTACGGGAGTTTGTCTGCCAGCGATATGGAAAAAAGAATCTGGTGGCCTTTATTGCCCACCTTGACATTGCCAGACCAGAAGTTATAGCAATAGTTCTCGCAGTAGGGGATGGTAAATATCTTTCATACAACGAAGTGTATGCGGGGGGAGATGGCTTCGAATATAGCAGACGGGATATAGATCTTTGGGATAAACTACATGAACAGGTCAACGCAAACTGGGGACTGGAACGGGGTGAACGGCGTTCGGCACTCTATGGACACTTTTACAAGGCGACGCCATTCGAAGTAGAAATGCTTCAGAAGATAAGAGATCAACTAAAAGACGATATAGAAAACAAGGTAAAGCAACTTGACATACTGATTGCGGACGTATCCCTGTCTGAAAGGCGTGAGAAAGGTCTGACAACCATGCTATCGAACCTGGAAGTGAAGAAGTCCGAGATTGAGTCCGAGATTTCATCACTGCAGTCACAGGTGAAGGAAGACCGCGTATCCAATGACGAAATTGAACAGCGCAAGTTGGGGCTATACAACGAACTGAACGGCATACACGACAAGATCCGCGAACGTCAGAAACAGCTTGCAACGGCAAGACAGCAACTACAGGACGTGGCAGACCAGAGGGTACAACTGGAGAATCATTTGGCGATGTTGAAAAAATCCAACCCTTTGCTCTTAAAAAAACCGGGCGAAAAAACATTTCGCCAAATGCAGTCTTTAATTTGGAAGGAACTGATGACATACGGAGCAGGGCTTCTACAAAACGTTTTGGATGTTAGCGATGAGTGGAATTATGTACGGAAAGTGAATTACCTTGCTCCTATAGAAAGGTCAAATATGGCACCGTTGCTTGAATATGGCAATCTAATTGTTGAGATAGCGACCAAGATATATGTTGGCGACTTAACTGCTGCCAATAGCCTCGCAACCAAAAATGGATGGAGACAAACAAAATTGGAAAGGGAGAAGCCATATGATAATGGACAGTTCCTGGAGCAATGTTTTAATGAGGCTTTGGATATGGTGACAAAATAACAGGAGGAATGATATGGCAAAGGCGCATGAAGAATTGAAAGCCTACCTGATCAATCGACCAGGAAAGGCATTTGCCGTGCAGTTGACATGCATGGTGTACCCCTGGGCAACACCAGAGGTAACGAACTTATATATACGATACAGGGTATTCGAGGAGTTGACCATCAGGTACGATACAGGCGAACTCACCCGAAAGAAACTGAAGAAGATGGACCACTACCGATTTGACGCTGTTTTCTTCATTCAGCCTGGTAAGGCATCCCTCAACCAGAGCGAGTGCCTGACTGTTGGTGTCGAACTAAAGAACTCTAAAGAAGATCTGAAGTATGACGCGAAAATGGAAAAGTACTTTGGTTGGACTGATCTGTTCTTTATCGGAGTGCCGGAAAGCCTTGCGCCAGAGGCCATCAGGAAGGCCGAAGAGGTTAGTATGGCACACTTCGGGACAGTTGACATGGTGGGCGTGCTGGCCGTCGATACAGGCATGATTTACAAGATTCCTGTCCGCAGGCAGGAAGTCAGCCCGGCCAACCGCATAGCCGTGTACGAGCAGATTATCTATAACCAGATCTTCAACGAGACCGCAACCGTCGGCATTGCACTTGAAGAGGTCGAGGAACTGTCCCGCCTGCCGGAAGAACTCGCCCTGAACACATCGGCAGTCCACATTGCCGCTATTCCTGATTCGGAGGCGGCTTCGGCTGATTCGTCCGTTATTACACCCCCAAATAACGACGGATTAAATACCCTGTCTGAGTCAAAAAATGAAATACCCCCAAATGATGACGGATTAAATACGGCTTTGACGGAGGAAGAGCGTGCTGCCAGATATGCCGCCGCAAAAGCCCGTCAGGACGTTCGCAAGGCCGCTATGGAGGAATTGTCCGAGCGAGCCGCGAAACTCTCTGAGGAAGCCCGTGGGAGCCTCATGGCGTTACCGCTGAAGCACCAGCAGGTATTCTGGGCTATCTCCGATGCGAAGTCACCGATTCAGGCTGGTGCCGTCCGGCAACAGCTGGGCTTTGGCCTGAACACTCTCGACCGTGCCACCTCGGCACTCCTGGCATGCAAGCTGATTGCCCGCGAAGGAAGCAAGAAGTCCGGCGGTTACGTTGTGACCCCGTTAGGCCAGTGCGGGGCTGAGTGCGGAACATGTGCCATTGCCCTGTCATGCCCGCAGCACCAGCCTGTATATATTAATAACTTAAATAATTCTTGAGGATGGCTAAACAAATGTGTGACCTTACACCAATGAAAGGATTCTCTGCCAAGCTAAGCAATGAGAATCTTAGAAAGGCCAAGAATGCTGCTGCCCAGAAACGGTGGAGCGGCAGTTACGATCTGACCCGTGAGAAACTGAACTTCGAAGTTACCAAAGGAGGGAAAGTTATACCTGTCAATAAGAATAAGTCTATTCCGCGCCGAATAAAAGAAATCTTGAAAGAGCGTGGCATCAAAGACCCAAACGAGGGTAAGAAGCCGCCTACGAGGAACACAGTAGCCAGCTTTATTCTGGGTGGCTCCCGTGATCAGATGCACCGGCTCGCATTTGGTGAACAGGTTGTAAATCTGAATCCCGGTGCTGACAACAGCGGCATCACCCGTCAGAAGGCCATCGAAGACTGGGCCGTGGATGTATATAATTTCATGGCACGGAAGTACGGTGAGGACAATATTGCATCGTTTGTGGTACACCTCGACGAGACAAACCCGCATGTTCATTGCGCTATATTGCCAATAGTCGGGAATAAGTTTTCTTATAATAAAGTTTTTGGTGGGCAAATGTACACCAAACAAGGAAATGAAGGTCGCAAGAAGATGAAGCAGCTTCATGATGAGTTCGCCATAATAAACAAGAAATGGGGACTTGAACGAGGGGATGATATAAAGGTCACAGGTGCCAGGCATCGCTCCATAGAGGAATATCATCGTTTCCTCGATGAGCAGAAGAAGGAACTGGAGAATGACATCTATAACAAGCGGCTGACGAACTCCAAGCTTGATGCGGAAATCAGCAAGGCGGAGAGACGTGTGAAGGGCCTGACCACGATGCTGTCGAATCTGGAAGCCCAAAAGGCCAAAATAGAGTCGGAGATTTCATCCCTGCAGTCACAGGTGGAAGAAGGGCGTATCTCCAACGAGGAGATGGAGCAGCGTAAGAGGATTCTTTCTGATCAGCTGAACGGCACTCTTGAGAAGATACAGGAACGCCAGAAACAGTTGGATATGGCGTACCAGCAACTTAAGGACGTGGAAGGCCAGAAGGCTGAACTTGAAAACGATATTCAACAATTCAGACGCGAATATAAAGAGGTGGAATCTGGTGCAAGGGAAATGTTACAGGGCACGGGCCTCTATAAACTTGTTAATGAAATAAGAGGTGTACTTTCTGAGATACAGGATAGGGCTGAAGAGTTTCATTTCACCGAAAAAGAGCAGACTGAGATGTATGACGCATGGGCAGACAGTGACGGCCCGGAAAATCACATATCATTTGAAGACCTTGCGTTATGTGTAAATGAGGTGGCCACTGTATCATCGGCCCTGTTCCTCGGGTACATAGACCAGGCAACGTCATTCGCAGAGTCACACGGTGGAGGTGGTGCCAGCCCCGGCAGCGGATGGGGACGGGAGAAGGATGACGATGATGAAGCATGGAGGCGCAAGTGCTTCTTCATGGGCATGAAGATGATGCGCCCGTCTGCTGGCAAACAAAGCAGGGTTAATATTGCCAAGACCCAGCGGGGGCCGCGTTACGGTAGGTAAGATCTTATACTTTTCTGAATGGGGGAGTTGCTGAGAAGGTCTGCGACTGTGACAAGGCTTTCAGAAACAGTTCCTTCTCGCCTTCAATGACAATCTTGAAGGAATATTTGTTCCCGTTGGAGATTCTTAGTTTCACCGCACCGAGACTGTCCTTAACTCTCTGTAGTTCTTCCATGTCCACGTTAGACTTCAGGAGTGAGAATGTTAGCACTCCTGGGGTCAGTTCCTCCAATTCCGGATATGTTCCATCGGATATTCCTGCATGCTCTATTTTCGCAAGCAGGACAGCCATCAAGGCGTATTTCTCACTACCTTTGAGACCTTTGACGTTCTTGTCCTCCATAATCGTAATCTTTAATTGTTTCTTAATTATGTGTATTTAGTTTAGGAGTTGCTACCCATGTGCCAGTGGCAATCTCGCATGCCTCGTTGTAGGCGTTTAAAAGTTCTTCTGGTACCTTCACGCCCTCATACATGTATATGGCTCCGGCCAGACGGCAGAGGTGCCTGGCATAGGTCATGCGCTGCTCATAGCCGTCAACCTTATAGAGGGCTTTGCGGACAATGTTGGCTTCATCGGCTTTCAGCCGACGCTTTGCATTGACACGCTTCATGATGGCCGACACAGCTGGACGGGCCTCTGGCCACTCTGAATATATCCTGTTAATTACTGCGTCACGGAACTGTAACGCCTGGCTATTCTTTCTCATAATGCTAACCCATGGCTATTCCTCTTTGCTGCTGACGTTCCTGATCGAGTTCCGCAAGGCTGGCCTCGGCGTTCATCTCGACAAGCTGCCTGGCCTCTTTGGGGTCAACACCCTCTGCCTTGGCCTGTGCAACCTCGGTACGGTCTATGACGGCAGAGACTCCCGTCTTCTGCACGTCCTTCTGCTCATCGATTCCCTTCTGGATCTCTTCGGTCGTGGTCCTATTATGTAATGCTATAGCGGCAATCATTCCCTTAAATAGCAATCCGAACAAGTCGGCAATCAGGTCGCCGCTACCGCCAAAGTCACCAGACAAGCCCATCTCCTTAGCCTTGTCGCCCCATAGGAGGGTGGCAAGGCCGCTGGGCGTAGAGACCTGCGGCTGCTGTTGGTTCTGGGCCATGTCGTGCTGTGGTGCCTGGGGCTGCTGCATCTCCGGCTTCTGGTTCACGTCGGTGTCAGGTTGCACGCCCGCCTTATACTGGGCAAGCATGTCCTGGCCGTTGCCGTTCTGCCTGACAAGGGTGGTGGCGAGACCGCCCTTGACGGCTATCTCAGCGAGATACTGCTTCGGGTCGATGAATGTACCAGAGGCGCGAGGACTGAAATTGGCCTTGCCATTGGCAATCTGCTCACGGAGTTTGTTGGCGGCATCGCCTGTAACGGTGCAGACACGGAAGTCCAGATGGGCTGCAACGCCTCCGGTGTTACCGCTCTTGCCGATGGGCGTATCAAGGGACACCCTGTCGCCGATCTTGACATCGGACTTATCCAAATGCAGATAGCCGGTGACTACATAGCTGCCATCACTGCGGGGATAGGCTACATAGACGTAGTTACCACCGCCAGGTCTGTCTTTGGTTGGCGGCTGGTAGCCTTTGCCTACCACGATGCCGTTAGCCTCTGTGGCATAGACAGCAGTTCCTACGGCTGCATGCAGGTCTATGGCCGTATGTTCCTTGGATCCGTAGGAGATATTCCGGTGGCCATAGTCGGACGTGAGCACAAGTTTGTCACTGCTACGCAGCGGCATTCCATACCGTTGACCTGTCTGGCTGGCAACAGCCATCGTGGCAGATGGCACGCTGGCCACATTGGAGCCACGCATATAGCCTATCTGCAGCCCTCGCTGGGCGGCAAGGGCGTTAGCCTGCTGGTCGTATTTCTTCAGGTCATAGTCCTCCATCTCCCGTATGAGGGACTTGGCATACCTGTCGGGATTGTCCTTTGGACGCTCCGCATAACCGGCACGGCAGATGACCAAGGCCCACTTCTCGCCATACTCTGGGTCTGTAGGCGAGATGGTGTGAGCGGCACTATAACGTCTGTTATCCAACAAGAAGTGGGAATGATCCTCTATCCCCTGATTCAAAGAGTCATAGACGCGAAAATGCGCCATCTTCCCATTATCGCTAAGTTCGACGGTCTTTCCGCCATGCTTCCGCCAATATCCATTGTCATCATGGATGCCGAAGTAGTTGTTGGTGGTCTCGGAATACTTCCCGTGTTCTACCCATGCCTGCGCCAGCGTGAGAGACGCTGGAATGCCGTATTTGATCTGCTGCTCAATGGCAAGATCCTTCATACTTTCATAGAAAGCTACTTTTGCTGGTGTCATATCTCTTATAGTTTGAAACCTCTATTCATTGTTTGCTGTTGCTGGTCAATCTCAGCCAGGCTGGTCTCGGCATTTGCCTCCACCAAGGATTTGATCTGGTCGGCCATGCTTCTATCCAAGGTAGTTGACTGTTTGGCGGGCGCGGCCTGTTGCTTTGCTTCCGCTACTTCTTTTTGGGATGTTTCCTTTGATTGCTCAGGCATATAACCAAAGATTTGAAGGAACATAAGCAATATGCCGACAATCCCCATGTTCTGGTAATTGTTCTGCTTAGTGGCCGACTGAGAAATATTAAACTTCTTGTTTTCGACGGCTTTTGCCTGATTCTCCGGGACCTCATAAACTTTCCGGAATTCATCGAGCCGCTGCCGGTCGTTCATAGCCGCGAACCTGTCATAGGTCTCTTTGTCTACTACATGCGAGACGGTATGACCGTTGACTAAGGCAGTCATCAGGTACCGACCATTGAGGCGGTCAAGGGTCTCTTGCGGAATAGGCTCCTTCGTTCCGGCATCGTTCATCTTCACAAGCAGTTCAGAGGCATTGTGGACGTTGATGTTGCTTACATTGAGGGTGTTGCCGTTACGGAGTTCACTTTCTATAAGTTCCTTGCCGTCGTAGTCCTGCTCGACCAAAGAAACAAGTGTCGAGAGGCTTGCAGCCTCACGTTCTGGCTGTGCAACGCCCTTCTGTGCCTCAGACTCCTTAGAACTTAAGAGGTGCTGCAAATACTTCTCGCGCTTTTCGTCATCGAGTGCATTATACTTCAGGCACTCACGATCAGTCAACTGATACAAGAAAGGTTTCCCGTCCTTTTCGCCGTACAGAAGCATTGGGTTATCCTTCAGGAAATTCTCCATCTTCTTGTAGAGGAGTTCCGCTGCTTCTTTCTGTTCGCCAGGGAATTTCTTCTCAATATCTTCCAGGGTAAGAGGCTTACCCTTCTCACCCAAAAACCGCTCTGCAAGATCAGCTGCGGATATAATCTCAATTTGCATTTTTGTTTCCATATTGATTTTTTTAATGTTGTTCTATCTTAGTTCCCTAATATGATTTTCCATCAGTAATTCCTTATTACATTGTGGTGCCACCTCTCGAAGCAGCGTTCAATGGCGGCATGTTTATCCCGGCGTGTCATGAATTGCATCCGTTCCGTCACCCTGTACCAGACATCTTCGAGGCTGGTGTATCTGAGGAACACCACCAGCTGAGTCAGTTGGCTGTTCACCCTCCTTATCTTTGTACGTATCTTGCTCAGGATCTCGTTACGGTCCTGTTCCGTGAGTTTCTGCTTGGCGATGCAGGCATTGTAGATGTCCTGTGCGACCTCCAGCGAGGAATTGATCAGCGTTCCGTATATGCCGCTTCGGTTGGGTGTCAGGCCGACGGCAATGGCATTCGTCGGTGCCGAAGACAGAACCTCCGACACGTCGCCGACCAGTTTCACCGTTTTTTTAATCTCATAGTATATTCCATACAACTGTGCCGCCGTGACTATGGCATCGTGGAAGGTGTCAAGGTAGTTGTTGAACTCACGTTGGCACTCGCTGTA
>ERZ842401.8502-NODE-8502-length-10068-cov-3.160192_pt1 | contig 10068 bp, 10 predicted proteins | sample MGYA00521270_ERZ842401 | MGnify/ENA primary metagenome ERZ842401 (study PRJEB31892, sample SAMEA3878208) | bioreactor metagenome | biome: Moose rumen | place: Sweden | collected 2011-10 | study: EMG produced TPA metagenomics assembly of the PRJEB12797 data set... | reverse complement strand
ATGACTGATATCATATCACAGGAGGAGCGGCTGGATTTTCTCATCAGCGAGTTTGCCTCCGAATCGCAAGCCGACATAGACATACCGAAAAAGACCGCGGAAAAGCAGCAGGTGCTCCGGTCACTTATGAATGTACGCATGCCGAAAGCCATGTCGCAAAGGGCTTTGGATGTGCAGGACGCATATCTGCGTGATCGAGCTATGGAAAAGGGTGTAGTGGGGCTTGATGACATACCTCTGCAGCGGGATTATATGTCTATATGGCAGGGCGATATCACGAGGCTTTCTGTGGATGCTATAGTAAATGCTGCAAATTCACAGATGCTGGGATGCTTTGTGCCGATGCATACCTGTATAGATAAAGCGGCACCATGCTCAATCACACAGGTATATGGAGGCACTATGGAAAGGTGCTTGTAAACCTTGATTTTCCGACAATTGAGCCTGATTCTGATGCTTTGCCAGGGGAGAACATCCGTTATTATCGGGAGAAAAAAGGAGTGAGTAAGGAAGAACTAGCAGATTTTTTAGGGATTACAGTATATGGGTTGATAAATCTTGAAAAGGGGTTTAATCCTGTGTATTATAAAGATGCGGTTCTTATTGGGAAATATCTTGAGGTTGAACCTGAAACATTTATGGATGAATACGCTGTATTCTGTAAACAAGGATATGGAAAGAAAATAAAAGCAATACGTAATGCATTTGGAGTTTCGCAAAAGGATTTTGCAGATATGGTTGGAGTCGGTAGAAGTACTGTGAGTATATGGGAGGCTGAGCTCAATGAACGCCATCCTAATAGAAAGTTATATATCGTTCTGAAATCAATGGCAGAGGAAAAAGGAGTGAATTTAGGTGACACATGAAGAACAGAGGATATGGCTGATAGAACAGCTGCTGGAAGAGAGACCTGATGTATCCGACATAAAGATACCTTCAGACAAGCAGGAACAAAAGGATCTGTTAAGAGGTCTTATGAATATCCGTATGCCTGAGCCTATCAGTGACGAATTTTTGAAGGTTCAAGATGAATACCTTACAGCCGAAAATGAATATGATGGCATTGTAAGGATAGAGGATTTGGAACCGCTTAGTTCTGATGAAAGAATCTATCTGTGGCAGGGAGATATGTCTAGGCTTGCATTAGATGCTGTGGTCAATCCTGCGAATTCAGGCTTTACAGGCTGTTATCAGTGGCTTCACTCGTGTTTGGATAATATTTTGGGATCAAAGGCGGGTATCGAACTCAGACTTTGTTGTAATGAGATTATTGAGAAGCAGGGTTATCCGGAACCGACAGGACAGGCTAAGATTACTCCGGCATTCAATCTTCCAGCAAAGTATATTATCCATACGGTTGGTCCTATCATCACGGGCGACAAACCAACTATTGGACAAGAAGAGCAACTTGCTTCATGCTACCAGTCATGTCTGGAAATGGCAGAACAATATAAATTGGACAGCATCGCTATCTGCTGCATCTCTACTGGCGTGTTCAGATTTCCTAACCAACTGGCTGCTGAAATTGCTTTGCAGACGGTGAGGAATTTCCCTCGTTATTCACTCAAGACTGTAGTATTTAACGTATTCTTAGACAAGGATTATGAAATATACCAAAAGCTTCTCGTCAAGGATTGAAGAGGCAAGGCGGCTACTGGATGAGGCAGATTATCTGCTGGTAGGTGCTGGTGCAGGACTTTCAGCCGCAGCAGGGCTTACCTATTCAGGCAAGATATTCGAACATGAGTTTCAGCCGTGGATAGAGAAATATCACATCACAGATCTTTATACATCGTCATTCTATCCCTTTAATACTGAGGAAGAACGATGGGCATATTGGGCTAAACACATTTGGTTTGCTCGTTTTCGGATAGGGGCCACACCTTTGTATAAGCAGCTATTGGAACTCGTAAGCGAAAAGTCTTATTTCATACTGACAACCAATGTGGATGCGCAATTTGAAAAAGCAGGTTTTGAGCAGGATAGGATATTCGCTACGCAAGGAGACTATGCTTATTTGCAGGCTAAAAGTGGAGAGAATAAGACGCTGGTTTATAACGAGGATTGGGTGAAAACAGCTATTGCTGCTACTCGCGATTGTCGCATACCCACAGAGGTGATTCCTCGTCATCCTGAAACTGGCGAGGCTTTGACTCCTAACCTTCGATGTGATGACACTTTCGTGGAAGACGCTCATTGGCACCAACAGGCTAAACGATACAGGCAGTTCTTGAATGAGGCTAAAGACAAGAAACTTGTGTTATTAGAATTTGGCGTAGGCTATAACACGCCAGGCATCATCCGGTTCCCATTTGAGGTGATGGCTGCAGGGTTCTCTCATGTCTCCTTGATACGCTTTAACGCCAACGACATACAGCTCTTTACGGAAGGAGTAAAAAACTACATTCCTTTTACTGAAAACATCAGCGTCGCGCTTTCAGAATTAGAGAAGATGGGCGTTAACATACTTTAACTGCGCGGTAATCGTTTAGAAAATCCAAAATAGGCTTATTTGTCACTATGTACAAGTGTTTTGTCTATTGCAAAAGCTTTCTATTATTTTTATATTTGCAACAAGGAGAAACTTTTATGTTTAATTTTTAAAATATGAGATTATGAAAAGAGTTGATTTGAATTTTGCTCATAGCGCTCAAGGCGTTATGTTGAATGAAGAGAAACCTGCTGCTTGCGGTGCAGCTTGTGGCTCAAGTGACAAACCAGCTGCTTGTGGCAGTGCATGTGGTGCTGGTGACAAACCAACAGAGGAGAAACCTGCTGCTTGCGGAAGCGCTTGCGGTGCTGGTGATAAACCTGTAGAGAAGCCTGCTGCATGCGGAAGCGCATGTGGCGCAGGTGAGAAATAATCAACTGTTATGGAGTTTTTTGCATTCCAGTGGCATATTACTGATGAGTGCGACCAACGTTGCAAGCACTGTTACATCTTTTCCGAAGGACACCCCAAACTAATTGAGATGCAGTGGGAGAGGCTGCTGGCAGTGCTGGCCAACGTGGAGCGTATGTGTGAAAAGATGCATCGCCTACCTTATTTATATATTACAGGCGGTGACCCTATCCTGCATAGCCGCTTCTGGGATTTTCTGGAACTGGTGCACAGTCGTGCAATTCCATTCACCATCATGGGTAATCCCTTCCATCTGACTGACAAGGTATGTCAACGGCTCAAGCAACTGGGATGTCGCAAGTATCAGTTGAGCATTGACGGAATGAAACAGACACACGATTATTTCCGCAAGCCAGGCTCGTTCGACAGAACACTGGAAGCCATTGCCACTATCCGTAATGCAGGGCTTCATTGTGCAGTGATGATTACAGTATCGGGTACCAATATCGATGAGATACCTGACATCATAGACCTGGTTGTAGAACATAAAGTAGATATCTTCGCTTTTGGCCGTTATTGCCCTACGAGCGAGGACAAGACATCGCCAGATAAGGGCTGGTACATAGAACCTCAACGTTACAAAAAACTGCTGGAGAAATGCTGGGCTAAATATGAAAAGTATAAAGAGTCTGACACTACCTTTAACCTGAAAGATCATCTCTGGACGCTCTTCCTCTATGAAAAGGGACTCTTTAAGATTCCAGAGAACCTTGACGATGATACCATTTACGATGGTTGCAATTGTGGCAACTGTCATTTCACAATCTCTGCCGAGGGTAGGCTGATGGCTTGCCGACGATTTGAGAGCTATGTGGGGACAGTGGAAGAAGAATTGTGTGATGTGTTTCATGGTGAGAGAATGGAGCAGTATCGTCAGCATGAAAAGTTTGAGAAATGCCGAAAATGTGAGCTGTTGCGTTTCTGCCGAGGTTGTCCGGCAGTAGCTTTTGGCTATTCACACAACTTTTATGCACCCGACCCGCAATGCTGGAAGGTGGTTGACTGATAATCATTTTTTATTATAAAAGTGGATACAATAACTTGTATTAAGAAATTGGGGTATGTGGGCACACTAACCTTTGCCACCGTTGACAAAAACGGGTATCCCCAGGCGCGTAGTATCAGTGCCATTCATTATGAGTCTGACACCATCTATTTTTATACGGCGCGTGGCAAAAATTTCTGCCAGCAGTTGTTGGCAGACGGACATGTGCAGATTCTGGCGCTTACCAAATACAAGGAGATGATACGTTTGTCTGCTGTAGCCAAGCCTGTGCCTGATGATGAGCAGGAGCATTGGAAGGATGTGATATTCGAGGAACAGCCATATTTGGTAAATGTCTATCCTGGAGAAACTCGAAATATAGGTATCATCTTCTGTATTCGTGATGCTCAGATAGAGTATTTCTTTTTAGGCAGTCATCCGATTGATAGAGAATACCTAACGATGGGCAATGCTGAACCAGAGCAAAAAGGTTTTGAGATTACAGATAGTTGTATAGCTTGTGGCACTTGTCAGACGGTTTGTCCGCAGGGCTGCATTGATGCGGGGGAGATATACCACATTCAGTCTCATCATTGCCTGCATTGCGGCAACTGTTTTGAAAACTGCCCTGTTGAAGCTATCATTAGATTGGATTAATATGAGAGCGATTATCATTGAGAAATGTTGCAAGGCAGAAGACTTGCATGTAAGTGAATTGCCTAAGCCGACTGCCATACCCGGCTGGGTGGTGGTGAAGGTACATGCCGCGGGGCTGAATCACTCTGAGGCGTTGTTGAGGATGTTTGAGGCTGACCAAGCCTATATCAACACACCCATTGTACCTGGCATTGAGTGTGTTGGAGAAATAGAAGACCCTTCTGATTGTAATTTCAAAAAAGGCGACAAAGTGATAGCACTCATGGGAGGCATGGGACGTAGCTTCAACGGTAGTTATCAGGAATACGCCTTGCTGCCTGCCCATCATGTGTTCAAGGTGGATACCGACCTCGACTGGATTTCATTGGCTGCTGTCCCTGAAACTTATTTTACCGCTTTCGGCTCTTTGATTGAGTGCTTGATGTTGACGAAAGATGATACTTTGTTGGTACGCGGTGCTACCAGTACGGTAGGTCAGGCAGCTGTCCAACTTGCCAAGGCCATAGGTGCCCATGTGATTGCCGCATGTCGCAGGGAGGAGTCTTTTGAGAAGTTGCAAGCCATTGGTGCCGATGATTGCACCATAGATAATGGTGAACTGAGACGTAGCATTTTCAAAACCAAGCCTAACAAGATACTGGAGCTGATTGGCCCGAAGACCTTGCAGGACTCCTTGCAGACGGTAACTCATCCTGGTTTTGTGTGCAGTACAGGTGTATTGGGTAATGTCTATACCGTGCAGAACTTTGACCCCATCAAGTACATTCCCAATGGTGTATTCTTGACAGGTTTCTATTCTAACTACCCCACGCAGGACATCATCAATCAACTGTTCAAGCTAATCCGTGAATCTGGTATCAAGCCTTTGTATAGCAAAGTATTTACGTTGGATGAGATTGCGGCGGCCCACACTTTGTTAGAAAAAGGTGGGGCAGGAGGTAAAATCATACTAACTATATCATAATGATTCCAAGTACATAGTCTGTGTGATGTAAAAATTCTTTGTACATCTTCTTTTGTTCGTGTATTTGCACTACCTTTGCAAATTAAAGATAGTGGGACAAAATAGAACAAAAGAAAAGATGAAAAGATTTTGCAAACAGATAGCTGACTATATGGGTGTATTGGTGTTGCTGTCTGCTATAGTTGCACTTGTATTTCCGGAAGTTATTGGCCAAGTTAAACCAACTGTTATTAACCCTCTGTTGGGTATTATTATGTTTGGGATGGGCTTGACATTGAATGCAAATGATTTTCGCATTGTTTTTAGCCGTCCAAAAGACATTATCATTGGCTGTTTAGCGCAATTTACGATAATGCCGTTGTTGGCATGGTTATTAGCACAATTTTTCCAACTTGATGAGGCTTTGACAATAGGTGTGATTCTTGTGGGCTGTTGTCCTGGTGGTACGGCCTCTAATGTTATCACATACCTAGCTAAGGGCGATCTTGCTCTCAGTGTTGGAATGACAGGTGTAAGTACACTTCTTGCTCCTGTCCTGACACCTCTATTGGTGTGGTTGACTGCAGGGGAGACTGTCGATGTGAATATAATAGGAATGCTTTTAAGTATTCTATGGGTAGTTATATTGCCTATTATTTCAGGCCTTGTTGTAAAACAACTATGGCCACGTCATACTGCTGAAGCCACAGCCTATCTTCCTGCCCTTTCTTCAATAGCCATCTGTGCTATTGTACTAATTGTTATAGCCGCCAATGCCGGAAAACTGATGTCTAGTGGAGTATTGATTATCCTCGTGGTGATGCTTCATAATTTATGTGGATTGACTATTGGCTACGGAATAGGTAGCATATTGCAACTTTCTGATGCTAAGCGACGTGCCATTAGTGTTGAAGTAGGAATGCAGAACTCTGGGTTAGCTTCTAGTCTAGCCACACTTCATTTTGCTGCCTTCCCAATGGCAACCATTCCAGGTGCCGTATTCAGTGTATGGCACAACATCAGTGGAGCCCTTGTAGCTCGCTTTTTTGCAAAATTAAAAGTAAAGGATTTTTAAACATAGTTTGTTATATTGAGGTAAATAAACTATTTTTGCATACTAACTGATTGAAAATTTTTTTTACTTTACTATCAATTAATTGTATGTATAGTTTAAGTTTTATAGTAACTACCAGTACGTGTGACAGTAAGGGCCGTCTTAAGCTCTATTCTGCTCTGCAAATGATGCAAGACTGCTCTGAGATGTGGATTGATTCAGAGCCTATTGTGAAACAGTATTTCGCTGAGCATAATATGACACAATTGTTGGCCACTCGTCAGGTGGAGATTATTCGTGTACCATCATTTAAAGAAAAACTGACGGTGACAACCTCCGTTTATGGAATGAAACCTATGTTCGGCTTTCGTAATACCTTCATTTATGATGAAGAGGGGAAACCCTGTTATAAGACATGGAGTATGGGAGCTTTTGTAGATAAATCAGTAGGTAAGTTAAAACGTGTAGATGATGCTACCATTGCATCTATGGACATAGAATCACAGTTAGATATGAATTATAAGGAACGTCGTATCATCCTGCCAAAAGAAGGTGGTTTAGTGTTGGAACCTGTTACAGTTCTTCGCTCAGACATTGATTACAATCAGCACTTAAATAATGCCAACTATGTCCGTATAGCTATGGAACTATTGCCTGAGGAATTCGATGTGAAAAGTCTGCGTGTGGAATATCGTATAGCTGCCAAACAGGGTGATGTGCTTACTCCAACTATTTTTAAGACGGATTTAGGTCTCATCGTAGCTCTTTCAAATGGTGGCGAAGTCAGTGCTATTGTTGAATTCAATAATTAACTATGGTCTTTCCCTTTTTTATTTAAAGGGAAACATTATATTTGCAATATTAAAGCCTTTTATACCATGAAAAAAGTTTTTTTATCTTTATTGGCTTTTGCATTAGCAATGCCCTTGTTCAGTCAGTCAAATGTATTTAACGCTCAGATTACGGAAAGAGGATTCCAGAATCCAGTGATTCCTGGCTATTATCCTGACCCGAGTGTTTGTAGGGTGGGAGATGATTTCTACTTGGTTTGTAGTTCATTCCAATACTTCCCAGGAGTACCTATCTTCCATAGTAAAGACCTGATTCATTGGGAGCAGATAGGTAATGTACTCGATCGGCCTTCCCAGGTTGATTTGAGTAAAGGAGGTGCCAGTAGCGGAATTTTTGCCCCTACTATTCGTTATCACGAAGGCAAGTTCTACATGATTACAACCAATATAAACTTAATGTTTTCAACTCGTGGCGCAGGCAACTTCATTGTGACAGCAGATAACCCTGCAGGTCCTTGGAGCGACCCTGTATTCATTCCTGGTGTGTTGGGAATTGACCCCTCACTTTATTGGGAAAATGGCAAGATGTATGTTTGCTGGAGTGCCATGAACAATATCTCGCTGATGGAGCTTGATCCTGTGACTTCCCAAAAAAAAGGTGAGGTTCGAAACATCTGGGAAGGCGATGGTGATAGTAGTCCTGAGGGCCCACATATTTATAAGAAAGATGGGTATTATTATTTGCTCATCGCTGAAGGTGGAACTGAAATGGGACATAAAGTAAATATTGCCCGTAGTCGTCAGATAGATGGCCCTTATACTAGCAATCCTTCTAATCCAATCTTAACACAGAAACGCAGGGATTCTGTCTCCAGTGTTTTACAGGGTACAGGACATCCGGATTTAATTCAAGCTGCAGATGGTTCTTGGTGGATGGTTTATCTAGGTTTCCGCGATACTGTTGGTAAAATGCATCACTTGTTAGGTCGTGAAACTTGTTTGGCTCCTGTTCGTTGGGACGATGAAGCATGGCCCGTGGTAAATGCTAAAGGTTGGGTAGATATCGATATGAGTCATGTTAAAACGCTACCTCAAGTACTAATGCCACAAATAACTAATTATGTAGACTTCAAGCAAGGGAAGAAGTTAGGATTTGAGTGGATTTATACTAATAATCCTGTGCAGGAGAATTATTCTTACTCCAATAATCAGCTCTTACTGAAGGCTACATCTATCAAGTTGGATGATCCCAATCGTACACCTACTTTTGTGGCTCGTCGCCAGACTGATGTAAATTGTACGGTAACAACCAGCATGCAACTGAAGAATGCTAAAGAAGGCGATAGAGCAGGATTAACGGTCTATATGGAGAGCCGTGGCCATTATGATGTGGCTCTTGTAGGTACGAGAGATGGAGGTCAAGAAATAGAATTAAGCTACCGTTTGGGCGAATTAAAGCATATAGCAAAAACTGTAAAGCTTAGCACAAAGGGCGCCGTACAGTTCAAGATAGATGTGACCAACAGTCATTATGCTTTCTCTTATAGTACTGATGGTAAGAATTTTCAGCCACTAGGCAAGATGGACAGCTTCTTCTTGTCAACAGAAACTTTGGGTGGTTTCACTGGCATGCTCTTTGGCTGGTTTGCAGAAGGTAATGAGGGTACTAAGGCTGTGGCTGCAATTGATTGGTTTGACTATAAGCCAGGCGCACCTTATGTAGCTGTTCAAGCTTATCCTACAGAGTAACTTCTTTTATATAAAGTAGTAATTACTTCTTAACGAAACCACGAGCATTTAGGTAGTCTGCACTTGCCTTGATACGATCGAATTGAACGCCACTACGGGTATCTTCGATTTCTACAAAGAAATACTTGTGGTTGTGGCTATAGAATGCGTCAAATATCTTCTCGAAGTTCATCATACCACTGTCTCCCAAAATAAGACGGTCCTTGATATGCAACATATGAATGCGGTCTGCATACTTGTTGATCCACTCTACAGGATCCTGACCACCCATCACAGTCCAGTAAACGTCAAGTTCGAAAATGACCTTGCTTGGGTCGGTACTTTCGATAAAGATTTCTTCAACGGTCTTTGGCATTGGCTGACCTTCTTCTGGGCGGAAGTTACGGATAGCGAAGCTGATAGGTTCAGTGCCGCCAGGTACCAATTTGTTGAACTCGTAGTTGTGGTTGTGGTAACCGAACTGGATACCTGCTTGTTTGGTGATGTCACCAGCTGCATTGAATACTTCACCTACGAACTGAGCATCTTCAGCACTTTTGCAGTTCGGTAGACCAGGCTGTACCATATACTGTAAACCCAGTACCTTGTGGTCGTCGGTAGCCTTCTTCCAGAAGTCTTTGATCTCTTCAAAATTGTCCTTAGAATAATCACGTACAGGTGGGTTGAGGTGTGAGCTTATAATCTCAATACCTGCATCATCAGCCATCTTCTTAAACTCAGCCATTTCTACCTGACCAATTTTACCGTCGCGATAGCCAGCCAGCTCAATATAGCTATAGCCACTTTCCTTGATTCGTTTTAAACCTTCAGCTACACCGTTTGCTGACAATTCTGGACCAAGTGAATAAATCTGCAAGCCCGGAGGACCTCCACCTTTTGGAGCTGCTTCTGCCTTTGCACAGTTGCTAAACAAAGCACCTAAGGTTAACAAAGATGCTCCCTTTAAAAAGTCTCTTCTATTTGCCATAATACAAGATCGGAAGAGCA
>ERZ842401.8500-NODE-8500-length-10071-cov-7.064796_pt1 | contig 10071 bp, 10 predicted proteins | sample MGYA00521270_ERZ842401 | MGnify/ENA primary metagenome ERZ842401 (study PRJEB31892, sample SAMEA3878208) | bioreactor metagenome | biome: Moose rumen | place: Sweden | collected 2011-10 | study: EMG produced TPA metagenomics assembly of the PRJEB12797 data set... | reverse complement strand
TCATTCCGTCGGACATTCAGAACATGGCGGGATTTTTGGCGAGCGCGAAAGAGTTGTTGAAATAGCAGGGGCGGGGCTGAATCAAAATAAATTTTACAAAATTACCCTTCATTGTTATAATAAAAGAGTGAATGATTCAGAAAAGCGAAAACTGCTTGTTTCAAAAATCAACTGGGATTACGATTACACAGAATCCGAACTTCTCGAACTTGTCAACGACAAAGAAAGCCGCTCTAATATGCGGCTTTGCTTTTTCATAAAGAGCCTTGAAACATTCACTTGGCAGGAACTGACTTTTCTTTGGGGGATTGATGAGTGCAACCGTTTGTATACAGAAAAGGTAAAAAAAGGAATTTTCTCAAAATCACTCAGGGAGGAATATGACGGAATATTCGGATTATTACGAAACAAAACTTTATCCCGTACAAAACGAAGTCCTGAAGAACTTGAAAAATTTAGAGCTTCCCTTTTATTTAACAGGCGGAACCGCTCTAAGCAGGGGATATTATAGTCACCGCTACTCTGATGACCTTGATTTGTTTGTGAACAACGACAGCAATTTTCTTTCTGATGTTGAAAAGGCAATGAATCAGCTAAAGAAAAGCGGATTTCTTGTCGTTACCGAGACGATTATAGATACATTTTGCCGTATTTATGTTAACGGCGGTATAGACGGGCTTTCAAAAAAGGGCTTGAAAATTGATTTTGTGAATGATGTCGAAAGTCATTTTGGGGAAATAACCGCAACATCGGTTTATTACCGAACTGATTCCGTCAGGAATATTCTTTCAAACAAATACACGGCTTTGTACCGAATTTCTGCGAAAGATGTGGTGGATATATGTGAAATAGCAAAACACTATGATTTTTCATGGAAAGACATAATCGATGAGGCGGAGCAAAAAGAAGCGGGAATTGATTTGAAAGAGGTCGTGGAAATTTTCAGAAGTTTCGATGAGCAGTCTTTGTCGAAGATTCGCTGGATTCATGAGCCAGATATATGCGCCTTAAAAGCAAATATCGATAAAATTGCATACGATATGGTTACTTTTGGAACAAATTCATTGTATAATAAATGATAAACACGAGTTTTCTAAGAAAGAGATTGTGTGAATAAATTGGCGAAAATTATTCTTGCCCTAATTTTCCGCACTGCTCGATGATATTCACCGCTATTTTCCGTTTTTCCTCGTCCAGTTCGTCTATTTTTTTGAAGAGTGCGTAGTATTTTTTACAGATTTTTATATCGATTTCTGAAATGTTCTGTGAATTCTTTGAGAATTCTGAGGTGTTTTTGCCTGTCACAAGATATTCCACTGTTACGCCTAAAGCCTGTGCGATTTTCACGGCATTTTCGGCAATCGGGGCGGTGCATTTTTCGGCAAGGTAATGGTCAATTGTGCCTTTTGGAACACCGCTTTTATCGGCAAGCTCTTTAACGATTATTCCTTGATATTTTAATTCTTCTTTCAGATTCTCTTTAAAACCCATATTCCAATAATTAAGCAAACTTGATTATTTTTGCAGAAAACTATACAAAGTCGTCTACTCATGGTATAGTGATAATCAAGTTTGATTAGCCAAGAAGGATGATTGTTGAATATGGGAACAGATGAGATGACGGAAAATTCTATATATTCGCGTGAGAGAAATCAGTATCTTGACTTCCTTAAATTTTTAGGTCTTTCGCTGATAATTCTTGCTCATGTTCCCATTCCGAGTTGGCTTGCGGCTATACGAAATTTTGATGTTCCGTTGATGGTTTTTGTGTCGGGCTGTTTGAGCAATGCCTCTTTTGAAAGAAGTGAAAGTCTTTTTTCTTATTATAAAAAGCGTGTTTTTCGGCTTCTTGTGCCAACATGGATTTTTCTGACGATTTATTTTACCCTGTTTTTGATTTTTGCAAAAAATGGACTTCCATCAAATGCGGTGATTCTGAAATCGTATTTGCTTCAAAATGATTCGATAGGCTATGTGTGGATTATAAGAATCTATTTGTTGTGTGCGATTCTCGTTCCGTTTGTGAAAAAACTTGATTTGTCCAAGATTTATGTTTGGGTGGTGTTAATTTTTGTGTATGTTCTTTATGAATTTGCATGCAAATATCGGGTTGGTATGCAATTTCGTATTATAGAATGTAGCATTTATTACATGGTTTCGTATGGAATTATTTTGCTTTTCGGGCTTCACTATGAGAAGTTCTCCCGCAAAAATAAAGCGATTCTATTTGGTTTGGCATTGATGTGTTTCGCATGCCTTGAACTTGCGTACTTTATGAAAAACGGAGAATATTGTTTTACACAGAAATATAAATATCCTCCACGCCATTTATTTTTAACGCATGCTTTTGCATATATTTTCTTTCTCATGTTGTTTGAAACTCGTGATTTTGCACTTGGAAAAAACGGATTTATTCTTTTTGTAAGTAAATCAAGTTTGTGGATTTATCTTTGGCACATTCTGATTTTGCAAGTTGTGGCAAGATTGATTCCAACGGCACATTGGGCTGTAAAGTATTATGTTGTATATTCTCTGAGTGTGCTTATTGTTTTCTTTCAAAATAAGGCACTGGATTTAATCGAAAAAAAACAAAAAGTCAATCTGCCGTTTTTCAGAGTCTTTCGTGGATAAGTTTCAAAGTGGCAATTGTTTAAAATTTTCTAAATAAAATTTTCCTTTATAAAAATCAAAATCTGTTATATAATAGAAAAGGTCTTTTTAAGGAAATAATATGAAAAAGTTTTTTTTGATTTGTGCGGGTGTGATTCTCTCGGCTTCGCTTTTTGCGCAGGTGAATCGGACCGAGCTTGAGGCGACCCAGAGCGAGGCGGTTCAGTTTGAGAATTATGCGGGCACGCACAGGGTGATTGACTCTGCGGCGGCTATCGTTGGAATCGGAACGGCACTTGGAAACGAAGTCGCCGCAAGCATTGAAAATCCGCTTTCGGTGCAGCCGTACGCGAAATATTCTGTGTATCATGTCGTGGGCGGCGTGGAAGAGCAGGGGCTTGATGCCGACATTCTCTTTTTGAACGAGACGGCGGGCGTTGACCACATCAATAATTTACGGCGAATCATCACAGGCTACCTTATGGCGGCGTACGGCTATTCGCGCGAGGACTCTGAAACGCTTGCGATTTTTATCACGGTGTACAATGCGGTGTATCGCGGAAATCTTTCCAATTTTTCGGGCAAGTACAAAAACGCGGTGCTCACTTATCTAACCGAGGAAGCCGTTGGTTTGAGCACGAACTGGGAAGACTGGGCGGGCAAAACGCAGATTGTCATTCCGCTCGGGGAAATTGCCGAGGGCACGGCTTCTATCGACACATCGGTTATCAGCGACGACAAGGTGATTGAGGCTCTTCGTGCCGAAGACGACAAAAGCGTTGAGACGCGCGAAAAACTCACTGACATAAAAGAAAAAGAAGCGGGCAACGCGAGCGAAAACGCAAAGACGGCTCAAAAAGAAGCGGCTCAGGCGAAAAAGGACGGCGACAAGGCTACGGCAAGCGAAAAATCAAAGACGGCGACCGAGCAGCAGCAGATTGCCGACCGCAAAACAGAGGAAGTGAAGACCGAGCGCGACCAAATCGCAAAGGACAAAGCCGAAGTCAAAAAAGAAGAGGTCGCAAAAGCAAACGAAAGCCAGAATCAGAACTATCTCACGAGCCTTTTTGTGGTTGATGAAAAGAACCGCTTGTATTCTCTCATGACGGTAAATCCGCAGAACGGGCAGGTCGTCAAAAAATCAGCGTTGCGGCAAATCCGCGAAAAGACGATTTATCCTGTTTCAAATGTGAGCGTCCAGAATGAGGACGGCACAAAGGTGGCGGTGAGCGAAGCATTCGTGGCGGTGTGTGGCGTGAACGACAAAAAAGCGGCAGTCAAACTCTGCCTTGTCGATTCGGAAAGCCTTGAAATCAAAAAGCAGAGCGATGAGACTTTGAGCGAGAATTCGCCGTTGGTGCAGAGCGGTGACAGTTTCTATGTGATTGTTGAGGAAAGCGGAAAGAATTATCTCGCTTCATTCGACAAGAATCTTGCGCTCAAAAAGAAGAGCGATGTTGCGATTAACGGAGCAAGCCCGCTCAACTTCTACAGCGAGGGAATCCTTGTGACGGACGAGCGCGGAAATCCCGTTCTGCTTTCTGTTCCCGCGCTCGCTTCTGTGTGGACGGCGAATGCGGCAGGAACGGGCGCAAATTCCCGCACGGTTGACGCAAAATAAAGCAAGAAGAGGCTACATGGCGAGAATTTTGTCTCGCTGTGTTTTGATTTCGGCGGCAAGCTCTGAATAATCCGTGTCAGTGCGGGCGCGGAGCAATTCAGTCATTTTGTTGATTGGCTCGTAGAGCGGAGTGAGTGCGAGGTTTCCGATGACTCCTTTGAGCGCGTGTACAGCCTCGAATGCCGCGTCCAAGTCTTTTGAGGCAAGAATGTCTCCGAGTTTTTCAAACCTCTCGTCTTTCAAACCGAGGTTCACCATTTTGAGGTAAAAATCTTCCTTGTTAAGGCAACGAGCCAAGCCTTCTTCAACATTCGCGCCGTAAGTTTTGAGTGAATCAATCGTAATCATTTCTTTTGCTCCTTTGTTTTGAGTGATTTTCTCACTTCGATGTCTTTTTCGATGAGTGCATTGAATTCTTCGGGTGGAAGCGGTTTTGAGAAGTAGTAGCCCTGAATGACATCGCATTTTGCCACTTTGAGAAGCGCCAGCTGTTCTTTTGTTTCCACTCCTTCCGCGATGACGGGCACTTTGAGGAATTCCGCGATTTCAAGAATCAACTCGACCATGCGCATTTCTTTGTTTCCGTGCGCGATGTTGTTGATAAAGCCCTTGTCGAGTTTGAGCGCGTCAATCGGGAGCGTGGTGAGCATGTTGAGTGAAGAGTAGCCCGAGCCGAAATCGTCCATTTCGATTCGGAAGCCCTTGTTTCGCAAGTTGTTCACGATGTCGATAATTTGCTGTGAATTGTCGGTGTAGGCAGATTCGGTGATTTCAAGCAAATAGTCGTGTGGGGAAATTCCGTTTTCGTTTACGATTTTGCAGATGTAGTCCGACATGTCGGGGTCGGAAATGTCAACGCGGCTCACATTCACGGAGACGGGCATAATCACATCGTATTTATCGCGCCATGTTTTCATTTGCTCTGCGGCTTCGCGCCACACATAGCGGTCGAGTTTTTGAACCAAGCCGTTTTCTTCAAAGAGCGGAATGAACTGGTCGGGGCGGATAAAGCCCAAATCGGGGTGAATCCAGCGAATCAAGGCTTCGGAACTTGAAAGCAGGGGAGTGTCGCCCGTGATGTTGTACTTTGGCTGATAGTAGACTTTGAATTGCTTTTCGCGGATTGCCGTGTCGAAATCTTCGAGCAATCTCGCTCCGAACATTTCCTGCTGGTGCATTTCTTCGTCGTAAATTGCGACTGCCGTGCCGTGCTTGTTTCGTAAGCCGTTACATGCCTGCAATGCGCGGTCAAAGCGTGTTTCAAAGGGAATTTCGTGCGCTTTGTCGAAATATACGCCCACACGGATTCTGATTTCTTGCGCTTTTAATATAGAAGAAAGTTGCGCCGTGATTTTTTCGAGCAGGGAAGTGTATTCCGCGCGGTGTTTTGTGTAAAGATAGAAAGTGTCTGCGTCGTGGCGGCAGGCAATTCCGAAATTCTCGTTGAAGACTTCGCGGATTCCATCGGCAATTTTGCGAAGAACCGTGTCGCCTGTTTCGCGCCCGTGAAGTTCATTTAAAAGATGGAAGCGGCTGAAATCAACGACGATTGAATCCATTTCGTGCGTGGGATGCCGCTGGTCGTACTGATGACCGTATTCAAAGAAGAATTCGGGCGTGTACAAATTGGTGAGCGCGTCATTTTCGGTTGCCTGAATGATTTTGTTGTCTTCAAAAAGCTGGATTGAATGCTGAACGCGCGCGAGAATGACTTCGGGAAGGTCGTAGGGCTTTGAAAGGAAATCCGCCGCCCCGAGTTCAAGGCTTTTGATTTCAGCGGATTTTTCGCTCGTGAGCACAATGACGGGAATTTTTTTGAGTTTTGCGTCTTTGTTGATTTCACCAAGAACTGCGTAGCCGTCAAGCTCGGGCATGAGCAGGTCAAGCAGAACGAGCGAGAGAGAATCGGCATGGGCGCGGATTTGCTCCAAAGCTTCTTTTCCGTCTTTTGCATACAAAACAATGTATTTTTGTTCAAGAATCGCTCCGAGCAGGCTGCGGTTCACATCTTCATCATCAACGACCAAAACGGTGCGCTTAAAATCGGTGTCTCGTCGAATCATTTCGTAAATCCCTTTAAGAGAATATTATAAACCCTTTTCCCGAAAAATCACAGAAAATCTTTAAAAAAGATGAAAAAAGTGCTAGGGAGAAGAGGTGTTTCTTGCGAAAAAAAAGCGCGTTTGTTATTATGAGGACAATACGAAATGTTTACAGGAATAATCGAAGAAATCGGAACGGTCAAAAAAATCTCGCTCGGCGGAAAATCGGGTTCGCTTGAAATCGGCGCAAAAAAAGTGCTTGAAGGAACGGTGGTCGGCGACTCAATCGCGGTGAACGGCGTGTGTCTCACCGTCACGGGCATGAATTCTTCATCATTTACGGCGGATGTCATGGCGGAAACCGTGCGACGCTCTTCTCTCGGCTCGCTTTCTGTGGGAAGCGGCGTGAACTTGGAGCGGGCAATGTCGGCAAACGGGCGGTTCGGCGGTCACATCGTGAGCGGTCACATTGACGGCACGGGCACGATTTCCCACCTCGTGCGCGAAGAAAACGCGGTGTGGGTGCATGTCAAAACGAGCGCGGAAATCTTGCGGCTCATCGTTGAAAAAGGCTCAATCGCAATCGACGGAATCAGCCTCACGGTCGCGCTTGTGAACGAAACAGAATTCGCGGTGAGCGTGATTCCGCACACGGCAGAGGAAACCACGCTTCTTTCCAAAAAAGCGGGCGACGCAGTGAATCTTGAAAACGACATCGTGGGGAAGTATGTCGAAAAATTGCTCGGAAGTCAGATTCAAGCCGAAAAAACTGACAAATTTCTTTCATGGCTTGAAAGCTGACAGGTTGAAAAAGAATTGCTTATTTGTTACCATAAATTAACTTTTATGTCATTTCAGTACAACACAATTGAAGAAGCACTCGCGGATCTGCGGGCGGGTAAAATCATTTTAGTTTCAGACGACGAAGATCGCGAAAACGAGGGCGACATGATTTGTGCGGCGGAATTTGCCACGCAAGAAAATGTCAACATGATGGCGAGCCACGCAAAGGGCTTAATCTGTATGCCGATGAGCCAGTCGCTTGCTTTAAAATTGGGGTTGTATCCCATGGTCGCCGAGAACACCGACAATCACGAAACGGCTTTTACGGTCTCAATCGACCACATTTCCACTACTACAGGAATTTCTGCGTACGAACGCTCGGTTACGGCGCAAAAGTGCATAGACCCGTCTTCTGTGGCGACAGACTTCCGCCGACCGGGGCACATGTTCCCGCTCATTGCGAAAAAGGGCGGCGTTTTGGTGCGAAACGGTCACACTGAGGCAACGGTCGATTTGTGCCGTCTTGCGGGCTTAAAAGAATGCGGCTTGTGCTGTGAAATCATGGACGATGACGGCACGATGATGCGCGGCGCAAAATTGCAGGAAATGGCGAAAAGATTCGGCTTCAAGTTCATTACGATTAAAGCCTTGCAGGATTATTGCCGTGTGAACGAAAAGCATGTCGTCCGCGAAGCAAAGGCAAAACTCCCCACCGAATACGGCGAATTCGACATCTACGGCTATGTAAACGACATTACGGGCGAGCATCATGTGGCTTTAGTGAAGGGCGATTTGACTGACGGCGAGAATGTCTTGTGCCGTGTTCACTCCGAGTGCTTGACGGGCGATGTTTTTGGAAGCCGCCGCTGTGACTGCGGTCCTCAACTCCAAGCCGCGATGAAGCGCGTGAATGACGAGGGCAGGGGAGTGATTCTCTACATGCGGCAGGAAGGGCGCGGAATCGGCTTAATCAACAAACTCAAAGCGTACAAATTGCAGGAAGAAGGCTTGGACACCGTTGAAGCGAATGTAAAACTTGGCTTCAAACCCGACCTGCGCGAATATTGGATTGGCGCACAGATTTTGCGTGACTTGGGCTGTAAATCGCTCCGTCTTCTCACGAACAATCCCGAAAAAATCTACGGGCTTGACGGCTTCGGTCTCAAAGTGAGCGAGCGCGTGCCGATTGAAATCCCCGCGCAGCAGTACGACGCATTCTATCTGCGCACAAAGCGCGACAGGATGGGGCATATATTTAGTGAGCAGTTAGAAGTTAGCAGTGAGAAGTGAGCAGGTAATGTGTGGGGAAGTTTCCCCCTCGCCTAAGGGGCTAACCTTATTTTCTTTGTTTCTTAAAAATGACAAAAAATTGCTCGAAATACCTCTTAAAAATGACAATATTTTGTCTAAAATACTTCTTAAAAATGACAAAAATTCGCTCAAAATACCTTTGAAATTTGACAATTTTGTTATATAATCTGTTCAAAGGGTGAAAAATGCTTGTTCGCGACTCTATACATGAACTTGTTGCTTGGAAAAATCGACCTCACAAACCGCTTGTAATCATGGGATTGCGGCAAATCGGGAAGACCTATCTTGCTAAGAAATTCGGCGAAGAATTTTATGAAAGCGTGATTTATCTGGATTTCCGCTCAAATCTTGCCGTTCACAAAGCGTTTGAGGGTGATTTCGATGTCGAAAAGATGATTCTTGCAATCACTTCGGTCGAAAAAACGGCGCGTTTCATTCCTCAAAAAACACTTCTTATTCTTGATGAAATTCAGGATTGCGCAAATGCAAGAAGTTCGCTCAAATATTGGGCGATTGACGGTCGTTTTGATGTGATTTGTACGGGAAGTTTTCTTGGCGTAAAAGGGTTCAGAAGTCCGTATATTCGGGGCGTGCCTGTGGGCTATGAAGAGCAGATGACTATGTACCCGCTCACTTTTCGGGAATTTCTTCTGAACACGGGGCTGGACAAAAAAGTCTACGACTATGTGCAAAAATCCATTGAAGAAAAAACGATGGTCGAACAGACGGTTCATCAAAGCATGCGCTCGCTCTATCTGCAATATCTGATTGTGGGCGGAATGCCTGAGGCGGTGAACAAATTCTTTGAGACGCACGATTTGAATCAGGTGCGCGAAGTGCAACTTCAGATTCTCAATTCAATCAAAGATGATTTTGGTCGCTACAAAGAGTCGGAAGGAAAGGACAAAATAAATGAGGTTTTGAAGCTTCGTGCCGAAGCGTGCCTTGCTTCTTTGCCCGCGCAACTTTCCAAAGAATACAAAAAATTCCAGTACAGCCTTGTCGATGTCAAAGGTCATTCTCCCGAAAAGGCGGACGGCTTGCAGTATCTTGAAGATGTGGGGCTTGTCGTAAAATCCTACAACACTCGTGAACTTTCTTATCCGCTGGAGGCGGCAAAAATCGCTACGGAATTCAAAGTCTTTTTCGCTGACACGGGCTTGCTCGTCTCTCAGTTGGGCGATGAAGTGCCCGCGAAGATTCTTTCAGGTGATTTGGGCGCGTACAAGGGGGCGGTGGCGGAAAACATGGTCGCGGCAAGTTTTTCTAAAATCGGAAAGCCGCTTTTCTATTTTCACGCGCCAAGTGGCTCGCCAGAACTGGACTTTTTGTTTGAGAAGAGCGGCGAAGTCGTGATTATCGAGTGCAAGGCGAGCAACAACCGTGCGACGAGCATGAAATTCGTGCTTGCAAATCCCAAGCGGTTCGGGGAGCATAAAGCCGTAAAAATCGCCGATTCAAATATAGGGCAGGGAAGCGGCTACGAGACTTTCCCGCTCTATGCGCTCGGATTTATGCAAGCAAAACGAGAGCCGCTCATTGTGGAAATGGTCGATGTGACGAAACTCAAAGTGCCGGAGTAGGAATCGGAAATCATATAGTAGAAAAAAAACAGAATCTATGCTAATCTTTTGCGAGAAATGGGAGTCAATCTTATGAACGAAATCAACTTAATCGAAGGAAAATTAGTCGCCCCACAGGGCA
>ERZ842401.8499-NODE-8499-length-10071-cov-7.817093_pt1 | contig 10071 bp, 5 predicted proteins | sample MGYA00521270_ERZ842401 | MGnify/ENA primary metagenome ERZ842401 (study PRJEB31892, sample SAMEA3878208) | bioreactor metagenome | biome: Moose rumen | place: Sweden | collected 2011-10 | study: EMG produced TPA metagenomics assembly of the PRJEB12797 data set... | reverse complement strand
GTGGACTGATAGAAGACGGAACAGCGATAGGTATGGGACTGGCGAATGCTGTGAGCCGATTGAAGAACTCGAAGGCGAAGAGCAAGGTCGTCATCCTCTTGACAGATGGTAGTAACAACCGTGGTGACATCTCACCGATGACCGCCGCCGAGATAGCCAAGAGTCTGGGCATCCGTGTCTATACCATTGGTGTGGGTACGAATAAGGTTGCTCCATACCCCATGCCTGTGGCTGGAGGTGTACAATATGTGAATATCCCTGTGGAGATAGACAGTAAGACACTTGGTGATATCGCTGTTGCTACTGATGGCGACTTCTACCGTGCCACTAACAACAGGGAATTGCAGAATATCTATAAGGAGATTGACAAACTGGAGAAGTCGAAGTTGAGTGTGAAGACCTACAGTAAGCGTTACGAGGCGTATCAGCCTTTTGCCATTGCTGCCGTCTTGCTTCTTCTGCTGGAGATACTGTTGCGTATTACGGTATTCCGGAAATTGCCGTGAGTTGCGATATAACGATATAATGATATAACGAAGGAAATGTTTCGATTTGAAGACCCTATATATCTGTATGCTTTGGTGCTGATACCTGTATTGGCATTGATTCGTTGGTGGATGGTACTCCGTCAGCGAAAACAACTTCGTCGTTTTGGCGACATGGAACTGGTGCGACAACTGATGCCCGACGTGTCACGCTTCCGTCCTTTGGTAAAGTTCTCGCTCCTGCTGACAGCACTTGCCTTGATGATCGTGATGCTGGCCCGCCCTCAGTTGGGTACGAAGATCAGTCATGAGAAACGGACGGGTATAGAAACTATTATCGCATTGGATATCAGTAACTCAATGCTTGCCGAGGATGTGTCGCCCAGTCGTCTTGACCGTGCGAAGATGATGGTGGAGAATCTGGTCGACCATTTTACCAACGACAAGATAGGATTGATTGTCTTTGCTGGTGAGGCTTTCGTACAGTTGCCCATCACCAGCGACTTCGTCTCTGCAAAGATGTTCCTCAGCAGTATCGATCCGTCGATGATAGAGACGCAAGGAACGGATATCGCCACTGCCGTGAATATGGCGACCCATAGTTTCACGCAAGAGGAAGGAGTGGGGAAGGCAATCATCGTCATTACAGATGGTGAGGACCATGAGGGTGGTGCCTTGGAGGCTGCCCAGGAGGCAAAGGATAAGGGTATGCGTGTCTATATGCTGGGTATCGGCTCTACTAAAGGCGCTCCTATACCGATTCCTGGTACCAGTGACTATATGAGGGACAACAGTGGTGAGACCGTGATGTCGGCACTCAACGAGGAGATGTGTAAGCAGGTCGCTGAGGCTGGTGGCGGTGCCTATATCCATGTTGAGAACAACAGTAATGCCCAAGAGTTGTTGAACCGTGAACTCGACAAGTTGGCGAAGAAAGAGATAGCCAGTACGGTATATAGTGACTATGACGAGCAGTTCCAGGCGGTGGGTATCCTTGTCTTGCTGCTCTTGATAGTGGAGATATGTATCATGGAGATCAAGAACCCGCATCTGAAGGGCCTCCATCTGTTCAGTCGTAAGAAGGCGGTCACCGTGTTATTACTTCTCATGGCGGTTTCCGTGCAGGCACAGAGTGACCGTGACTATATCCGCAGTGGCAACAAACAGTTCCGTGCTGGTAAGTATGCGGAGGCGGAGGTTGCCTACCGCAAGGCGATAGAGAAGAACGGGAGGAACCCTCAGGCGCTCTATAATCTAGGTAATACCCTGATGGCACAGAAGAAAGACTCTGCCGCTATCGAGCAATACCAGTCTGCCGCCAAGATAGAGACGAATCCCCGTCGTCGCTCGTATGCCTATCATAACATCGGGGTCATCTGTCAGGGGCATCAGATGTTCGGGGAGGCGATAGAGGCGTACAAGGAGGCTCTTCGTAATAACCCTACCGATGACGAGACCCGTTATAATCTGGAACTCTGTAAGCGTCAGCAGAAACAGCAGCAACAAAATCAGCAGGACCAGCAACAGAAGCAGAACAAGGACAATAAAGACAATAAGGACAAGCAAAAAGAGCAAGACCAACAGGACCAGCAGAAGCAACAAGATAAGCAAGAGCAGCAGAAACAGGACAAGCCGCAGATGAGCAAAGAGAATGCGGAGCAGTTGCTGAATGCTGCGATGCAGGAGGAGAAGAATACGCAACAGCGTATCAAGAAAGCACAGCATCAGAAGCAGAATCGTAAGTTGCAGAAGAACTGGTGATGGTGTTTATAATTTATAGTTTAAAGATTAGAGTATTGATGAAACGACTGATAACATTCTTACTATTTAATGTTTCATTTGTCATTTGCTGGGCACAGCAGATTACAGGACGGGCACCTTCCCAAGTGGCTGTTGGGGAGCAGTTCCGTCTGACCTATACCGTCAATACGGATGATGTCAGTGGCTTCCGTGCGGGTAATATCCCTGATGCCTTTGATGTGCTGATGGGACCAAGCACCTCCACCCAGTCGAGTTTCCAGATGGTCAACGGACATACGTCCAGTTCTACGTCAGTGACCTACACCTATATCCTCTCAGCGACGAAGAACGGTTCGTTTACCATTCCTGCAGCACATGCGACAGTAGGTGGTAAGTCGTTGTCCTCTAATGAGTTGTATATCAAGGTTTCAGGAACGGCACAACAGGGGAGCAACCTTGGTGGGCAACATTCGCAGAGTGGAGCACCAGCACGTGCGGCAAGCAGTCATATCTCGGGCAGCGACCTGTTTATCAAGGTCAGTGCTAACAAGAGTCATGTCCATGAGCAGGAGCCAATCTTGTTGACTTATAAGGTATATACCCTTGTCGACCTGACCTCTCTGAGTGGTAAGATGCCTGACCTGAAGAGTTTCTATACCCGTGAGGTCCCCCTGCCACAGGAGAAGAGTTTTAAGATTGAGTCTTTGAATGGTCGTCCATATCGTACCGTGACATGGCAGCAGTATGTGATGTTCCCACAGACGACGGGTAAGTTGGAGATTCCCAGCATCACCTATGAGGGTATGGTGGTGTTGCAGAACCGTAATGTCGATCCTTTCGAGGCGTTCTTCAATGGCGGTTCTGGCTATATGGAGGTGAAGAAAGAGATCAAGGCGCCAGGACTGACAATCACTGTCGACCCGCTGCCCGCTCGTCCCACCAATTTCTCGGGTGGAGTAGGTACCTTCACGCTGATGGCAAGTGTTGACAAACAGGAGGTGAAGGCGAACGACCCCATCACTTTCCGGGTCACCGTGAGTGGTACTGGTAACCTGAAACTCATCAAGCAACCTGTCGTCAATCTGCCGAAAGACTTCGACCAGTATGACGCAAAGGTTACTGACAAGACACAACTGACCACCAATGGCATAGAGGGTAGTATGGTTTACGATATCCTCGTGGTGCCTCGTCATCAGGGAAAATACGAGATACCACCTGTGGAGTTTACCTATTTCGACACCCAGTCGAACGGTTATAAGACGTTACGCTCTCAGTCGTTCACCTTGGATGTGGCGAAAGGTGACGGAGCATCAGGTGTTGCCGCCTATACCAGCGAGGAGGTGAAGCAGTTGAACAAGGACATCCGTTATATCAAGACAGAGGACACCCGTCTGCGTGCCATCGATGACTACTTCTTCGGCTCTGCCTTCTATTGGATCAGCCTTGCCGTCCTCCTTGCCGTCTTCCTCTCCCTGTTTGTCATCTTCCGCCATCGTGCCTTGGAGAATGCCAATATCGGTAAGATGCGTGGCAAGCGAGCCAATAAGGTCGCTGTGCGCCGACTGCGTGAGGCGAATAAGTTGTTGAAGGCTGGCAAACAGAGCGAGTTCTATGACGAGGTGCTGCGTGCACTTTGGGGCTATGTGGGCGACAAACTCGATATGCCTGTCACCCAACTCTCTCGTGAGAACATCAGTCAGCAACTCACAGAGCGTGGCGTGGATGCCGAGACCGTCAGTCTCTTTATCGGAGCCCTCGACGAGTGTGAGTATGCCCGCTATGCGCCAGGTGATGCCAGTGGTAATATGAATAAAGTATATGATGCCGCTATCCAAGCGATTATGAAGATTGAGGACTTTTTGAAAGGTAAGAAGCACATCCGTCGTGCGACAGCCACCATCCTGTTATTGTTGCTGTTACCTCTTACTGTTTCTGCAGTCACGAAGGAACAGGCTGACAGTGCCTATGCGCAAGAGCGTTACCAGCAGGCAATAGCCGATTATGAGGCGTTGCTGAAAGGTGGGGTGAGTGCGGAACTCTATTATAACCTGGGCAATGCCTATTATCGTACCGATCAGATGCCTAAGGCGGTGTTGAACTATGAGCGTGCCCTGTTGCTATCCCCAGGTGATGCCGATATCCGCTTCAACCTGCAGATGGCTCGTTCGAAGACCATCGACAAGATAACACCTGAGTCGGAGATGTTCTTCGTCACATGGTATCACTCACTGGTCAACCTGATGAGTGTCGACGCATGGGCTCGTACCGCGCTGATCGCCCTTGCCATCGCCATCATCCTTGCCCTTGCTTATCTGTTCTCTAACCGTATGTGGTTGCGGAAAGTGGGCTTCTTCGGGGCATTGTTCCTGTTGGTGGTATTCCTGTTGAGCAACCTCTTCGCCTATCAGCAGAAGCGGAAACTGACGCATCGGACGGGAGCCATCATCATGACGACAGCCGCACCAGTCAAGAGTACGCCGTCTAAGAACGGTACCGATCTCTTCATCCTGCATGAGGGTACTCGTGTCACCATCACCGACAACTCGATGAGTGGCTGGAAAGAGATTCGTGTGGCAGATGGCAAACAGGGCTGGATTGACGCAAAACAATTGGAAATCATTTAAGCATCATGGAGGAAATCATCCAATTTGACAAACAACTCTTGCTGATGGTCAATGGCAGCGACTCTTGGTTTCTGGACTGTCTGATCCTCACCCTGACCAATGCCAAGACATGGATACCCCTTTATATAGGTCTCTTCTATGTCGTGTTGAAGTCTAACAAGAATGTCCGTGAGGTCATACTGATACTCTGTGCCGCAGGTCTTTGCTATCTGTTGGCAGGAGCCATCGATGATGGTATCGTCAAACCGCTCGTGGCACGTTGGCGACCTACTCACGACCCAGAGATTGGTGCCTTGGTCGATGTAGTCAATGGCTATCGGGGAGGAAACTATGGTTTTTTCTCTGCGCATGCTTCCAATACGTTCAGCATCGCTATCTTCTTCTCGTTGCTGATGCGCCAGCGGATGCTCACCTTCTTCCTCGTGGGTTGGTCGTTGCTGAACTGCTATACCCGTCTGTATCTGGGTGTCCACTATCCAGGCGACATCACCGTAGGACTCCTGTGGGGTGGTTTCGTTGGCTGGCTGGTCTACCAACTCTATCGTCGTGTTACTGTTCCCGCAAGGTATGACATCCGTTATTGCTACGTCCCCATCTGCATCCTTGGGCTCACCTTCCTGATGGCAGTCGTCATGGCACTACATGGCTGCCTCGCTTTTTAACCTTGTTTGTATCTAAGGGATCGTTTCCTACCGACAAATTTTATATGCGCATGCGCACACTATCATTCATTCTAATCTTTCCTGCGAAAGTAAATTCAGTGTATTTACTGAGTAAATTCAGTGTGTTTACTGAGTAAATTCAGTGTGTTTACTGAGATAAGTGCCATCGGAATATAAACTTGCGTTCGAGAAATCTCAAAATTCTTTTGGTTTTCTTCTCACTTCTTTGTACCTTTGAAGTCGCTTTACGTTTTATGGAAACAAAAGAGATACATATAAGTGATTATAACTACGAGTTGGCGGACGAACGCATCGCGAAATATCCGATGGCGGAGCGTGACCACTCGAAACTCCTGATCTATCATCATGGTGAGGTAGGAGAGGATGTCTTCTACAACCTCCCCAAACATCTGCCGACGAAGGCATTGATGGTATTCAACAATACCAAAGTGATACAGGCACGGTTACATTTCCGCAAAGATACTGGCGCCTTGATAGAGGTGTTCCTGTTGGAGCCGGCAGAGCCTGCCGACTATGAGCAGATGTTCCAGACAAAGAAGTGTTGCTCTTGGCTTTGTCTGATTGGCAACCAGAAGAAATGGAAGGAGGGAGCGCTGACGCGTACATTGAGCATTAAAAATGAAACATTAAACATTAGGGCGACGCGGCAGGGTGAGCATGGCACCAGTCAATGGATTGATTTTGAATGGGATGGGGACGTGCCTTTCGCTGATGTCATCGATGCTGTTGGTGAACTGCCGATACCCCCTTATCTCAACAGAGAGACGCAGGAGAGCGACAAGACCACCTATCAGACCGTCTACTCGAAGATCAAAGGAAGTGTCGCGGCTCCTACAGCAGGACTGCACTTCACTGAGCGAGTCCTTGCCGATATCGATGCCCATGGCATTGAGCGTGAGGAACTGACGCTGCACGTGGGAGCGGGAACCTTCCGCTCCGTAAAGAGTGAGACAATCGGTGAGCACCCGATGCATACTGAGTATATCGCTGTTCGTCGTCATACCATCGAGCGACTCATTGCCTATGATGGTCAGGCGATAGCCGTCGGTACCACCAGTGTCCGTACCTTGGAGAGTCTCTATTATATGGGATTGAAGGTGATGGAGAACCCAGATCTTTCAGAGGAGCAGTTGCACGTCAATCAGTGGGAACCGTATGAGCGGTTAGCGGTGAACGGTAAGCGGTTAGCGACGAAAGGGGTGTTACAGGCATTGCTTGACTGGATGGACCGTCATGCGTTGACGGTGCTCCATTCCTCCACGCAGATCATCATAGCCCCGGGTTATGACTATCATATCGTCAAGATGCTCGTCACCAACTTCCACCAGCCGCAGTCTACGCTATTGCTGTTGGTGAGTGCCTTCGTCAAAGGCGACTGGCGGCGCATCTATGACTACGCCTTGTCTCACGACTTCCGTTTCCTGAGTTATGGCGACTCCTCACTATTGATTCCCTAGTCTCGTAAAAACGTAATATAGAAATATCGCAAAAAACAAAATACAATGAAACATGGATTGATTACTGTGGCAGCCGCTGTGCCTGCCGTCAAAGTTGCCGATGTCGAATATAACGTTCTCGAAATAGAGAAGTTGATAGCCAATGCGGAAGGGCAGGGGGTGGAGATTCTCTGCTTCCCAGAACTTGCTATTACTGGTTATAGTTGTCAGGACCTTTTCAAGGAGCAGTTGTTGCTGTCCAAGGCAGAGGAAGGATTGATGATGTTGTTAGACTTTACCCGCAAACTGAATATTATTTGCGTAATAGGTATGCCTGTTCAAGCAGGAGGACTTTTACTCAACTGTGCCGCCGTGATACAGAGTGGCAGTCTGTTGGGATTGGTGCCTAAGACCTATCTGCCTAATTATAACGAGTTCTATGAGAAGCGTTGGTTCGCCTCTGCACAGGACTTGAATCCCACAGACCTCTATCTGGCGGGGTCACATATCAGCATCTCGGCAGCGCCTAAGTTGTTCCAGACTGCGGAGGGTGTGAAGTTTGGCGTGGAGATCTGTGAGGACGTGTGGGCACCAGTTCCCCCCAGCAACAATCTGACGATGGCAGGGGCGGACATCATCCTCAACTGCTCGGCAAGTGATGAGTTGATAGGTAAGCACCGCTACCTGCGCTCCCTGGTGGCACAGCAGAGTGCACGTACCATCAGCGGCTATGTCTATGCCTCCTGCGGTTTCGGAGAGTCGACACAGGATGTGGTCTATGGCGGCAATGCCATGATCTTCGAGAACGGTCGTCTGCTGGTGGAGGGAGAGCGGTTCTCCATCCAGCCTCAGTTGCAGGTGACCCAGATCGATGTGGAGCGGCTTCGTACGGAACGTCATACCAACTCCACGTTTATCAACGCACAGCGTGAGGCGAAGGCGGAGATCGTCGAGTGTAAGGCTGTCGAGTTGGTGGAGTTCCAGATGCTACGCCCAGTCAATCCCCATCCTTTCATTCCTAATGATGAGGAGATGGCGCAGACCTGTGAGGAGATACTGAACATCCAGATGGCAGGACTTGCCAAGCGTCTGGTGCATACCAACTGTCAGCATATGGTGGTGGGCATCAGTGGTGGACTCGACTCCACACTCGCCCTGTTGGTGTGCGTCCGCACCTTTGACAAGTTGGGACTCGACCGTAAGGGAATCATTGGCGTTACCATGCCAGGTTTCGGAACGACCGACCGTACCCATGATAATGCCACCACGCTGATGCAGACATTGAATATCTCGCAGATGGAGATTTCTATTGCCATGGCAGTAGCACAGCATTTCAAGGATATCGGTCATGACATCAAGAAGCATGATGTCACCTATGAGAACTCACAGGCTCGTGAGAGGACGCAGATACTGATGGATCTCGCCAACCAACTCAATGCGATGGTGGTGGGTACTGGCGATCTCTCCGAACTGGCCCTTGGATGGGCTACGTATAACGGAGACCACATGTCGATGTATGGTGTCAATGCGGGTATTCCCAAAACGCTCATCCAGTATCTGATCCGCTATGTCGCAGGATTGTCTCAGTTCAAGGCACAGCAGGAAACCTTGCTCGACATCATCGACACGCCTATCTCACCAGAACTGACTCCTGCCGATGCGGAGGGGAATATCAAGCAGAAGACGGAGGACCTCGTGGGTCCGTATGAGTTGCATGACTTCTTCCTCTATTACTTCCTCCGTTTCGGTTTCCGTCCCAAGAAGATATTCTTCCTGGCACGCCATGCCTTTGGGGAGAAATACGACAAGGAGACTATCAAGAAATGGCTGACGACTTTCTGTCGCCGCTTCTTCAGTCAGCAGTTCAAACGCTCTTGTCTGCCCGACGGACCGAAGGTGGGTAGCGTGAGCCTCTCACCACGTGGCGACTGGCGCATGCCGAGTGATGCCTCCAGTGCGCTATGGATCAAAGAATGCGAAGCGCTGTAGATAGTTCATAGTTAAGAGTTCATAGTTCATAGATAAGAGTTCTTTATGGCAGAAAATAATCAGAGAAGAAATACTCGTAGGAATAGTGTTACAGATAATACCTATGCCCATGTGCAGCCACAGGCTACGGAGATAGAACGTGCCGTGCTGGGTGCCTTGATGATCGACAAGGACGCCTATACAGTGGTATGTGAGATGCTGTACCCCGAGAGTTTCTACGAGCCTCGTAACCAGAAGGTGTATGAGGCGATACGTGACCTGGAGATGAAGGAACAGCCCGTTGACGTATGGACGGTGACGGAGCAACTTGCCAAACAGGGGGACTTGGAGGATGTGGGCGGTCCAGCCTATGTGACGGAACTCTCCTCACGGGTGGCTTCCTCTGCTAATATCGAGTATCATGCCCGCATCATCGCCCAGAAGTTTCTGGCACGCCAACTGATATCCTTTGCCAGTGTCATAGGTACCAAGGCTCTCGACGAGACCATTGATGTCGACGACCTGATGCAGGAGGCGGAAGGCTCCCTCTTCGAACTCTCGCAGAAGAACATGAAGAAGGACTATACGCAGATTGATCCTGTCATCAAGAATGCCATAGATGTCATCCAGAAGGCGGCAGCCAATAAGGACGGTCTGACGGGTGTGCCCACAGGCTATCATAAACTGGACGATATCACCAGTGGATGGCAACCTTCCGATCTCGTCATCGTCGCTGGTCGCCCTGCCATGGGTAAGACGTCGTTCGCCCTCTCGATGGCAAAGAATATCGCTGCCGACTATCAGGTGCCAATGGCGTTCTTCTCGCTTGAGATGAGCAACACGCAGTTGGTCAACCGCCTCATCTCTAACGTCTGTGAGATACAGGGCTCGAAGATTCTGAACGGACAGTTGCATCCTGATGAGTGGGACCGCCTGGACAAACGTGTCAACAACCTCCTTGGTGCTCCTTTGTATATCGATGATACCCCGGGACTCTCCGTCTTCGAACTTCGCACGAAGGCGCGTCGACTGGTGCGTGAGCATGGAGTGAAGATTATCATGATCGACTACCTCCAGTTGATGAATGCCATCGGCATGCGCTTCTCCAGTCGTCAGGAGGAGGTGTCTACCATCA
>ERZ842401.8498-NODE-8498-length-10071-cov-23.273462_pt1 | contig 10071 bp, 7 predicted proteins | sample MGYA00521270_ERZ842401 | MGnify/ENA primary metagenome ERZ842401 (study PRJEB31892, sample SAMEA3878208) | bioreactor metagenome | biome: Moose rumen | place: Sweden | collected 2011-10 | study: EMG produced TPA metagenomics assembly of the PRJEB12797 data set... | reverse complement strand
GCAAAGCTCTCTGCCGTTTACGAGATATACGCCTGAATCATAAAGTTTAATCATTGGAACTTCCCCCTGTAGATTTTTGTTTTTTGTCGTATTGACACTGGTAAAGGAGTCTTCTCGATTATCATAGCATAGAAAACGGCGTTTAGAAAATAGATTTTTGCATAATTTTTACTCTTTTTTTGCATATTTATGCAATATTGTCTTTCCGTACCTGTCGTTTCACCGCCTGCAAAAAGCTCAAATGCGGGTGAGCGGAGCACGAAAACTCATCTTGCGGCTCGTTTGCATTGCGTCAAAGCGGATAAGCAGCGTCTTTTTGTTTTTGTCCACCGCCTCCACCATGCCGTCGCCCAGAATGCCGTGCCGCACGCGCGCCCCCACTTCCAGCGCGGAAAGTTCGCTCGCTCTCGAAAGCTGTGCACTGCGATAACCGATATAGGCAAGCGCGCTTTTTTCAAGCTCATCGGGGATTTCGCTTTCAAACGTCAGCTGTTCCTTGCCGATGTCAAAAATGAACCGCGACGGGTGTCGAAACGCGGCTTCCTTGGTAAACCCTTCCGCCTCGCTCAAAATCAGCTCATCTCTCGCTCGCGTAAGAGCAACGAACATCAGCCGCCGCTCCTCCTCCATCGCCTCTGTGCTCTCAGTCTTTTTGCTCGGGAACATATTTTCGTTCAGTCCCGCAATAAACACCACGGGGAATTCCAGCCCCTTCGCGCCGTGCACCGTCATCAGCCGCACCGCATTTTTGGTGTTAAGCGCATCGTCCGCCGAAAACAGTGCAATGCGCTCAAGAAAATGCACCAGCGTTAATTCTTCGCCGCAGGTACTTTCGTATTCGTATATCGCCTGCTTGAGTTCGGCAAGATTGTCTAGCCGCTCCTGAGAGCCTTCCGTGCGAAGCATTTTCTCAAGCCCGCTCTTTTCTGTTATCGCGCTGAACAGCTCCGAAATGCGCTTTGATTCCTGCACGGCAGAAAACTGCTCTATCAAGTCGATGAACGCCTTTGCATCTGTCCGTGCAAAATCGCTCTCCTCCGAAAGCGTCTTGAGCGCATTATACAGCGAACAGCCGCGAGAGGCGCTGTAGGCTTTGAGTTTCTCCATTCTGCTCGTGCCGATGTTGCGCTTGGGCACGTTCACAATGCGCGCAAAAGACAGGTCGTCTTTGAACGCAATCATTCGGAGGTAACTCAGCGAATCCTTGATTTCCGTGCGCTCAAAAAACGGCACGCCCGACGTTACCGTGTAGGCAATGCCCGCCTTTTGCAGCGCCTCTTCAATAGCGCGGGAAATATAATGCGCCCTGAAAAGCACCGCGATGTCGCTTAGTTTCACCCCGTTTTGCAAGAGCGATTGTATTTTTTGCACGATAAACGCCGCCTCGTCCGCGCTCGATTTTGCGTGAAAAAACAGCGGCTTTGAGGCATTCTCTGCCGTCCTGACCGCCTCAAGCGCCTTTTCTATGCGGGCGGTGTTTTTGCTGATGAGCGCATTTGCCGCGGTGATAATCGGCGGCAGTGAGCGATAATTTTTGTTCATCACAATCGTTTGCACCGCAGGAAACTGCTTGTCGAAGTTCAAAAGATATTTCCCGTTTGCACCGCGCCACGAATAAATCGTCTGGTCGCTGTCGCCCACAATAAACAGATTCTGATGATAAGCGCAGAGCATTTCCATCAATTCATATTGAATATCGTCGATGTCCTGAAACTCGTCAATCATAATGTATTCAAGGCGCTGTTGCCATTTAGCGCGGATTTCGGCGTTCTCGCGGAAGATGTGCAGCACGAATTTGAGCAAATCATTGTAATCGAGCGCAAAACACTTCTTTTCTTGGTAGAGATAGCCATAAAAAATGATGTCGTTCACACTCTCCGCGTCATCGTATTTTTGCTTTATCTCGTCCAGACTCATCGCAATGAGATACTTGCAATAATCCGCCTCGCTGAAGATTTTGCGCATTTCAATCAAATCGCGCGCGTCTTTGAACGTCTTTTGACGCAAAGTGAGACCGCGTTCGTCGTAGATTATCTGAAGCATTGCATTGATATCCGCGTTATCGAGCACCAAAAAGCTCTTGGGATACGACACCGCATAGCAATCCTCCTGCAGCACGCTCACGCAAAAGCCGTGGAACGTCGCAATATAGCCCGTGTCGTTGTCGCGCGTAAGAGAGCGAATACGACTGCGCATTTCGGAAACCGCCTTGTTCGTAAACGTAACGCACAGGATATTCTCCGGCAACACGCCGATGTCGTTCACCAAATACGCAAATCGGTGCGTCAGAGCGCGCGTCTTGCCGCTCCCCGCCCCCGCAATCACGCGCACAAATCCTTCGGTCGTCGTTACCGCGCGCCGCTGTTCGTCATTCAATCCGTCAAGAGTTTCCATATAGTGTATTATAGCGGTGAATATCGCCTTTGGCAATTTTTCCGCATTTGCCCCTTTTCTCGTTTCCGCCCTGCCCGTCTTCCCTCCTCGGCTCTTACCGTCTTTCGTCCTCGGCTCTTAGCGTACGCGACAGCAATGCCTTACCGTATGCTTACAATGCGCTAACGTTAGCGCATTGAGTGTGCTAAGCCTAGCGCATTGAGTGTGCTAACCTTAGCGCAAAGGCACGCTTCGGGCGAGCGTTGAGCGTGTTTCAACGTTGAGCCGACATCGGTGTTCGCTCGAAGCTCGAAGTGCATTGCAGGCGAGCGTTTTGATGTGCTATAATCGCGCTATGGAACGAATATACAAAATTATTGCGTGTGATTTAGATGAAACGCTGCTCAACAGTGAGCGCAAGGTATCGGCAAAAAATGCGGAGGCAATACAGCGGGCGCGAGCGGCAGGAGTGCGCTTCGTGCTTGCCACGGGGCGAGGATACAAGAGCGTGGAAGGAACGCTCAGGGAAATCGGGCTATGGAACGAAGCGGGAGAATATGTGATTTCGTTTAACGGCGGCGCAATCACCGAAAACGCTGGCGAGCGGCTGCTGCATTTTGATTCGCTGGATTTTGGCACGGCAAAAGCACTCGTGGACAAGGCGAAAGACTACGATGTTTGTATGCACGCCTACACGAAAGATACGGTGTATGTGTACAACTTTACGAAGAGCGAGCGCGATTATGTGGCGGGACGAATGAACGTGGTGGAAATCGGCGAGATGAGCATTGATTTTCTGCGCGGGCAAGACATCGTGAAGGTGCTTTTTATGAACGAAAGCGAGGCGTATCGCTTGCAGATGAAGCGCGATTTTGCCGAGATTGCCGACGGCTGCGAGGTCAGTTTTTCGTCGAACCGATACATCGAGTTCAACAAACGCGGCGTAGACAAGGGGCGCGGACTTGCGATTCTCTCCGAAAAACTCGGCGTTGATATTGCCGACACGATTGCAATCGGCGACAACTTCAACGACCTTTCGATGATTAAGGCGGCAGGTCTTGGTGTGGGCGTGGCAAACAGCGCAGAGGGGATAAAACCGCATTGCGACTACATCACGCGCGCCACCAACGACGAAAGCGCAATCGCCGAGGTTATCGACCGCTTTATTTTCGGCGCACGCTAAGCGCAGGTAAAAAATAAGGGGCAAAACGCCCCTTGTGCCATTGCCGCCCTTGATGCGGAAATCTTTTTTTGATGTCTATTGAAACAAGGGGCTTAAGCCCCTTGCTACATTTTCATTGGATTACAGTGAAAAAGATTATTCACGTCAAGGTGGGATAATGACAGTTCTTTTTTTACAAAACAGGCTGTGCCTTTAAAGCAGCCTCTGGCTGCTAGACCGTGAATGTATCGATTTCTGCGCCGATTTCGTCGATAGAATCTTTGACGTTTGACGCAATGTCCTTGAGTGCTTCGCCCGTTTCGGTGATTTTTCGCGCACCGAGGCTCATCTCTTCCATACTGCTCTGAATCATATCCGTCGCGTCCTGCAAATTATGCACTTCGCTCAAAATCGCTTTGTTGCCGTCCATCATCTGCTTTCCCGCATTGCGCACCTCAAGCGCACTGTCGTTCATCGAATGAAGCACCGAACTGATTTGTTTTGAGCCTTCGTTCTGCTCCTGCATTGCCGCCTTAATCTGCCGCACAATCTCGTCCGTTTCATTGATTTTGTCGCTCACGTTATGGAACGCCGCACTTGACTGCTCGCTTGCGTCAACCACGCTTCCGATTGCGTTGCGAATATTCTTGAGCTGTTCGCCGATTGTCTTCGTCTGCGCCGCTGATGTTTCCGAGAGCTTTCGGATTTCGTCAGAAACCACCGCAAAGCCTGCTCCCGCATCTCCTGCGTGTGCCGCCTCAATAGCCGCGTTCATAGCAAGAAGGTTCGTCTGGCTTGCGATAGACGAAATCGCCTTGTTCGCTTCCTGCAGCGTTTCGCTCATCTCTTTAATCTCTTCAACCCTTTGGTTCACGCCTGCTTGAATCTGCGTTCCCTGCAATGCGCTTGCAGACAGCGTTTCAAAAGAATCGCTCATCTTTTCAACCGACGTATTGACGCTTCTGATGTTGCCAATCATCTCTTCAACAGCCGCACTCGCCTCGCTCACGCCGTTCGTTGTGCGCTCAATCATCTTATCGAGGCTTTCGATGTTAGAAGCGATTTCGGTAACCGCGGTCGAAGTCTGGTGAACGCTTGCGCTTTGATGATTCACCTGCGAATGTACGCTTTCGATGTTCGCCAAAATCTCGGTAATCGCCGCGCTCGTGTCCATCGTGCTTGCTTCAAGGTCTGTTCCCACAAGGCTCAGAGAATCCTTAGACCCTTTCACCCGCTTAATAATGCTGTGGAGCTTTTCAAGGAAGCCGTTAAAGCCGTTGATTACGTCGAGAACTTCGCCGTTCGCCTTTTCCGTAATGCGCCGTGTCAAATCCGCCTCTCCTGAAGACAAATGCAGCGTTGCGCGCGCGAGGACTTTGAGCGGATTCACCGTAATCGCCGCCGTGAAATAGCTCGCCGCAATCGACGCAATAATCACGATGCTGAGCGACAAAAGCATCATCGAAAGCATCTTATTCATTCCGCTGAAGAAATTGTCGTACGGCACAGTATACAGCACTGACCAATCCGTGCTTCCAATCGGACTGAACGCCGCCGATTTTCTCATCTTGTCGCGCTCGTCAAAAAACACGTCGCCGCCGCGTTTTCCGTCCATAAGCCCGCTGTCCACAATCTTTTTCATTGACGCAGGCATTTTTCCGTCGTTGACATTCGCGTCCGCCGCCACTCCGTCCACCGTATTCGATGCAATAATCGCGCCTGTTTTTCTGCTGATAACAATGATATCCGAGCCGTTTGAGAGGTTTTTAGACAGCTCCGCAATTTTCTTCGACATCGTTTCGCCGTAGATATTTGAAGCGATAATGCCAATAATGTGCCCTGCATTGTCTTTTACAGGAACAGAAAACGTCTGATACAACTCGTTTGTAACCGTGCTGATATACGGCTCTGAAACATAGCGTCTTCCGCTCATTGCCACACCAAAATACTCTCGGTTCTTTACTTGAATATGCTGTCCTTTCGCCGTGAGTGCTCTGCCTTCCTTGTCGTAAAAACTTATATTTTCATATTCGCTTGAAATTGAAGAAACGGTACGCAATAGCTGAGCTTTTTCTTCATACGATACTTCAGGCTCTTTGATAAGCTCTAATGACGCAATGCCTTCAAACAATCTGAACTGCTTTTCCAGCTCGTCTTCTATCATATTCGACACATTGTCTGTAACCGAGTCAAGCAAGCTGTTTACTGTCGATTGAACCGTTGATTGCGCAAGCTGTTTCGCAATAACGCTTAGTGCGCCGTTCGAGATGACCGCCACCGCCACAACCAAAACCATAAGTCTGAATTGCAATGATTTAAAAAATTTCATATCTGTCTTTTTCCTCCGAGTGCTATTTCCTATTTTACTCTTCTTTACTCAAAAATGCAAAAATTTTTAGCACTTCCCCAGTATTTGCTCAATGACACATTCAATATCCGCTTTCATTCTAACGCTCAGCTGTTCAGAAAATTCTGAAGCAAATTTGCGCCTATCGACCGCTACTGTACTCACATTTTCGCTACGAACAGCAAATAATTTTTCAGCAGGAATTTCCAAAACCGAAGAAATTTTTTCTATCATTTCTATTGAAGGGAATGTGTTATTATTTTCAATTCCATTTATATAATTCGCGCTTTTCTCAAGTTCTGTCGCAAGGGTCAACTGCGACATCTGCTTTTTTTGGCGATAATACTTTAAGTTATCAACAAAAATATTTCTTAGTGTTTGTGCCATACAGCAATGTATGATAGCCTTTTATCCAATATTATTCACACTGTATTAGAAGTTGGATAAAGTTAATTTTCACACTCTATTGCAATGTTTTACAACTTCTATTATAATGCAAAACGTATTTTTTCGCGAATAAAACACATTCTATTGGAGATACCTGTATGAATAAATATATCCGCATTATGCGCCCAGACCATTGGATAAAACAGTTTTTTATCGTTCCAGGCTGTGTGTTCGCCCTACTGCTTACAAAAAGCGAAATCTCGAAGCAAATGCTCGTCCATTTTGCGCTAGGATTTATCGCAACGTGCCTTATCGCGTCAGCAAACTACGTCATCAACGAATGGCTCGACGCAGAGTTCGACAAGTTTCACCCAACAAAGAAAAACCGTAGCGTCGTTACCGAAGACGTGAAAGGCTCGGTTGTGTGGATTTTGTGGGCAATGCTTACAGTGGCGGGAATTGCGCTAGGAGCGTGCGTGAGTACACCGTTCGCCGCAATGGTTGCATTTTTGTGGGTAATGGGGATTTTGTACAACGTGAAGCCCGTACGCACGAAAGACGTGCCGATTTTGGACGTGCTTTCAGAGTCGGTGAACAACGCGATTCGGCTTTTGATGGGTTGGTTCATTATCTCCGCTACAACAGTGCCGCCCGTGAGCATTGTGCTTGGCTACTGGCTGGGCGGCGCATTTTTGATGGCAGTAAAGCGATACGCCGAATATAGAATGATTGGAGATGCAAAAATCGCAGGCAGTTACCGCAAATCGTTCCGCTGGTACACAGAAAAATCGCTCTTGATTTCGGCGTTTTTCTACGCGATGTGTTCCGTGTTTTTTAGTGGCATATTTATGATAAAATACCGCATTGAGCTCATTCTTTTCATTCCTGCGCTGGTCGGGCTTTTCTGCTATTATTTCTACATTGCGTTCAAAAAAGACAGCGCAGTGCAAAAGCCCGAAAAACTCTATAACGAGAGACTGCTGATGCTCTATTGCGCCTTGCTTGTCGCGCTTTTTGTCGCGCTTATGCTCGTAAAGATTCCCGCGCTGAACATTTTTACAACAAACGAACTGATTGGATTAAAATAGAGGGAAATATGGATAAGATTGGAAAGAAAAACATCTTAAAACTGAGCATTATTTGTGTTGTGATTGTATCAATCGCACTGTTTATTCCGCAAATCCGAGAAATCATTATACAATTCGGAGAAAAATTGCTCGGGCGAACTATCAACCATGGATTTTGGAGCAAACGTATAATATGTGCCACTTTGTCTTTTGATTTTGCGCTGTGCCTATTCTTTGTATTTTTGAAAAAAGTCCATTTTATTTCGCCTATTACTCTTTTATTATTTTTAATCAACTGTATCTTAATTGTATTTCTCTTTGCCGGCGGTTTCGGCGGTTGGGGCGATTTCGACGGACATCATACAATATGCGCTTATGTGCTAAAGGGAGTCAATCCTTTTCCATTGGAAGGGGTGCAAACTCCTTATATTCAAGAACTCGGCACTATTCCAAATGGGTGGGCAACGGTTCCATGGGGCTTAGTTCTTGAAAACATTTTTTATACTGGTTTTCTCTCTTTAAGAACAAGCCATCTCTATTTTATATTGCTGACATTTTTTACAATAGTGTTCTTGGAATATGAAATCTTTAAGGCTTTAAAATCTGAATCAAAACAGTTCAGAATAGAAGCAATGCTTCTCACTCTGACATCGTATCAATTTTGGGTTGCACTTCATCACAACGGAAATTGCGGAGGCATAATCTGCTGTTTCATAATCATCGCTTGCTTACGCAGTGATAAAAATCCGCTTTTTACCGGAATATTGCTTGGTATCGCAATGACAAAGCCGCAAATCTCAGCTCTCATCTGCGTATCGTTTTTATTGCAAAAGCGGTGGAAAGCAATCGCAGTTGCTGCGTTATTGGATATTTTTGCTTGGATTGTTTCGGCAATGCTGACAAAAACGAATCCGCTTACTCTTCTAGAAGAGTTTTTCGCCTCAAATGTTGGTGGCGGAAATCAATTTAACGGGATTTTAACTCTGGCAGGCTCTTTATTTCCAAACGCAAGACTAACAATGGCTTTTAGTATGGCAATAGGAATTGCTCTCGTTATAGCTTTTCATTTTTCTTTGCATAAAACGCCTTTGCCGTTTTTTCGTTTTTATCCAGCCTGCATAATAGCAACATTTTGGAGTTATACATTTTGGAATGACAATTTTATTATGCTTATTCCTATTTTGACTTGTCTGTATGTAATGCTAAGTGCAAACAAATTTCAAGAAAAACTGATATTTTCGCTGGCATTATCCTATTGCATTTTCCAATATCATATTGAAAAAACAGCAGGAACTTTTATCAGATTGTTTTTTCATAAAGGAAAAGAAATTTCTTGGCAATTATCGTTTCACGAACAAATAACAGCGTATTCGCTTGGTCTTATCGCCGTTTCCGTCATTATTCTCATCAAATTGAACCGCAATGAAGACTCTCCGCGCATTTGACTTTGACGGCACAATCACCACACGCGATACGTTCCTTGCGTTCCTGCGATTTGCGACTGGCAGACGGCAATTTTTTGCGCGAATGGCGAAAAATGCACCCAATATCGCAAAAATGTTCCTGCATCTCACATCGACGCAAAAAGCAAAAGAAGCCGTATTTGCGCATTTTTTCAAAGGATTGCCGCTCTCCGATTTCAATTTGCTCTGCCGCTCGTTTGCCGAGAAAAACAGCCGTTTGCTCCGAAAAAGCGCAATAGAAGCCATTCGCTCGGCAATAGAGACAGGCGATAATGTACTGATTGTAAGTGCAAGCATAGAAAACTACATCGCGCCGTTTTTTGAAGACCTGCCGATTACAATAGAAGCGACGAAAGTCGAAACCGATGGAGAAGGGCGACTGACGGGAAAATTCTTAGGAAAAAATTGCAAGGGAGCAGAAAAAGTGCGACGCATACTAGCCTGTTTTCCTGACCGCGACACCTACCGCCTCATCGCATACGGCGACAGCAAGGGCGATTGCGAAATGCTAAAACTCGCTGATGAAGCGCATTATAAGCCATTTCGTAATGCAATTGACATCGCGGAGAAAATGCGCTATTTGCTCACTGGAGGAATTGCCGTTGCAGTGCAATACGCACTTTACAGAATTTTGCTCAGATTTTTCGGCGCAACAATTTCGTATACACTGTCATTTTTGGCAAGCCTTGCCGTCAATTTTGTGCTTTCTGCATTTTTTACATTCCGCATAAAGCCATCGCATCAGCGAGCATTAGGCTTTTGCCTTGCTCATGCAGTAAATTATGTGATGCAAGCCGTGTTGCTTCAGATGTGCATAAAAATCGGCATACACAAAAATCTTGCGCCGATTCCTGTATATGCCGTTTGCGTTCCGCTCAATTTTTTTCTCGTAAAGTCATTTTTACAATATCGCGCCGAGGAATTGCTGTAGGCGTGGGCTTTTCGGCTTGGAAAAAATCGCCTCTGGCTCGCCCTCTTCGGCTATCACGCCGCCGTCCATAAACAGCACCCGTGTCGCCACCTCGCGCGCAAAGCCCATCTCGTGCGTTACGACAATCATCGTCATTCCCTCTTCAGCTACTTCCTTCATCAGTTGCAACACTTCCCCCACCATTTCGGGGTCAAGCGCGCTTGTCGGCTCGTCAAACAACAGCACTTCAGGGCTCATCGCCAAAGAACGCACTATCGCAATTCGCTGCTTCTGTCCGCCAGAAAGCTGGCTCGGGTAGCTTTTCGCCTTGTCTTTCAGCCCGATTCGCTCAAGCAGCGCAT
>ERZ842401.8496-NODE-8496-length-10072-cov-3.944594_pt1 | contig 10072 bp, 5 predicted proteins | sample MGYA00521270_ERZ842401 | MGnify/ENA primary metagenome ERZ842401 (study PRJEB31892, sample SAMEA3878208) | bioreactor metagenome | biome: Moose rumen | place: Sweden | collected 2011-10 | study: EMG produced TPA metagenomics assembly of the PRJEB12797 data set... | reverse complement strand
GACCAACTTGTAAAAGATGCTTCTGAAAAGGACGAAAAAGAAGCCGCAAAAAGAAAACAGCTACAGGCTGAGGGGATAAGAAAGGCCATGAATGCAGGCGTTAAATTTGGACGGCCAGCTAAGCCTTTACCAGCAAATTTTGATGCTGTTTATCATTTGTGGAAGAATGGGGAAATATCTAGATGTGAGGCAGCAAGACGAGTAAATATGCCTGAAGGGACTTTTAGGTATAGGTCGGATCACTATGAGGACTAATGATGTTCGTCTGGCTTTAAATATATGCACTTACAAAAGGGAGGAGTTCATAAGGCATAATCTTTCTCTGCTTTTAAATTCCAAATTTTTTAATAAGAATGAAACTGAATATTTCGGAAAGCTCGATATTTTTGTTGTGGATAATGCATCGGAAATCGAATTTGAAAATACGATGGGACTTCACCTGATACATAATAAAAATACTGGTGGAGCAGGTGGTTTTCAAAGAGGAATAGAGGAAATCCGTAGATACGATAATTTTACACATGTAATATTTATGGATGATGATGTTCGATTTGAAATGGAGAGCTTTTATATATTATTTGATTTTCTGCGCCACGTTGACGAATTAAATGCCAATAGACCTATTGCCGGTCGCATGTTTGATATAGATAACCCAAATATTCAATGGACCGCAGCTGAGGTATGGAATAGGGGAATGCCAGAACACATAGAATTTCTTCGTGATGTTTCGGATTTATCTAATCCATATATACATGGAAAAGTTGTGATGGATTCACAGGCTGATTATGGAGGCTTTTGGTTTTGCTGTTACCCCGTGGAGTTTGTGGCAAAGAATGACTTACTTCCGCTATTTATCCATTGTGATGACGTGGAGTACGGACTCAGATGCGGAAAGCATCCAATAATCATTGAAGGTGTTCAAGTTTGGCATGAGACATGGGAAAAGAAATTTAACCCTTTTATGCTCTACTACGACACAAGAAATACATTATTCGTAAATACGATATATGGTTTATTTCCTAATCCAACGCAGGTTTTGAATAATTGGAAAGAGACTATAACAAAATATCATGTTATGGGCGACTTTCTATCAGAATATATGGTCATTTTAGCAATGCGTGATTATTTGCGTGGACTAGATTGGCTGAAACGAATTGATTCTGGGAAACACCATAAAAAACTGCAGAACGTGAAAACTAATAAATATAAAAATGCTATATCCTGGCGAATAGTCCAGTGGAAGTATAAAAGAAATATAAAGAGGATTGACAAAAAAATGAGTGTGCCAAAAATATCTGTTATTGTACCTGTATATAATGTTGAAGATTATTTGGATAAATGTTTATTAAGTATCAAAAATCAGACCCTAAAAGATATTGAGGTTATATGCATAGATGATGGTTCAACTGATAAATCTGGTCAAATTCTGGATGAATATGCTGCTAAAGATACAAGATTCAAAGTAATTCACAAGGAAAATGGTGGCTACGGTTGCGCTATGAATATTGGCATTAATAATGCCAAGGGGGAGTACATTGGTATAGTCGAAAGCGATGACTATATTGATGAAAAAATGTATGATGAACTTTATAAATTATCAGAAGATGGAACTGTTGACATAGTAAAAGCGAATTTTTGGAATTGCTATTATGATGAAGACGGAACTGAGACAAGAGTGGTAAATGGGGAGAGAAACCATGTACCAGAATTAGATGAACCTTTTACAGTTCAAGAGCATTCAGAGATTCTTTGTGGACATCCATCTATCTGGTCAGCCATTTATAAAAGGGAGTTGCTTGTTGATAAAGCGATAGGTTTTAAAGAAGTTAAAGGTGGTGGCTGGGTAGATAATCCTTTCTTTTTTGAAACACTTTCATGTGCTAAATCAATCATGTGGTCTTCGGAGCCATTATATTGCTACAGAACAGAAAGAGAAAATTCTTCTTCTGCTGGCTATGATCCTATTTTACCAATTGAGAGAATGAAAGATAATTTAAACTCAATTGATAAAAGACATTCCGGTAGCGAAGAAGTTTTAAAAAATGCCTATGCTAGAGCGTTAATGTATATTGATGGTTCCACAAAGGAAGATAGATACGCGTATGAACAGAATAAAGTGGATAAACAAATTCGTAATCTACTAGAGATGCTTGATGAAAATGTTATAAGAGATGATTTTAACGCATGGGATAAGAAGAATTATTATTACTATAAATCTCCACTAGAAAAAATGGAGAGTGGATTGCCTTTAAGAAAGAAAATCTTATTTTACAACTGGGTTCCATTTGATTCGCCGGGTGATGAAGGCGGTGGCGTGACTCTTTATTGTAGAAATTTGATTTCTGAGATTATAAGAAATGTACCTAGTGTTGAAGTATATTTTCTCAGCAGTGGTTGGGCGTATGATATTACGAGAAATGATTGTTATGTTAGAGAAATTACAAATATATTTGGCGATTTGTGTAGGACCTTTGAGATAGTTAATTCTCCTGTGCCTGCACCACAAGATATGTTATTCAGGAATCCGACAATAGCTTTTTCAAATGATATGTTAAAGGCTACCGTGAAAACCTTTATAGAAAAGATGGGTGGGTTTGATGTTATCCATTTCATGAATATTGAGGGATTATCACTAGATGTTTTTGATTTAAAACAGGAATTTAAAAGTACGAGATTTATATACAGTATTCATAATTATGTGCCAATATGCATGACTGGCTTTTTGTTTGATAGGGAAAATAAAAAGGTTTGTGATGAAAGTTATAATGCCAATAACTGTAAAGCGTGTGTAAAAGCATGCAAGAATCGTAGTTATGATTCAGAGATGATTGATAGAGCAAAGTTTGGACATGGTAATGCAGCTAACTTTTCTTATATAGAATATGTTAATGCTTTTGGATTTAATAAGCTTACTAAGGATGCAAGCCCTGAAGAGTATATTAATTTCACAAGACTAGCCACGCAGAAATTAAATGCAAACATGGATGTGATTTTAGCCGTGTCTGAAAGAGTCAAGAGGTTGGCAATTGGTAGAGGTTTTGATTCGCAAAAAGTAATTACAAACTACATAGGTACAAAAATTGCATCCTATCAGATAGGTTGTAGTGCATATCAGGTAGGAGACTACCTTAGAATTGCGTTCTTAGGAAGCAATTTGCATTATGTTGAAAAGGGATATCCATTTTTATTAAAAGCGCTAGCAAGTCTTGATGATGAAACAAAAAGCAAAATCGATTTAGTATTAACTATGCAAAATTCGAATGAGGATCCAATTGTAAAGAAAAAGCTGAAAGGATTTCACGAGGTAGAAATAATTCATGGTTATAGACATTCTGACCTACATACAATATTGAATGGAGTTAACCTTGGTATAGTTCCAGTGGTTTGGGAGGATAATTTACCTCAAATTTCTATCGAAATGGTTGCAATGGGAATTCCTGTTTTATGTAGTAATGCAGGCGGTGCATCCGAACTTTCAACTGCTGATGAGCTTAAATTTGAAGCAGGAAATATAGAGGACTTTTGCAAGAAGCTAAAAGCTATTGTAGATGATTCTTGCTTGCTGGATAAATATTGGGAAGGGCATCTTGGACTTGAAACTTTTAAAGAACATATTCGTAAGCTCATGATTATTTATGGTTTTAATATGGGCGAATCATCGCAGATTGTCCTTTCAGATAAAGAATATCAGAGCCTGCGTGTAGAAAGAAACTTTTTATTAAGTCATTTTGCACCGGAAAATGTTTCAAGTCTTATCAGTAGGATAGAAAGTTTGGAACAGGAAAACAGGTCTCTTAGAGAAGGAAATAATTCGTTAACGAAGATTAACAATGACTTGAATTATCATATTAGCGAAGTGTGGAAATCACAAAGTTTTAAGATTGGAAGAGTCGTAACGTTTATACCGAGAAAAATAAGGGCATTAATAAGATAGAAGAGGAATGAATTTAATGAAGAAAGAATTATTTGAGATATACGATATTAATCGTTATTTATATTGTATATCTGAAATGGATAACTTATTAATTTTAATGGCCATTAAGGATAATGCTGGCTATTGGCTGAATGAGACTATACAAGAGAATCTTCATAATTTGGGGCTAAATGCATCTTTAATTAATGACCAGTTTGTGGGTTATGTTGCTGTAATTGATTCTAGGGAAGTTATTGTAGAAGAAAAAAGTTCAAAAGATTCGTTCGAAGAGTATAGTGGAGAAATTGCGGGCAAGAATATTTACCTTTTAAGTAAACCCTGGACGGCGGGAAATACATCTTCAATTAAAATAGATGGAAAAGATTATTCTATAAATACGCGCGGACTAAATATTGTTATTTTTGATAAAAATAAAGACAAGGTTGTAGATAGAGTTGTATTTGACACTCATGTGAAAGAAATTACTTGCAAACACCTTTTACCACATTATGATGTCGCATTAGTGGGATGTTGGTGGGGCGCAAACTATGGTTCGTGTCTGAATGGTTATGCTGTATATAGAACACTTAAATCGCTAAGCAAGAGAGTTCTTCTAGTAAACAAACATGATGTTAATAACGATGATTGGGAGTTAAATAAAACGCATAATTATCATTTTATGCATAAATATTACGATGAAGCAGAAATTTCCCCTTTATGGGAGTCAAAAGATTTATATCGTTTAAATGATACATGCGATTGTTTTATATCTGGCTCTGACCAAATATGGAATTACAATATTTTTAAAAATTTTAGGCATGTGTTCATGCTTAAGTTTGTTAACGATACAAATAGACGCATTAGTTTTGGAACTTCATTTGGACATGATAAGGATTTAACTCCAAAAGATCAACTTTCATATCAAAGGGGATTATTAGAAAAGTATTCAGCTATTTCTGTCAGAGAAAATAGTGGAGTGAGTATATGTAGGGATGTATATGGGCTAAAAGCTGAGAAAGTATCTGAACCAGTATTTGATTTAACAGAAGCTGAGTATTCATTACTAGCTGAAACATCCCAATTAGAAATTGGGAATAATAAATATATTTTTGCATATATATTGGATCCAAGTGATGAGATAAATAACCTGATAAAAGAATGTTCTAATAAACTCGGAAAAGATGTATTTATCTTATTGGATGGAGATCCACGAAATTACGAAAAGAATAAGAGTATAATTTCATATGGAAATGTGCTGCCTAATACAACAGATGCAGCAGATATGATGCATTTATACAAGGAGGCTTCATTTGTTATTACAGATTCCTTCCACGGCACTGCTTTTTCAATTATTTTCAACAAGCCATTTATTTCAATTAAAAATTTTCGACGTGGAGCTATTCGCTTTGAGGAATTGTTGGGTGAATTCAATTTAAAGAATAGAATGATATCCATTGACCAAAATCAAAAAATTGACGAGGCATTAATCAATAGACTTCTGATTGAGCCAGTAGAATTTACGGAGATTAATAATCAGATTATTGATTTGAGAGAAAAAAGTATAAATTGGTTGAATCATTCAATTAACGCACCTATTTCAATGTTACCAAGTGTTGTTAATCATAAAATTTATGCAGATCTTGAAAGGGCTAGAGTAGTTGTTTCCTTAGTGAAGGAGTATGGTATTAAACATATTGTTATGTCTAGTGGAACAAGAAATGTAAATCTTGCTAGGATATTTGAGGCGAACGATGACTATTTTAAGCTTTATAATGTTTCAGATGAGCGAAGTGCAGCTTATTTTGCAATAGGTTTGGCTACAAAGCTAAACGAAACTGTTGCCATTTGTTGTACATCTGGAACGGCAGCTTCAAATTATGTGCCGGGCGTGACAGAGGCATTTTATCAGAAGGTACCTCTATTGGTAATCACCTCAGACAGATACCCTGAGCTACATGGTCATATGGAAGATCAAACAATTATACAGTATGGATTGTTCGATACATGTACCAGAAAGGCTGTTACATTACCAGTCAATCAAGACCCGAGAAATATGTGGGAAACTAGAGTTAAAGTGAGTTCAGCTATTCTTGAAATTAATCATAATGGCGTGGGTCCTACACAAATTAATATACCTCAGGCTGGGCTAGAATTATTTGGTAGTCCAAAGTACGCGTTAACGCTACCCAAAGTTAGAAAAATCAAGAGAATTTTATGGAAAGATTGCGATTCTGTATGGCAACCTTATGTTGATAGACTTGAAAAATGCTCACGAATTATGATTGTTTATGGTCAGAACCATAGATTAAATGCGACTGAAAAAAACTTAGTTGAAAGATTTGCAAAAAAATTTAATTGTGTGATTTTAACAGATAGTTTATCAAATTATGAAGGCGAATATGCTTTATCTCCATATAGATTATTAAGAGGATATAAGCAGCAGGATTATAACCAAAAGCTCTCCCCTGATGTAATTATTCAAGTTGGTGGTATGAGAATATTGAATTGTCCATTAACTGAAAAAATTCGAGGAGGAAGATATGATGTAAACGTCTGGAGGGTCGATGAAGATGGCGAAATTGTAGACAGATTTAGGAGATTATCCACAGTTTTTGAATGTAATCAATTTGAATTTTTTGATAGATGCGTAAAGTTGGCTGCGGACAATTTGCAGAATGATAAAGAATATTATAATCAGTGGAAAAGTGAAATAGAAAATAAGCCATATGATGAAATAAAGGAATGGAATTCAAGGTTTACAATGCAACATTTGATGAAAAAAATACCATCTGGTTCTTTATTACATCTTGCTGTAGGAAATACTTTTTATTATGCACCTGGTTATGAAATTGCCGATGATGTTGAAGTATTTTGCAACATGGGCACAAATGGTATTGACGGATGCGCATCTTCGTTTATGGGCCAAATCACTGCGGCTGATGAAAACCAATTATGTTTTTTGATGATTGGAGATTTAAGTTTCTTCTATGATATGAATTCAATATTAAATAAAAAGTTGTCTAATAATGTCAGAATCTTATTAAACAATGATGGAGGTGCCGGATTACTCCGGTACCACCATACTCCTGCGTTAACGCAGGAGCATGGTGGACTTGCTGAAGGATGGGTTAGAAATTGTGGCTATGAGTATATGTATGCAGACAATAAAGAAGATTTTTTAGCTCAGCTAATCCATTTTGTTGATCCATCTGCAAATGGACCAATCTTTTTTGAAACGATATTGCCATAGGTGACATTTATTAGGAGGCATTATGGATAATAAAATAGAACTATTGGGCTTTGGCGGATTAAGACTCCCTGTACTTAATCATGAGATTGATTACGAGAAGCTAAATAAGATGGTTGATATTTTTATTGATGCGGGAGGAAAATATTTTGATACCGCACACGGTTATATGAATGGAAAAAGTCAAATTGCTTTTAGAAATAGCCTTGTGTATAGATATCCACGTTCTAAATATCTATTTGCTGACAAATTATCTTCTGCATTTTTCCAAACCGAGGATGATATCATTCCTTTATTTGAAAAACAGTTGAATATATGTGGATTGGATTATTTTGACTCATATTTAATGCACGCGCAGAGTGCAAAAATATATGAAAAATTCAAAAAATGTAATGCTTACAAGATTGTAGAAGAACTTAAGTTAGAAGGAAGAATAAATCGAATAGGAATATCAATACATGATAAAGCATCGGTGCTTGAAAGAATATTAACAGAAAATCCTATAATAGATTTTGTGCAAATACAACTTAACTACTATGACTATGACAGTGCTGACGTAGATAGCAAAGGATTGCTGGAAATATGTCGTAAATTCGGCAAATCAGTTGTAGTAATGGAACCTGTGAAGGGGGGGCGACTAATCAATATACCTAAGGAGATTAGAAAACCATTCGATGATATTAAAGCTGGTTCAAATGCCAATATGGCATATAGGTATGTTTTAGGCTTCTCTGATGGTCATGAAGGGCTTGTTGAGAGAATTTTATCGGGTGTTAGTTCAATATCTCAAATAGAGGAGAATATAAAGATTTTTTCTAACTATACAAAACTTTCGTCTGATGAAAATAAAGCGATAGAGGCGGTTCGAATAAATTTGGCAAAGGCACAGGCAATTCAATGTACTTCTTGTAAGTATTGTTTGGATGTATGTCCGCAGCAAATACAAATACCTGATTTATTTGCATGCTATAATCAAAATAAACTCTTTAATGATTGGAATAGTAATTATTACTATAAAACTGTATTGTCAAAAAGGGGTGGAAATGCAAATTCATGTTTGCAATGCGGAAAATGTGAAAATATTTGCCCTCAGCATCTGCCAATTCGTGGATACTTACAGAATGTAGTTTCTGTATTTGAGGATAATAAAATAATGAAAAATAACAATTTCAATAATATAGATATTAATAAAATTTTAGTCCCAGCTGAATGTTTTAGAATGAAAATTACTAATGAACATATTGAGCTTTTCAGATATAAAAGGCATTTGCCATATACTCCTAAGCCAGGTGAACATAGATGGGTAATGTTTCCAGTTGAACTGCCTTTTCAAGAGGGGAAAAAGTATAATATTAAATTTGAAATCAAATCTACTTATAGAATGCCAAGAACATTTTTTTTGAGAATAGGTGGGAATACTCAAGAATTTAAAAATGGTTTAGATAAAGCAGGAGAGTGGGAAGTTTTTGAGCTTGATTATAAATGTAAATATGCTGGAACTGCTTTTCTAGTTATAACAGCGTCTGATTTACCAGCTGCAGGGAATTATTTATGGATAAAACATATTTCAGTTACGCAAAATGCAGAGGATAATGGGAATGAGTTCTAAGATAAATCTTAATATATTCGGTACGTGTTGTTTAAGGGATATTTTTTCGGTTCATGATGATGATGGAGTGAGTGTTAATCGTTTTATCCAATCAGTAAATCCAGTTTCTGCATGCTCAAAATCACCTATTTCTGTTGATAAATATGCCACAGATTTTATAGATTGGGGGGGGTATCGGAGTTTAACAAGAGAAATGTAATTCTTGATATAGAGAAAAAATGCTTTAGCTTTTTGGAAGAGAATAAACCTGAATACTTATTAATTGATGTTGCTAGCAGTAGAATTCCATTGCTTAAATATGGAGAAGACTTATATATCACTAAAATGTTTCCTAATACAATACATTCGATGGAAAAGTTAGAGTTCCTACCCAATAGGTGGGAAGAACAAACAATATCCGACTTGAAAGACATGACGCTAGACGAAAAAATTTCAGAATATGCAATGGCATTAAAAACATTAGTACCAGAAGAAAGAATAATTCTTTTTGAAGTGCGTTGTGTTCAATACTATGTCGAATTAGAAAGTAACACGATTCATCCTTTTGATAATAAAATTGTCGATACTTTCAATAGGGATATTGATAAAGTCTTTGAGCTAATAAAAAAATATTTACCGCAAGCAATTGTAGTTTCTTTTCCATGCAATATGTTAGGACTTAGAGGACATCGTTGGGGTACATATCCATTACATTTTATCTATGAATATTATGAATATGGCTTTGAGGCCTTTAATCTGATAAATAAAAGTAAGCAAAATAAGGAAGTGTCAGAACTGCAATTGTCTTTATTGCAGTTATTGGTTTCTTTTGAAAAAATAATCCAATTTAAGTATAGAAATTATAAAAAAGTAAGTGAAAATGAAACATCAATAATTCAATCAAAAAATCTTTGGAGCACATGTGCAAATTTCTTTGAAAAATTATCGTATGATTTTATCAAGGAGAATTGCTTGGTTAAAATATTTGATGAAAATTGTGATAAAAAAGCTGTTATATTAAAGAGTCAAGATAAATGTGGAAAATTTGTTAAGCAGCTATGCTTAGTTCACAATATTTCTGTAGTTGGTGAGATTGATCAACATTTGTATAGTAAAATGACAATTGGGGAAATTGATTTATGCAAGAGTTGTGATGTGATTATAGATTGTAATATTTATGGAGATGATAGGAAAGAAAATGTTAAGCTACACTCAAACATAATATATATGTTTGATATATTTAGGACCTAATTTGAGAACATTCCTTAAGGCGAATATTCAAAATATCTCAATATGCTATAAAGTCATTTATAAGTACACTACG
>ERZ842401.8495-NODE-8495-length-10073-cov-9.287782_pt1 | contig 10073 bp, 11 predicted proteins | sample MGYA00521270_ERZ842401 | MGnify/ENA primary metagenome ERZ842401 (study PRJEB31892, sample SAMEA3878208) | bioreactor metagenome | biome: Moose rumen | place: Sweden | collected 2011-10 | study: EMG produced TPA metagenomics assembly of the PRJEB12797 data set... | reverse complement strand
AGTAACGTTGCTATAAATCCGTACAGAAAATGCTTCATGCTTTTCACTCTCCTTTGCTTTACCGCCGATTGCTGACTTCTGCCGATACTTCAGGCAAAAACCGCGCAGGTGTCAGAAGGTTTATGCTGAACTCGTTATTGCACAGGAATAATATATCGAGATAATATCCCTGTTCTGTCCTGAATATTTGAGCGTCTTCATATGAGCCATTATTAGGGTCTATATGATGACTGATGAAGTAGCTCAAATCCTCTTTGTTCTCAGCTATGAATACAAAGCCTCCATCATTCTTGTAAACATCTCTGTTTTTACCGTAATACTTATCGAGAATGCTTACAATCCTTAATGCTCGTTCATATACTGCGTTGAGAACTTTACCCTTTACGCCATGAGCTTCTTTATTCGTTCCAAAGCTGTATATCATTCAGTGCCTCCCGTAATATGAACTCAGGAGCGATTGATACAGGCATGAATAGGCTAATTCCGTAATCGTAGCTGTAAAGATAAAACGGTGCTGTTGCCGGAATTTGGGGCGGGCTAAATTAGATGCAGAGTGTTGGAATTGCCAGGAGGCTGGGAATGGCTGCTACAATACTTTTTATGGCTGTTGGTGGCATAATCGGATTTTTATGCGTATTGGTTACGTGGGAAAAACTATAAATGTCCGCACGCTATGAGCCGAATTTTGCTAGAAAATTATGAAGCTAAAACTCCTGCCGGTTAAATGACTGAAGATATTATTGCCAGCTTCTTTGACAAGGACAGCAAAGACAATTAGCTCACACAAAGAAAGGAGGAACATTTAATCATGGTGTTTAGAGATTTTATACATAATTTCTTTCTTAGGCAATAGTTGAAATGGCAAAACCTACGAAGAAGCCTGAAAAACCTGAACACGAACAACTCTTTGATAATTATGATGAAATTGAAGCACCGTTTGAACATGGGGGAAGATTTATTGATACAAGCAAATTGTAACGTGTTTATTGCGTGATAGGAGGTGAAAAAAACAATGAGGAAATTACGCATCAAGGCAGTATTTGCTTTAAGAAAGAGTATAAGTTTTGGTTGCAGTCGGCACTGGGATAACCTTTGCGATGAGCATAATTAAGTAGGCTAATGGGAAGGGGTTTTCTTTGTAGACTTGAGGAAAGCTTCTTATTTTTTGTCATTTGTCAGGAGGTTAGATGATGGGAGATATTTATATTAGCAGTACTTCATTCAGAAAAATGCGTTATCAAAAATATGTTTGTGATGATTGTACTCTTATGATTGTTTGTAACCTGAATAATCACGTATCCGCCATTCTCGATGACTTATCAGCATAGGCGAACCTTTTTATCAGAAACGATATTTATGATATTCTTTAATACATTTCAGTTAAGAGCATGATTATTGATCTATTTACTAGTGCTACAGTCATCAATAATGATGTGGTCAAAAAAAACGTTACAATATTAAAGATTAAAGAGATTGTATCAGCTTTTATTTTATCTGTCCTGAGATACGCGAAACAATCACCAGTTTTCAATATTATAGCAACACACATTATTGCTATTAAGATACTCAGAGAACATAATTTTGAAGTTAAGCTCAAGTGTATTCTAGTGCTTTACATGATTTAGGAACAAGTCAAAAAAATGGCTATTGAATTTTGCCAGACAATGGTGAAGCATAAGAATATCATAGAGGGACTTTTATAAAAAATCGCATAAGAGTGGATTTGATGAAACTCTGTAAAAAATACGCAAGAACATTAAGAGAAAAGAAAGAAGCTCAGGCGCAAGAAAACTTTGTCTCAAAAGATTGTTAATAATAACATAAAGCTCCGATTTTTTTCATAATATTTAGCAAAAAAGAAGCTTTTATACTATAAGTTAAATAATATCCAAGATAACTACTGTTTGTTATAACAATAGCCGTTATCAAAATAGGGCTTTTTTTAGCAGAAATACTTTATAATTACGCCAAAATTTATTTATCAGGAGGTAGAAATATCATGAAAGCAAAAACTTTTCTTTTCTCCTTAATCCTCATTGCAATTCTCACGGCTTCAACTTCTTATGCTTCAATCACTCCCCAGCAAGCCGCTTCGGATCAACGCATTGGCCCATTCATCGAGTTCACTAAACAAAACGGAGCTAAATTCATTCCCGGACGTTACGCCCACACAACGGAGATTGCTTCACGAACAGGCGGCGACAAAATTCTTGCACCGACGAAAATTATTCTCGAGCTTATGCCGTTTTCATCAGAGAGCAACGCTTACCCGCTGAACTTCGACGTTTACGGTGAGGATTTAGAACGCTGTTACATGACCTTTGACACAAGCGGAGAAGTCCCAATTCAGAGGATTTACATGCTTGACGACGACAGCCAAGAATACGAGTTCTTCACGGAAGATTACGCCGTCGTAATTCAAGAGGGAAATAAATACGCTTGGTGCTTAGCTTCGGTTGAGACAGGAGAACTCAGATACTTATTCCCGTTAAATGCTGACTGGTTCCCGGAAAATTGGTATCTCGGCGACTGGGAATGTTCGGACGGAAGCAGAATTGAATTTTCAGACGGAAAAGTTCTCGCACAAGGTCAGGAGTTCGGAACTTACATAATCTCAGATAACCGCATCGCTATCAAAACTCCCAACGGAGAACGCGACGTAATCTGTGCAATGTACAACGCCGAAAATGATACGCTCGTAATGACCTTCACAAGCGGCCCTAACGGAATGGACGAGAACGCCGGAGTATTCACGAGAAAATCAGCCAAATCAACCCCGAAAAACTCACAAGCTCCAGCACAATCTCAGCCGCAAAATATGCCCCAGCAATTCCCGGAGATGCCGAACGTGAATTTTCCTCAGCAAGTTTCGCCTCTCGAAGGAGTTTGGGGCGCAATCGTTAACGGTCAGCAATGGGTGCTTCAATATCAAGGCAATCAATATTACGGGTGGATTAACGGCCAGCCTTCGGAGATGGGAATTTTCCAGCTCAACGGAAATATCATAACTGGCAGGACTAGCAACGGCGTAGAGTTTCAGGCAAGAGTACAATTTGACAATTCAGGAAAATTTATGAGCTTTACATTCCCGAATGGCAACACGATAAATTATCAAAGGATGCAATAATCATGAAACAGAAATTTATTACGATCGGCGAAATTATGTTACGTTTAACTCCTCCGAACTACGACAAAATCAGAGTTGCAACGACCTTTGAAGCAAGTTACGGAGGAAGTGAGGCCAATATCGCGCTTGCTCTTGCCAACTTGGGAATTGACAGCTCATTTTTCAGCGTCGTTCCAGATAACTCGCTCGGTAAAGGCGCAATCAGAATGTTACGAAGCAATGACGTTCACTGTTCACCGGTAATCTTAAGCACTCAGGCAGAAACTCCAACGCATAGATTAGGGACGTATTATCTCGAGACGGGTTACGGCATCAGGCCGAGCAAAGTTACGTATGACCGTAAGCACAGCGCGTTCACCGAGTATAATTTTGAGCGTGTTGACATTGACGCTTTACTCGAAAATTTCAACTGGCTTCACATGAGCGGGATTACTCCGGCATTATCTCAGTCATGCGCGGATTTCACGTTGAAAGTCTTGAAGAGATCACGAGAGAAAAATTTAATCGTGAGCTTTGACGGGAATTTCCGGAGCACGTTATGGACTTGGAACCAAGCACGAGATTTCTGCACCCAATGTTTACCGTATGTTGACGTGTTACTCGGGATTGAGCCTTATCATTTGTGGCGTGATGAGAAAAATCACTCAAAAGGGGATTATAAGGACGGAGTTCCTCTTCAGCCGAGTTATGACCAGCAAAAAGAAGTCTTTGACGCGTTCGTAGCGAAATATCCGAACTTGAAGTGTATTGCCAGGCACGTGAGATTTGCACATTCCGGAAGCGAAAATAGCTTGAAGGCTTTCATGTGGTTGAATGGCACGACTTACGAGAGCAAACTTTTCACGTTCACAATTCTCGACAGGGTTGGCGGCGGTGATGCTTTTGCGTCGGGATTAATTTACGCGATGATGAATAATTACAATCCTGACGACACAATCAACTTTGCAGTAGCCAGCAGTGTAATCAAGCACACAATCAGAGGCGACGGGAATATTACGGACGATGCCGAGAGTATTCGCAATATTATGAACATGAACTATGATATTAAGCGTTAAAGAATGAATGAATAAATTTGAGGCCTCCAGTTCAACGCTGAAGGTCTCTTATTGTGCCTAAAACTTGAAGATTACGCCGACTAATGCCGCTATGAATATCCAGATTACCGGATGAAGTTTCTTCGTGAAAGTTATTATGTTGGTCATAACGAGAAGAATTATCGCGAGCGTAAGAGGCTTAAAGCTAATTCCGTTCATGAAATCCCCGCCGAAAAAGACTACACGCGCTAAGATCACTCCTGCCGCCGTAATCATCGCCGCACTCGCTGGCCTCAAGCCGTAAAACGCGCCGTTGACAAATTTATTCTCGTGAAAAGCGTTCAAGAATGCCGCAACGAGTAAAATTACGATTATGCTCGGAGTGATTAAGCCCAAAGTTGAAATTATTGCTCCGGGATATCCAGCCGTGATAAAGCCGGAATACGTCGCCATATTTATGCCAATTGGTCCCGGTGTACTCTCACTCACCGCGATCATGTCAGCTAAATCTTGATGAGTGAACCAGCCTGTTCTGTCAGAAATATCGTAAAGAAACGGGAGAGTTGCCATTCCTCCACCGACCGCGAATAATCCAGTCTGGAAGAATTCCCAGAATAATTTTGCGTATAACATGCTTTATTTATCCTCCACTACGATAATTCCGCCCTGAATTATTACTCGTTTATCATCTGACCAAAATTTTACGCCGCCGCTTCCGCGAGTTATGTATGTGATTTTGCCGTCATATTCCTTAATGATTTTGCCGTCGTAATTGTAAAGCGTAACTTTTCTAAGCGGGGGGCTTGATTTGCTGGAAGATAACATCACAATAATCATTGCAATTGTTGATAAGAATAATGCGAATATTGCCAGCCATACCCCCATAAAACCTGGAAATTTCTTCATAATTTCGCTCTCACCTTCAAGATAATTCCTGCAAGTCCGGCCAATATCACGAACACGACCGGCGAGATATTCAACGTGAACGAAGCGGCAAGGACGAGAATATACAGGCATAAAGTTTTCGCGTCGATTATGGCTTTGCTGAAGAGCTTAATTACGGCGTTGAAGATTAGCACACAGACGCACACACGAATTCCGGAGAAGGCATGTTTTACCCATTCGAGCGATGAATAAGCCTGAATTACTACGGCCAATAACGAGATTATCACGACCGACGGGAAAACTACACCGAGTGTTGCAATTATCCCGCCTAAATTTCCTGCTGTCTTGCGTCCGATAAAAGTTGCAACGTTGACGGCAATAACTCCGGGCGTACATTGGCCGATCGCGTAATAGTCAGCAAGTTCCTCGTCAGTCCCCCAATGCTTATTCTCGACAATCTCACGCTGTAAAATCGGAAGCATCGCATAACCTCCGCCGAAAGTTACTGCTCCCATTTTCGCAAAAGTTATGAAGAGGTCAAGCAGGATTTTCATGTTAATAATTCTTGATATTCTTGCTCGAATCCATAACTACAACACATCCGGCTTTCACGTTCTTCATGACCGTAATCATCGCTTCTTCCGGAATTGCGACACATCCGGCCGTAAATTTATTCTTCGTCTGACAGTGAAGGAATATTGCTGAGCCTTTGCCCGGAGTTCCGTCATCGTTATAGCTGATATTCAGGCAGTATTTGTAAGCTAAATCGTAATCTATAATATGTTCGCTGTCTTTCTTGTTGAAGTCGTCGTAATCCCTTGTCGAGACAAACTGATTGTAATACTCTGAGCTTGAATCTCCGACCCAGTAATGTGAGTCATCAACTTGAGTATATTCCATTTGACAGCCGGGATCTTCTTTAATTCCGAATGCCATCGTGAACGTGTAAATTCCCTTCGGTGTCTTCATGTCGCCCTCTTTAGTCTTGCCCCAACCCTTTTTGCCGATAAACGCAGGACATGAGATTATCTCGCGCCATTCATCGTTAACTTTCTCGTGAAGAGAAAATCTTGCGTTTGAGCCGTGAGTTCCTGAGACAATCGCGAGCTGTTCAGCATCAGCGGCAACGTTCAAGTTTGCAACCCATGCCGGAGATTTTGACGTGTCAGCATTGGCCGGAAATGTGAAAAGTAAAAGCATTAACATAATCTTGATAAACATAAACTTAGACCTCCTGAAAATTTTTAGAGTTACATATTTTATTTAGCACGCAAATTTTACACTCAGGCTTTCGAGAATGACAGACAGCACGGCCGTGAGCAATAATATTCACGTGTCCTCCTAAGCAGCGTTCAGCCGGAACAATTTCTTCAAGCATAGATGAGATTTCCTCAGGTGAAAAGTTTTTCGGCGCAAATCCTACACGCTTTGAAACCCTCGCAACATGAGTATCAACAGGGAACGCCGCAATCTTGAAATCGAACAATAATACACATGCCACCGTTTTAGCTCCAACGCCTGGAAGAGCACGCAAATAACTCTTCATCTCATCACGTGATTTCTCAGCAAGTTTTTTTATCGAATACTCGTAAAAGTCATCGTGAATTTTTCGCAGTATCGTAATTATTCTCTCAGCTTTTGTGTGAGCAAGCCCCGCAGTTCTTATTACACTTTCAAGTTTTTCATTGCCAGCTTTCACGACATCCGGCCAATTCGGGAAATTAGCTTTGAGATTTGCAAATGCCGCGTCTCGGTTCTTGTCGTTCGTGTTCTGTGAAATAATTGTGAGTATAAGCCCGTCCAGAGGCTCAGAATGTCCGAGTTCAGGAGAACGGGCTTCATTGTGATAAACTTCTTCGAGTTCGTCGAGAGTGTAAAAAATTTTCGCTTGATTATTCACTTGACTGTTTCTTTTTTCCCTTGCTAGTCTTGCCTTTTCTCGTTGAGCGTCCGAATTTCTTCTCAAGTTTCATTCCATCGCTCAACATCCGCTTCAATCTTAATTTAACGAGTTCATGAACTGAGCCTTCAGTGTAAGAATTATCTTTACGCAAATTCCCGGCTTTTACTCCAGTCAATAATTCAATTCCCTCATCAATATTATTCACTGCCCATATCGAGAATTTTCCGTCGCGAACTGCATTAATGACTTCGTTGCTCAACATTAAGTGTCTTACGTTGGCTTGAGGGATCATCACGCCTTGTTCTCCGGTTAAGCCTGAAATCTTGCAATATTCGTAAAAGCCCTCGATCTTCTCATTAACTCCTCCGATTGGCTGAACCGTCCCGAACTGGTCAACCGAACCTGTTACGGCTATTCCCTGTTTCAATGGAAGTCCTGACAACGCAGATAATATACAGTAAAGTTCCGTCGAACTCGCACTGTCGCCCTCAATTCCCGAGTAATTCTGCTCAAACGTAATTCTTGCGCTTAAACTCAACGGCATATCCTGAGCATATTTGCGGCCTAAATAGCTCGTCAAAATCATTAAGCCTTTATTATGAATTGGCCCGGTCATCTTGACTTCACGCTCGATGTTCACAACTCCTTCTTGTCCCATGAAGACGTTAGCCGTAATCCTTGAAGGATGTCCAAATCTGTAATCGTTCAAGTCAATTACGCTCAACCCATTAATCTGCCCGATTTCTTCTCCGGAAGTCTCAATGCGGATAATTCCATTCTCAAATGCACGCGTCAATTTATCTTTGTAAAGGCTTGCACGGAAAATTTTATGCTCGATTGCTTTAATTACATTCTCACGCGTTACGAGTTCACCAGACGACCAAGCATTAGCCTCTGTCAATAATTCGCGTAATTTTCCAACTTCAACTGACAGCAAATTTTGATCCTCAGCCTCGCGCCCTGACCATTCAACAATTTCTGAGAGAGCCGAAGCGTCAAAAGGTTTCAAGTTCTCGCGTTTAATAACTTCAGCGATGTAACGTGCCATTTTTCGTTCATTTCCGGCTGTTCTAGGCATGTCGTAATCGAAGCTGGCCTTAATCTTGAAAATTTTGCTGAACTCGGCATCATAATATTGCAGCAACTCATAAATATACGGTGAACCTGTCATGATAATCTTCAAGTTCATCTTAATCGGAGCGGGCCTTAACGACGCAACAGGAAGAGCCCCGTATTGTTCGCCTAAGTTCTCGATTGCGGCCTCGCCTGTTCGTAAAATTCGTTTAATAGCTTCCCAAGCCATGAAGTTCATCAAGACTTTTTCAGCGTCAATAACAAGAAATCCCCCGTTTGCCTTATGAAATGCTCCGGCTAAAATTTTGCGGAAGTCCGTGTATAAATATCCTTGATGGCTTTCATATTCGACGCGGCCGGATAAATTATAGTAAGTCGGGTTAGTCTCCCAGATTACCGGAGCTCCTTTTGCGGGGTCATTGCTGACGAATAAATTTGCTTGATAGCGTGTGAAATCAACTTCGGCGTTGTCATCACGTGCGGCAGTAACGAAGGCCCCGAAATTTTCGATTACGTCTTCGGCCATCTTGTCGAACCAGCTTAACAAGGCTTTATTCTCGCTATACTTGGCTTTTATCTCGTCAAGGCACGGAGTTATAGCATTTCTGCAGATTTCGGCTTCGAGCTTGCTTAATTTCTCCTTGAGAGCTTTTTCCATATCCCGAATTTCACGCATTCCGGCCAATGTCCTTTGTGAAACTTTTTCGCTGAGAGCCTGATACTTTTTCTGCTTCTTGTCGTCGAGAGCCTCAAACTCTTCCGGCTTAAGCTCGCGTGTAATTTCATTCCCCTCTTCGTCCTTATCCTTAATCAACGGGACATTGATAAATCCCTGCGGTGTACGTTTGAGTGAGAAATTTTGTTTTGCGGCTTTAGCTTTGAGCTTGTCCATTATGGCTCCGGCTTTCTCCTGAAACTCTTTGACGTGGGAGGCCTTTGCGTCTTCATACTGGCTCTGTTCAAACGCTTTACTTATTGCGGCTTTCAGGTCATTCAACAAGTCTTCGAGCTCATCAGCTAACTTTTTCCCTTTACCGGCCGGAACATTCACAGCAAGAGGTTCACCGGGCTTCTCGAAATTATATAGATAAATCCAGTCGTCAGGAGCGGGCAAATCCTCAGCAGCAGCTTTCAATCTTTCGAGAATGTAAGTTGTCCTTCCGCTTCCAGGTTGACCGACAACGAAAATGTTATAGCCTCGTCCGGGAACGTTAAGGCCGAACTCGATTGCTTCGACTGCTCTTTGCTGACCGATTAACGGCTCGGGCTTTCGGGTTCGTGTAATGGGAATTTCGTCGGTCGTGTGGATTTTCCAGCTCTCAACGGGTTTTATTCGCCTTAACTTTTCGGGTAATAATTTACATTTTGAGTTTGCTTGTATATGTGAAATATTAATTTTTCTGCTCAACTAAAATTTTTCTCCTGTTTAATCATTAAAAAAATCATTTACATCGATTGTTTCAAGTTTTTTCGCACTAAATCTTGATATTATAGAACTTAGTTTTCGTTTTACCTTTGCGAATTGTAATTTTGGTTCTGTGAAAAATTTATATATATTTCCTCTACTAAAATGTTTTTGACATAAGAACCACCATTTTGCATAATTCCCAGGATGAAAACCTTCAGGTCTCCTTAAAACCTGCGCAAGAGGCTGAGAAAATATATGTTCGACAAACTTGAAATATTTCTCCTTCAAACGTTCTGAACTCTTCTGTTGTTCCTCAGTCTGCCACGGTCTACTTACCATATAAGCCCACAAGTCATCATCCTCGTCAATCTCTTTTACGCGCTTCACAACTTCGTCAAAACTTTCATAATCCATGCAATTCACGAATGCCTCCGGGTTAAACTCTTCTGCAACGTAGGGATTGCCCCAGTAAATCGGGACTGTATGCGCTTCAAAACTTGTCAACAATTTTTCACTTGTATAGCCTTCATATTTTGCGTTTTCGGAAGCAATTGAGAATTTATAATGACTTTTTATTAATTTATGCTTAATTCGCTCATCTTCAGCGTTTTCTACCGATGTGGTCAAAATTTTTGACCTCAT
>ERZ842401.8492-NODE-8492-length-10075-cov-20.960279_pt1 | contig 10075 bp, 7 predicted proteins | sample MGYA00521270_ERZ842401 | MGnify/ENA primary metagenome ERZ842401 (study PRJEB31892, sample SAMEA3878208) | bioreactor metagenome | biome: Moose rumen | place: Sweden | collected 2011-10 | study: EMG produced TPA metagenomics assembly of the PRJEB12797 data set... | reverse complement strand
TATCAAAAGAAAAAGAGCTATTACGAAAACATCTTAAAATCATTCACCGCTGAATAAGACGACTCAAAGCTGTTTTGTGCAGTTGAAAAAAGATGTGCCTAAGAATATAATCAAAATGCTATGAATAGTGTTGTAATTACTGGTGATGATTTAACGATTGAAGATGTATGTGCAGTCGCTGATGGTAAGGCGAATGTAATGCTATCGGATAATGCGGAATTTTGGCGCAAAATAGAAGCAAGCCGAAAATTTTTGGAAGATTATATCGCTACAGGAGTGCCAACCTATGGCGTTACAACCGACTTTGGCGACAGCTGTCATAATCAGATTTCTGTAGATAAAGCTGGGGAGCTTCAACGAGTAATTTGTACATATCATGGTATTGGTTTGGGAAAGAAGTTTTCACGGGAAGTGGGCAGAGCTGTCATTTTGGCACGATTAAACGGCAATGTAAAAGGTGGGCACTCTGCAATTCGTCCTATCTTAGCGAAAAAAATGCTTGAGCTTTTGCAAAAAGATGTCATTCCTGTGATTCCCGAACTTGGTTCTGTTGGCGCATCGGGTGATTTAACGCCGCTTTCATATCTTGCCGCTGTAATCATGGGGAAAAGAAGCGTTTATTACAAAGGAAAGATAGTTGATACAGCAGTTGCGTTCAAAGCGGAACATATAGAGCCTCTTTTAATCGAAGCAAAGGAAGGCTTGGCGATAATGAACGGCACTTCTGTGATGACGGCTGTAGCGTGCCTTTGTTGGAAAAAAGCAGAGCGGCTTGCGAATATTTCGGATTTTTTAACGGCGGTAACTTCTGAAATCACTCGTGGTAAAGATACTCCTTTTGTAAAGAAAGTGAGCGAGATAAAAAATCATCGTGGACAGATGGCAAGTGCTGCCTATGTATACAATATCATAAAGGATTCAAAACGCGTCTGGCGTTATGAGGACTTTTTGAAAAATGAAATAGAGAATCTTGGTGAAAAGAAGTTCATTGCACAGCAGAACAAGATTCAAGACCGATATTCAATCCGTTGTGCGCCACAAATTACTGGTGTATACAGAGATACTCTCGATTTTTCTCGCAATCTCATTACAGAAGAGCTTAACAGCGCAAATGATAATCCGTTGGTAGATATTGACGAGGGCAGACTGTATAATACAGGTAATTTTTATGGTGGACATATATGTGCGGCATGCGATTATATGCGAACGGCTCTTGCAAATATTGCTGATTTGAGCGACAAACAAGCTGAAGTCATTATTGACGGAAAGTTTAATGGTCTTACAGAAAACTTGATACCGTTTACCGCACCAAATCACGAGAGAGCTGGGCTTCGATTAGGTTTCAAGGCGGCACAAATTACTATTTCAGCTTTGAGGGGAGAGGCTGCGACTTTTTGTTTCCCTGTGTCTTTGACAAGTGCGCCAACAGAAGCCTTGAATCAAGATAAAGTTTCTATGGGAACAATAAGCGCGCGAAAGTGGGCTGAGCAAATCGATATTGTTTTCTTGCAATTTGCTACTCATTTATTAGCGGCTATGCAAGCAGTCGATTTGGCTGGGCTTGACGATTTTGCGCCTTTTACGAAAAAAGTGCATAGCGAGGTGAGAAAATTGAGTGCATTTGTCGAAGATGACAGAGAACTTGATAAGGAAGCTGAAGCAGTTTGTGAATGGCTAAAGGCAACTCCTTTATTTAATTAGTTGTAGCATAATCGTCGCGTATGTGGGGTCGAATTGATTCCCCATACCGCGTTCTATTTCTGCTATAACTATATCTTTGGGCAAAGGATTTCTGTAGCTTCTTTTGCTCGTCATTGCGTCGTATGTGTCAGCCACCGCGATGATTCGTGCAATTTCAGGGATTTCTTCTCCTCGTAGCTTTTCTGGATAGCCTGTGCCGTCATATCGTTCGTGATGATAGTGTGCGCCGAGAGAGATATAAGGAGATTGACTGATATTTAAAAGTATTTTGCTACCTATCGTTGTATGAGATTTTATTATTGCATATTCTTCGTCTGTTAGCTTTTCTGTTTTGTTTATAATACTATCAGGAATACCGATTTTTCCCACATCATGCAATAAAGCTGCAAAATAGATTTCTCTACATTCCTTTTCGCCTTTTCCTGCAGCAATGGCGATTTGTTTTGCAATTTCTGCCACTCGAGTAGAATGTCCGTGCGTATATTTATCTTTTGCGTCTATGGCACTTGTAAGGGCTTCTGCCGTTTGGGAGAACATAATATTCATGTGCTCTTTATCTTTTTTCAATAGCTCAATTTCTCTTTTTGAGGCGTTTTCAATTTTCTTGTTCATATCGAATATGACAAAAATATATAATAAGACTGCTGCGAAGACCAAACTCATATTGGTCAGTGATAATCCATAAGCAAAAAATTGAAATATCGTTGCAATGATTGGAAATACCGTAAAGAGTATCATAGAGAAAAAGACGCTTGGGCTTAATCGTTTTCGGTAATTGATAACGACAGAGGCTTGCAAAATCATTATTGGAAATGGCATTGCATAGCAAACTAAAAATCCCATTCCTCTTTGATAGCGATTTTCTGAATCAAAGGTGTAGTAAAACCCTGTAAATTGCGATAAGATGAGCAACACTATCCCGACGTAAACGAGGACGAGAGATATATGAAGCCGATGTGGCACTTTCTTTAAACCAAATTCGCTTTTTGAAATATCTATAAGATACAAATCATAAGCAAAAAGTAAAAAAAGGGAAAAGAAAAATACTGAGAAATTGCAAACGCGCACCATATAGTAGCCCATAAGGCTTAAATTCCCTCGGTAGAGATATGCAAAGCGGTCTGCTGTCAAAAGAATTGCTGCTCCTAGCTCCATCAAAAACAGTGCGACACGTCGTTTTTTGGGCATAGAACTAGTAAAGATAACAAGTATAGTGATAATAACATCTGCCCCTGTCATTGCAAGCATAAAATTTAATTGATGGGCGCGCAAAAAATCCATGACTGTCATACTTTTTTTACAGATTATCAGTCGTTAAAACAACTTTGTCATTAAACTTCATAAAATCCTCTCATAAAAACTTTATGTGCGAATAATAATAACTTTTTTCTTTAGTTTGTGCAATTATAAAATTACTTTCTATTTTTGACTGATAAAGATTCTCTAAAAATTGTATTCGTATAAAGAGAGCGGATTTAATCTTTCATCTTCAAGCTCTAAATCGTAATCTCCTACGAACTTGAAGCCTGATTCTTCATATATGCGTTTTGCACTCATATTATTTGGAACAACATCTAATCGAATTGCCTTAAAGCCTTTTGCTTTTGCCTCCTCTTTGCAAAATTCGACGATTTTTTTGCCGAGTTTTCTTCCGTGTGCTTCAGGAGCGACTGCAAGCGCGTGAATGAGTGCATATTCTCCCTCTTGCAAAGAGAGTGTCCAAGCTGCCTTTTCACATTTCCCGATAGGGTGATTGTCTAAGATGAATGCTGCGACGATTTTCTCTCCATTTTTCCATTCATCAACACAAACGTAAAGAGAATTGTCTTTTGCCGCCTCTTTTGCAGTTTGCAAGCTTGGATATTTGCCATATTCCCACAAAGGAAAGTTTTTTCCCTCGGAATCTAACCTTTTGACCACTCTGTCAAAAAAAGAGCCAACCGCATGTATTTCCTCTTCTTTGCAAAGGCGTATTTCACCTTTTTTATGCGCGTTTCTTGGTGTTACGCTTGCATTTGCCCGTGATATGCTTTTTGACACAACTCGATAGTACAGCGAGAAAACATCAGGTTTCATATCTGCCATTATGCGAAGATACGGGAGCAATTTTATATTGATGACAGCTATTAATTGCTTTTTTAGCTCTGTTGCATTTGGCTTGTCTTTGAGCAATGCGCTTTGCTCTTCAATTTCTTTGTGTAATCTCTTTACTTCATCGTGCGCAATAAAGACTTTTTCCAGCGTCTCTCTCATACCCATAAGAGAATCGATTTCGTCTTCAAAGTCAGTTATTAAAGAGCGGAAACATTCTATTTTGTCCCCCTCTTCCTGTATACTCTTTTCATAGATACTCTTTAAGACTCCGCCAGCTTTGCTCAAAGGTTCAAGGGCATTTGCCTCGTATCCATCAATTACCCTTCTCAACTTTGACCACGAAAGAGAAAGAGTCTTTTTTGCCTCAGAAAGAAGAGCGGGTGTTTCTTTATCTTTTGTCGAAACTTCAAGAGCCTTTTTATACAGTTCTTTTAATTCTTCAAAAACGACTTTTGCAGTTTCATCATCTTTTATGCCTTCAAAACTTTCATACGCTTCGTCTAACTCTTCGCATAAAGTCAACATATCTGCGATTTTCAAATTAAAAAAAATAGTATTCATCTTTTTTCCCTTAATACAAATCCTTTATTTCGTTTTCATAGTAAATACGCCGTCCCACACTTGCGGTAAACCTTCTGCTAAAAATGCTTTACAGCGGCTCATAAAATATTCACTACTCTTATCATCAGGATAGAGTTCTGCTGCTTGTTTGTAAAAGCTGTATGCTTTTTTAAGGTCGTTAGGGTCTTTTGCTTTATCTGGCGTATCACTTCCCTTCATATACCATTCCATACCTTGATTAAATATCTCGGTTGCTTTTACTTGTTTTGCAGACAATTCATTTTTCAGCCCTATGATATTGTATATGCGAACAGGCTTTTTCACGTTGATAACTCTCACGGCATCGAATGCACGCGCTACAAGTTTTCCTTTATTCTCTCCGCTGTCAGCTTCTTTCCAAGTGCTTTCACTCACCATAATCCAAGAACCGTAAACTTTATTTGTTCCCTCAAGGCGAGAAGCTAGGTTTACATTGTTGCCCATGATTGTATAGTTAAGTTTCTTGTCAGTTCCCATATTGCCAACGACCATACTTCCTGTATTTAAGCCGACGCGAGAATGTAAGAAAAACGGTCGCCCCGTGTCCACTCCGTTTTCTTTTATTGTCGGTAAAAGATGTGCATTCTCTTCGTTGTATTTTGCTTCTGCTTGGAGCATTCTAATGCCTGCAACACACGCATTAAAGGCATTATTTTTATCAGGAATAGGTGCACCAAAAAAAGAGACGATTTCATCTCCTACATATTTATCGATTGTGCCGCCAGAATCCATAATAGCATCACTCAATACTCCTAAATAATCGTTGAGTACTGCAACAAGTCTTTCTGCGCCTCTTGAAGCTCCTAAAGCCGCGACTTCTTCTGCGCTCATTTGCTCTTCTTCAGGCAGCTCCGCATTTTCTTTTTTCGTTCGTTCTAGCTCTTCATTATTTATCGTTTCTGTGAAACCTGAAAAAGTTGCAACATCACTGAATAGCGCGGTTAGATTTTCGCTTTTTCCGCCAAGTTTAGCGACTGAAGGATTTTTGATGATTTGGTCAACAACAGCAGGCGCAACATACGCCCCAAACGTTGTTTGCAAAAATTTTTTATCATTTTCGACAGATAAGAAGTTATAAATCAGTTCACTTAAATAAAGAATTCCACAATAAAAAAGCGGCGTTACAATCGGCACATATATATTGAAAAATACCATTAAGCAAAAGCCAATAACAGTAGGCGTAATTGCATAAATAAGCCCTATGTTGTTTCTCGCTACAGGAGAGTATGAATGAGAAAGAATTGAAACAATGACAGAAAGGGAAAACGCAAGAGCAAAGAGCGCAGAAAGCCCGTGCCATTCTTTTGCAGGACGAATAAAGTCTTGCTGCAAAATCGTATTTGCGACGTTTATGTGTGTTCCCAAATTTGCATACGTTTTGTCAAATGGCATTACGCCAAAATCGGTAGACGCACTTGCCGTGAAACCAATAAAGCAAATCGAGTTTTCATATATCTGTTTCATCTCTTCAAAATCTCTCTTGAATTGTGCATACTCACTTTCAAGTGCATCAAAGACGTGTGTAAGCCTCTCTTTCCATTCGTTTATATAATCAGTATTTGTACCGTCATTATATAAATCGAGCATTTTCAATATGTCTTCAAGATACTTTTTTTCTATATAAGATTCCACATACCCAAAATATTCTTGTTTTTCTAAGAAATAGGCAGATATATCATTTTCAGTTGTTGCATTTTGGTCTATAGGAGTGCCAGAAATGCTCAATGCGCTTGTTTTGTCTAACAAATTTGCTCTGCGCCTTTTTAGATATTCTGCATATTGTAATATCGAGTTTGCTTCTGTATAATACTCCATATCTCCGCCATTTTCGTCAGGGATACGAAGCCCTGATAATACTGAAAACGCAGAAGCTATATTTTTTTCCATTTGGTCTAATTTATAAAGAAACTGAATAGATTCGTGTTTCCCCTTAAAGCTGTCTTTATAGACGCTGTGATACCAATTTATTAGCATACGTCCATGCTTATCAAGTGGGATTTTTATATCGCCTTTTTTGTCAGATAAAGTTCCGTCAGTATTTGGAATATATGCGTTCTTTAGTGTAAGAGATGATTTTTCTCTTTCTATGCTTTCTACTCCCAAATACTCACATATCGGAGCAAATGCTAATTGCGCTGTGTATCTACCGTCTTTTTCGGCTAAGAGTTCAATTCTTCTTCTTGAGCCATCTGCATCGATGAATGCGTTTGTAAATCCTGCGCCGTGAGCTCTTTGCATAAGAATGTCTATTGTTGAGGTAAAGCCTTCTTTTGAAGCGTCGCTACCTGTTTCAATTTCTTCTTGAAGTGTTGCAAGATTTCCTTTTCGCACAAGATGCAATGGGTCTTTTACAAAAGTATCATCTAATAAAAATCGAGAAGTAACGTACGCAATTTCTTCGTTTGTTCTCTCTATTCCCATATCTCTTATATTTATCGTGAGCCAAGAGTTTCCAAAAAAAGCCAAGCACTTTGCAAAGTAATCATCATTATCGCGTATGAGTTGGTCTGCTGCGTTTTGCATAGTTGCTATAGAAGGCTTTATATACTCTTCAATCATCATATTTGATAAATCTGGCAGTTCTTTTGGAGAATAGTAGCCGTTTGCTACTGCATTGCTCATTTCTGTTACGACATCGCTTATTGATTGAGCTTCGTGAGTGAAAATTTCGTTTCGTTTCTTTTCCGCTTCACTGTTTATCGACTTTGAGGACGGGGATATGTATTCAATATCGAATACCGCCTTTGAAACGCCAAGCTCTTTCATTCTAAAAAGTGCATCGCCTAAAATATCTCGGGTCCAAGGCCAATCTCCGATTTCACTAATAGATTCATTGTCAATTTCAATGAAAAGTAAATTATTTGCACTCTTTATGTTTTTTCTGCAGTGCAACATAAAGTCATACGCTTTGCTTTCTAGCTTTGAAAATATCCTTAAAGGACAGCAAAATGCAATTATGATAGTTACACAGAGAATTAAGATATAATCTATATATTTTACTAATCGTTCCTTTAGATTTGATGTACCCATGACAAATATTATAACGCAGGTTATAATTATAAACAGCAGAGAGGTACTCTTTATGAAACGAATTTTATTGTTTTTCGTATTTGCGTTTGTTGCACTAACGGTTGTAAGTGCGCAAAGTGCAAGAATTGTTACGGATATTATTGAAAGTGAGCATATCTCATATTCTCAAGCAGCGTATTTGTGCGCATTGCAAAGTGAAATTGCAAGCGAAGATATAAGCCTTGAAGATGTACATAGCAAGATACAAAATGAGTTCTATGGAAGCGAAAGATACCGTGCTACTGATGAACTTAACTATTCTAATGCAGCATATCTTTTGGCAAAAACATATAATGTGAAAAAAAGCCTTTTATACATTATTGTTCCCAGTCCTCGCTATGCATTTAAAATGCTTCAGTCAGAAGGTATTATTGATGTAAGTAAAGACCCGTTACAAAAGGTTTCTGGCCATGATTTTTTGTTTATGTTTAGTAATTGTATGGATAAATACGGAGAGTAAAAATGAATTTTCTTATAAAAACATCTTTTATAGTTGCTTCAATCGCCTTTTCTAGTCTTCCCCTAATGGCATTTGACTTTGGTGTCATTCTTGACGGCACAGACAAAGCGTATACGAACGATGTTTCTGATATTTCAGGTTCTGAAGACTGGGAAAATGAGCTAATAGGTACTGTTACCGCTAATGCGAAAGGTAATCTTACAGCTTCTGGAACACAGCGTATTTCTGCTGAAGGTAATTTTGTCTATAAATATACTAATGATTCTGAAGGGGAAAGTGAAAATCTAAAGACTGCTGATTTAACCCTTCTCAAATATACTGGTGTATTTGCAACAGGAAGTGCAAAAAGCATAGTTTCTTTCGGTCGCTTTTTTGTGGGAGATGTTACTAGTGTGGTACTTTCACAAGTTAATGACGGTTTAATGTATCAGTATCTTTCAGACAAGATAAATGCAAGCGTTTACGGCGGCTGGACAGGTTTGACAAATGCACATAACACGACGGTACTTGACGGAGAAGAAAGCGATTTTTTCTTAGACACAGATGGTGTATACTATTGTAATACCTCTTATGCGCTTTGTTCCGCAAGCGTTAGTTTTCCGTATATTCTTTTTAATCAAACTATCTCTCTTGAAGGAATTGGCTTAATTGGCACGAATGGAATTAACAGCGACAATGGTGGCGATTGGAGAATATATGGCACTTTTGCTTTAAATGGTCCTCTTGCCTCTCGTTTATTCTATAAGCTCTATACTTGCTTCTCTAAAGAAAAAGATAGTGACCTTTCAAATCTTTCTTCGCTCTATTTTGATTATTACACCTCGTGGAAAGACCTTTCATTTTCTCTTGGCGGAGTGTATGCAAGCGGAAAAACAGGTTCTTTCTCTTCTTTTAAAGGTATCACAAGTCAAACTGCTTTCAATTCATTTGGTGATGTGCAATATTCTGGCATAATAAAATCGGGATTGAGTGCTTCTATTAAGCCGTTTACAAACTTATTCATCAAACTTGGAGGCGATGTTGTCTTGAAGTATGACGAAAAAGGCATTGAGAGCGATGAAAATCAAGAGCTAAAATATCACGGCACACAAGTCTATGCTTCTATGGCTTATCAAGTGTTTACTGATGTAAAAGCAGCTTTGAGCGTCAGCGATTATTTTGCAAAAGATGAAGGAAATAATAAGCTCTTAGGCACTGTTAGCTTGACTTTTGCTCTATAGAACAAGAAAATAAGTTTATCGGGGGGAATTCTTATGAAACGATTTCTATTTTTGATAGGTGCATTCTTTGTATTGTCAATTGCTCTTTCTGCACAAGAAGCACAGGTTATGGCGGTTTCTGGCAAAGCTGAAGTGCAAAAAGGAGAAGAATGGGTGGCTTTAGCTGTTGGTGATAAGGTGGGAAAAGGAAGTGTTATTTCGACAGGCTTTAAGAGCGAGTTACTCTTACGAATAAACTCATCGAATATAACAATGGGGTCTTTAACGCGCCTCACTATAGAACAGTTACTTCAAAACAATTCTGCAAATAAGACATCTCTTTTTATTGATTCTGGCAAAGTAAATGTTGAAGTGAACAAAACAAGTGGCAAACGAGAGGATTTTAAAGTGAGTTCTCCTATTGCAACGGCATCTGTTCGAGGAACGTCTTTTACTCTGTATGCAAATGGTCGGCTTGATACTCATACAGGGCTTGTTTCAAAAGGAAAGAGAGCTTCTTTTAAAGCAAGTGTTTCAAGCGAAGAAGATGATGAAGCATTTATGAGTCAAGAAGAAAGCGAGGTAACAGAAGCAAAGGCTAGTGTGTTCTCTGCAACATTTGCTGAAGGTGGCACACCTGTTTTTGCGGGTCAATCATCTACCACAGATACGTTTACTGGTCAAAACATCTCTGCACAAGTTGCTGCTGCTCAAAATGCAACGATTGCTTCTAGCTCTACTACAAGTCTTGCAAGTCAAGAAAGTGTTTCAACAGCTCCTTCAGCTGCTTCTAGCTCAAGCGGAGATATAACGACAATCGATAGCACACCTATTTCTGCTCCGAAGCCAGCAAGTCTTGCTGTAACAATCACCTTTCCAAACTAAATAATATATACTTGTTCGATAATATAGTTTTGACAAGGGGCTTAAGCCCCTTGCTACAGCAAAAGTT
>ERZ842401.8491-NODE-8491-length-10076-cov-4.783155_pt1 | contig 10076 bp, 7 predicted proteins | sample MGYA00521270_ERZ842401 | MGnify/ENA primary metagenome ERZ842401 (study PRJEB31892, sample SAMEA3878208) | bioreactor metagenome | biome: Moose rumen | place: Sweden | collected 2011-10 | study: EMG produced TPA metagenomics assembly of the PRJEB12797 data set... | reverse complement strand
GGCCACCAACCGAGCAGCCAGAAGCCACGGTGGTAAAGCGATGCGGATTGTTCAACATCAAAAAAAGTCTGTACCATGAAAAAGTACAATTTCTTCAAGAAAGACGGACATCGTCCGTCCCAGGAGCAACTGCTCGACACCCAACTGTTCTACCAGAACGCACCGGAAATCTATGCCCGCTTCGACGAGTGGAAAGACAACGACCGGTTCTACTTCATTCCCCTCTATCTCCAGATGACCTACAGCTGCGGTTGGGTCGCAGAGATTGCGCCAGATCCAGTGTGGCTGGGTTCCTTTGTGCGCTGCACCCTGGAGCATCCTGAACTGTTCCAGTACCACTGCCCGGACTGCGGCAAGGTGGTACATCCATACCGCTACGTTGGGTCACCGCTGAGTGGCATTGTTCATCTTGAGGGCCGGTGCGAATGCGGCTGGAAAGGATTTGAGGAAGTTTCCGGATGGCGGCTCAGGGCAATAGCTTTACGAGATCAAGCGGCTCGCGACATATCACAGTCCTTTAAATACCGGCTGCGGCATCCGAGGGAAGAGGCCTCAACTGTGGGAAATCTCATTGAATTTCTGAGACGATAATTTCTTATCCGTTCCTGAATGAAACGAGCAATCTATAGGCTGAAAATCAATGATTTTGTTCTGCTATTTATCTCCAGGTTGACACCCGCTTTCGAGCACAAATCCTCCAGACGAAAATCATCAGTAAAGATACTTTCGCCATATCCTACGAGCTCGCAGAATTGCTCTTTCGAGATGGTAAAAGGCTGGTTTTCCTTTGAGATTCTATCTCTGATACCGATAAGAAATGGCTGGAATTCCTCAGAGATATGGCGCAATAAAGCATTGTGCGCTTCAGTCCAGTACTGACGACCTTCGTCCGTAAGTGACCAATGGAAAGCGCTTTCAATCAGGTTTACTGGAGATTGAAGAGTGTCGAGAAATTCGTTTATGGTCTGGTCCGAGGATGACTTAAAATTTCTTTTCCACGGATCCCACCATTCCTGAAGTTTTGACCATTCGATTAACTTCGCTAATCCATGAGAGCGATAGAAATCGTCCAGCAGACCACGAGGATTATGCTGGACGATTACTTTGAACGGTGATTTCTTCTTTTTTCCGGACGTTGTCATAATGGTGCCTTCAGAAAGAAAAAAAAGAAGTATCTAGACAAGATGCGTAACCTTGAGCTTTTTGTACTTTTGGCCTATGCCAAGCAGGTATGCATCTTGATTCTTGATAATCAGCTCTCCCTTTTGTAGGCCAGCAATGGCAGCCCGAATATCTTGCAGCTCTTTTGGAGTAGCTCCGAAAAGATCCTTGAGGACATTGTTGTCAATTGTCTGCTGCTTCATAATGAGCGGGTACTGAGCATTGGTGTAGTAGTCAAAGAATTTGCTCTTGAAGCTCGCCATGTCCTGAGTGGCCAAGATAATACTCATACCCTTGTTGCGGCCAACTGCAATCAAGTTGCGCAGCGGACGGTTATCGAAGTCAAGCATGTAATGAGCCTCATCTATGACTGTGAAATGGCGAATCTGAACACATTTCTCGTTGGTTTCCTGTTTAGGCAGGTACTCGTAGATATTGTTGAGCTTGGAGATGGTGAAGTAAACAATCGCCTTGGCAATAGGGCCATCTTTCGGATAGCGATGCATGTCGATGATGTAACTATCTTCAATGAGGTCTACTTTGTCAGTCTCAGAGAAAATGTTGTTTTTCACCAGTTGGTTGAGTACCGAAGTGACGCTGTCATCCGTGTTACTGCCCTGCATACGGCTACGGTACTCATCCAGCATCATCTTGAATGTTATTGGTTTACCTGCCGTTTTCTTGTACGCCTCAACGATGGCAGTACTGAGGCGGTCCTGCATATTGGCGCTAATGGTAGCCCGGTCTATGGCCAATAGAGCACTTGCCATTTCAGTTGAGTACAGGTTAATCTCATTGATAGGGCGGCCGGCAAAGTCCTTGAAAGGAGAGAATGGAAGCGGTGCGTCTATTGGATTGAGCAGCGCCGTTGAATCAACATCCATCAGACGAAGCCAGTTCTCGTTTGCTGGGTCAGAGAACTCGCCCTTGTAATCAAACAGCAAAAAGTTCACTGGATATGGAGTTTCAACGGACAGAGCACGGAGCTGGTTAATAAGGACCATCAATAGATTCGTCTTACCGGAACCTGTAGCACCGGCAATGATAATCTGCGTATTATTTACTTCACGACCATTGATATCGAGTTTGGCTGGCATATTCTCTCCGTATTCACCTATCTCCAATTGGAGAGCGGGAATGGATGAAGCACGGCTGCTTGTACTATCTGCAAATGAAAGGATGCGGTTGAGGTTGTCATCGCTGAGAAGGTACTCACATCCGCGCTCTGCTTCGCGGCAGATAATACGGGATACGGTGGCTTTCTCTTCGAGATCCAAGCCCATGTTTTGGTAACGAAGCTTAATGAGCATCCCATATAGCGGCTCGAAATCATTGAAAGTAAAGACACTAGGGAAAATGTGCGTTGAGTTCCCAGTGAGTTTCATAGCCCGCACCTCATCAGCAGTCCTTTCGACATTGAGGCTGAGGCCTGTTATCAGACATACACGGATGAGAGAGTTATTGAACATAGAGAAGCGTTTATAACTCTCATCAGCATTTTTGAGGTTGACAAACTCCTCCAGTTTTGCCCTCACGCCTTCAATATTCTGGATAAAATCTGAGGTTTGGCGTACCTGGTCGAATAGAATCTTCATAACTTAGTCCTCCACTGTTTTACCAAAATACCCTTCTACAACATCGGTCTTCTGCAGTGCAGGGTCGCGACGGAGCGTATAACTCTTTGAGACAAAAGCAGACAGCTTCTTCACATCAATTTCCGGTCTGATTTCAGAGGTTGTACAAAGGAGAATAACCTGATTTGCCAGATTCGGGAAATACTCCTCAAGCATAACTTCGCGGCTTTCTTCATCGAGAACACCCATAACTGTATCAATCATCACCGGAGGATCATAATCCCCAAGATCCCGGAGTACACTCAGCAATACCTGGATGAAAATCTGTTTGGAAGCGGCATTGAGATGATTCAAGGAAATCTCATTTCCCATCGTATGATATAGCCGGATTGTAAAGTTATCCATAGAATCACTGAGCTCTACGCGGGCGATATTGTCCTTGTAGGAGCTGAGCATAATGTTCAGCTGTCGTTTCATCTCCTCCTCGATAAAGGCTTTCTTTTTCTTCAAGAGGGCATCAGCGACATTTTGGAAGAACGGAACAAGCTTGGTCAGAGTATCAAAGCGCACATCGGGAATTTGCTGAACCTGAATATCATAGCGGTGAATATCCTTTTCAAGTTGCTCGATTTCCTTGTTGATTTCATCTGCCTCTTTGGTAAGCGACTCAATCTGACCCTGACTCTTCTCATAGCTTTCAATCAGCTGCAGGAAATTACCATCCGTTTCGGAGAGTTCAAGGTTTCTTTTCTGCTCCAATAGAATTGGAAGTTCTGCAAACTCACGTTCAAGCTGCCTTTTTTCTTTCTGCAGAGCAGGAAAATTATTATCCCCCCTCATGCCCAGAAGCCTGCGGATGGCAGACAAATCAGATTGATCGAGAAAACTATACTCATCTTCCTTCCTAGCTTGCTGAGTCTTCGATATAAGGTACTCAGCAACGGACAGGGCGGTGACTGTATCAGAACAAAGGGCCGTCTCTTTGAGATAATCGACAACCATGGCCGTAACCTGTTTTATGTGGTCCTCGCTTATGATTTCACCGTTTGCACGAGTGATATTCTCCTTTTCCCGGAGGATGTTGTTGAGCAGGAGATTCATCTCCGTCGCCAGCATCGGGAAAAAGACATCGCGCTCGATGTTTGACACAAAACTTTCGACGTTGCCACGGTACTCTATGGCACGATTGCGCAGTTCTTTGATTCTTGTATCTATGGTCCCAATGCGTCTTTTTGTCTCCTCTGCGGTGGCTGCACCTGACTTTGCGACCTTATAATCTTCCTCCATGGATGAGGTCAACTTATAGAGGCCGTCAAGTGCAGCATCGATTTCGGTCAGACGATTCTGCTTCTCTTCCTTCTTCTGACAGAGATCCTCATATTCTTTGCGCTGATTCTCAGCCTCAATCTTTGCTGCAGACATCTCTTCTTTGCGCTTCTCGGAGGCGTCATGAAGTTTAAGATACTTGTCGAAGCCCATCACATTCTGGATGTTGTCCTTGATAGTTTTCGAAAAGACATCATTACGAATCATATCACCCGCTTTCATGGCGTCAAAGAGGAAGTATGTGCTCAATTCCTGCGGGAGATTCGCCTTGATGATTTTGTTGACCTGCTGTTCATTTTGGGCCCGTTGTGCTGGAGGTGTGGCCGTCCCATAAGTAAATAGAACGCCATCCATATTCAGAGAAACACTCTCAACGGGCTTATCTGAAGGGTTGAGGATGTAAGAACGCTTCAACTGGTATTGCTGAATGCGCCCAAGAACCATTCCCTGGAAATCCAGCTGAAGCGTTATCTTGGGTTCTGCGATACCACGGGCACCATCATTGAGTAAATCTTCGAATTCTCTCTTGTTCTTGATTTTTAGCCCATAGAGTGTCCCATAAATGGCATCAAAGAGTGTGGTTTTACCTCCACCATTGTTGCCTCCGATGAGTACAATCGGACGGCCTTGCTGCACGGTAAGGTCGATATCCAGATTCTGATAGGTCTTGTAGTTTGTAACCCGAACACGATTGATTACCATAGCCGACCCTCCTTCAGTTCGCCTTCGAGGCTATCGATGGCTTTTTTAATTACAGATTCGGTATCTGATTGCGTCATCTCAATCTTGTCAACTCGCTTTTCATGATACGCTTTGAGAATTTTTTCCTTGACCCACTCAAAATCCAGTTCATGAGTCTTGCAGAGTTCCTCAATGTCAGTCATGTCATCCTGACGGATGCCATAGTGGAGGAATGTTCCGTCCAGAGACTTGTTTGCCATAATTACGTGGTATTATTGTTCGTCTTCAATCGGTTCGTCCCACAAACCATCTTCCTGATTTCTTTCTATTCGCACCTTCTCGACCTTAAGCCCAAGACCGAGCTTCTTGGATATGGTCTTGATCTGGTACGCCTTCCTCTCAGAATCTGAATAAGTCATCACATAGTAGCCGTCGTTTGTGGGATACTGTGCAACTGAATAGCGATCATTGTCGCATTTCTCTTTGGAGACCAGGTTAACGCCGAGGATAGGGATTTCGACCTGAGCTGCTTGTTCGCCACCAATTTTATTGATGACCTGGAGTAATGTCGTAGCACCGCTTTTATCGCTTATAACGGTACCATCCGGGAATGTAACCTTCAGAATAAACCGGTTCTGAGGGCCCTTGCGCGGAGTAGTGGTGCTCTCTTCAGGAGTCTCCTCTTCCTGGGATACTTGAAGACCGCTGTCCTTGCTATAAGAAACCCGTAATATGAAGTCGCTTTGCAGTTTCTCCACCACAGGAGCCAATGTCTCTTCGATAAGTGGAATGACTTCTTCCTCAAGATACTTCCCTTCAGCCGCTTTGATGGAACGGAGCTGCTCTCCGCTAATTGGAAGCCCCAATTGCTTCAACAGGTCAAGGGCCTCATACATCTTGTTTAACTGTTCCATGAACTATCTGTTTTACTTATAATCTGATGGATTGAATACGTCCCAGCCGCGGGTGTCTTTTGTATCAGTGATGGGAAGTGGAGAATACTTCCAGATATCAGAATTGCCGTCTTCAATTATGACGCCCCCCTTGGGGTGATACCCATCGACCACCTGGGAAGGAAGGTATTCAAGCAGAGCATTATGCTTATTGGGTGCATTCTCATCGCTTTCTTCGGTCTTGGTATCAAAAAGGAATACCTGGCCATTTTTCATGCGAATGACATAGTCCACATAGAAGAGGGACCGCTCGCCATTGACATTGAGATACGGAACTGAATAATGTGTCATACCGTCATCCCCATTCTTATACCACCAATCTATATAGTCGTGGTTATCCTCAAGGAAGGATGCAAAGGCTTCCTCCGGGTGATAGTGGTTGTTAAGCATCACGAAAGGCTGCAGAGCATGGTCATCCATCCCCGGAAAAATGGAATTAGTTTCCTCGTTGTACAGACGTTCCGCCGGTACCTCCCACTCCACTTCTTTAAAACTTCGATCGCGCAGTTTCTGCTTTTTCTTACCCAGTATCTGTTCGTATTTCAGCAAGGCCTTATCGATTACTTCGATAAAATGCCGTGTATTCTCATGGAAGAGGATGATTCTGGGCGATTGATTCTCATCGTAACCGAAGAGCTCTTCCATTACTTGCTTCAAGGCGCTGGCAAGAGCCGGAGTCGCCTGAACGCGCTCAAAATGCTTCACGCGCTCGGAACAGAATTGGTTGAAAGCGCGGTTGATTTCACCCATAGTACGTGGATACCTATACCGGCGGCCGTCCAGATGGATGACCTGTTCGTCATCGGTAAGCTCAACGTTCTCTGGAATCTCGATACGAATCGTATGTACTTCAGTATCAACGTGAAGGTTATCACGTAGCTTGATTAGATTCTCGGCATAGATTCCAAACAGGTCTTGCATCTGCTGCTCATCTGGTTCGTCAAAGAAATCAAAATGCAGCTGATGCGTATCCAGACTTGCCTCATAGCGGAAAGTATCCCGTAGCACGCCCTTAAAATCCGGACCGAGACGGTTACGGTCTGAGCTCTTGTAGACGGCATAGTATGACTTGAGCTTTATGTTATGCAATCCTTCTTTCCTATCTGAACGAATGTAATCTGCGCTGATATACTTCATATCGTCGGCTACGACCCTGATGATTTCTTTACTGAGGTTTGTGTAAACAAACCCGTTGTTGAGGGTTTCATCGGGATAAAAATGCTGACGTGGCATTCGCATAATGCGGCCGACGGTCTGGACTGAAAACTCTGTGCTCTTGATTTCGCGGAAAATGAGCAATACAGCAGCGCGTGGACAATCCCAGCCCAGGGCGATAGCCTGTTTGAATAGGAGCACATCCACAATGCTGTTCTCTTTCGAAATATCCTCAAGGTTAGGCGTTTTGTCATCCGCCAACCAAATTGCAAGACGACCATTCTCCACGCTGATGGAATACATGGCGTCCAGGTATGCCTTGACCTCATCAATGATAGCGCGGTCATCCTGATTCAAAGCCTTATTGTCGTTAGGAAGCTGGATAAGCAACAGAGGATTGATATCTTCGCCGTTTTTCTTATATGCATCCGCTATCTCCTGGCGCTTGTCGAGCGATTTCTTAATCAACGTCTGGTTAAGGTTCAGATCCTCTAAGGCGTTCTTACTAAGCGCTGGATTAAGGATGACCGTCTTCTTGATCATCTGTTCATCAATAACCTTTTGACGAGGAACCTCAACGACAGTACCTGCTGTCTTAGGTGTAGCAGAAATGCGGAGCTCTATCTTGGGATTGATTTTCTGGAGGACCTTTTCCGATTGGACTGCGGACTTCCCACCGAAGAGATGCTCTTCATCGATGATGACAATGATGGGGATGCCATGTACGCGCTGGGTATTGTCCGTGTAGCGATACAGCGTGTTTCCAGTCTCGTTCTCCCTGACGTAGATATTGTTGTCTGAGTTGATACTCTGCCAATTTAAGAAGAGAATCTCGCCAGGCTTGATGTATCCTTCACTCACATCGAGATCCTCAAACTTGATGGGATTAAGCGCTCTTGTTTCAGCAAAGATACCCTTCAATTTCTCGTAGCTCTGTATGTGCAGTTCATTAGGGGCTATCCAGATGTATGCGGCTTCTTGAGCAGGAAGATCTTGTTTCTGCGGCAATTCTTCAGCTAGGCGCTGAAGATAACGCGCGGCCATGACTGTCTTACCGGCGCCAGTAGGAGCCTTGAAAATGAGACGATGACGCTGGCCATTTAGTTGCATCAAGGCGTATGTATTCCGGAGCAAATCATCAACAGCGTCAAACTGGTACTTAATTGTCTGTAGCATATTGTTATCCTCCAGAATTAAAACAACGTGGGATTGAAATGGTTATCCTGCTTGATTGGAGAGTCGTCTTGCCTTGAAGTGCTTGACTCTATTAAAGACTCTGACGAAGTTGAAGCAGATGCAATGAAATTTCCGTCTATATCCATCTCTGGCATTTGTGGAAGAACACTTTTATAGGCAGCAAGGATTGCAGCGGGAAGGGCGCAAAGGTCAACTTTATCGATAACTTCTACAAAATCATCTTCATAAGCATACACACTGTCGGAAAAAACGTACACCTTTATCTTGGTGTCTAAGTCCATCGCTCGTATTTCATCAATAAAGTCATATAGGAGGGTTTCGTCACAAATGACAAGCATTTTTTTACCGTCATGTGAGAAATACCTCGCTCTCCGCTTATCTAAAGAAATGTTTCCGAAAGCTTTCTTTTCATCATAGAGGTCCTCTTTTATACACAGTAAATCTGTTGCAACAGAGACAAGTCTGCGTTTATTCTTATAAGAAGGAGTGCGCTCTAAAAAGTCCAACTTATAGTAGCGAATACTATTATCACTCAATCCTGGTATTTCATCTCCTTTTGACGTCGTATATCCGTTTATAGCTATCCGACATCTCTCGTAAGTAATATCTTCGCAAATACGATTCTCATTGTTCGTTACAAGAATGCAAGTTCTTTTTCCATCCTCTTCTTCTGCATTAAGGCTCATAGTTGCATGGAGAGTTGTTCCGCTACCGGCAAAGAAATCAAGTATGAAAGCTTTTTTTTCGGCTGTTCTCTCTAATACAGCCTGAATCAAAGCCTTCGGCTTGGGATAGCTAAAAACTTTCTTCCCGAAAATATCCTTTATTTCATTACCTCCGTTCGTGGTAAAAAACTCTTTATCCGACCAAATAGTAGGGATATCCGTTCCTGCAGTTTTATAATCTTCAACTTCAATATAGTGACCTTTCTCAGACCAATGAGTACTTAATTCTCCGGAATCTATCTTCTTTATGACACCGTCAGCGAGGTACTGAACAACATATTTATTTTTATTCACACTGGATGTCTGTGGAATGACCTTAATATATCCTTTATCAAGGAGTTTTTTGAACTGAGTACCGATTTTTCTCCATACGCAAGGATCACCTTTTTTTGTAACTGGCCAAACAGGTGTACATCCTAATGGAGCTTCATCGTAATCGAAGATAAAATCTGCTTTATCTCCAGTAAAAGTTCCCTCTTTTATCCTTTGCTGAAGAGACTTTCCGTAACCGACAACAATCCCGTTTTCATCAACATATATTGGATAAGTCTGGTTTGGTCTCTGAACTTGATTGAAGGTAGCAAGGGTCATTCCGTGATATGGAGAAGAATAAGAATTCATAGCCTCCTCTGAAGCCCTTGCCGAATAGTCCTCATTGGTGACAAAAACGAGATACTCCTGAGTATAATTAAAACCTCCAGATGGTTTCCCTCCTGATGTTTGAACGGTGACTGTTACAACTTGCTTCCCCTTAAACAGTTGGCGACAAAGCAAAACGAGATTATTAACCTCTTGATAGCCTATGCTAATTACTAAAACTCCTTCAGAAGATAATAACTTCCGCGCCAATTTAAGACGTTTGTTCATAAATGATAGCCATTTCGAATGACGAAAATCATCGTCCTTGCCGACATAATTATCATTATAAACGAAATCCTCGTTTCCAGTATTGTAGGGAGGATCAATGTAAATAACATCAATCTTCCCTGCATATGCATATGAGAGTGCTACCAAAGATGGATAGTTGTCCCCTTCAATTATTATGTGATTAGGAGCATCTGGGGAATCGCTAAGGATTCTTTTCCCGGTATCTTCCTTGAGATAAGGCATTTGTACACGGAGTAGTTCCTCCACATCCTCCGGCTTATCTTCCCACACCAAACCATACTCTCTGCGATTTAAAAGCTCAGTAAGCTCGGATTTCTCCTCCTTACTGAGACCATCAAGCCCCTGAATCTTTCGAACCAGAAGAGCCTTGTCAATAGTTTTATTTGCCATTGTTATGTGTTTGCGCTTGCTGATGC
>ERZ842401.8490-NODE-8490-length-10077-cov-9.231690_pt1 | contig 10077 bp, 9 predicted proteins | sample MGYA00521270_ERZ842401 | MGnify/ENA primary metagenome ERZ842401 (study PRJEB31892, sample SAMEA3878208) | bioreactor metagenome | biome: Moose rumen | place: Sweden | collected 2011-10 | study: EMG produced TPA metagenomics assembly of the PRJEB12797 data set... | reverse complement strand
GCTCTAAAAAAGAATACTTTTTAAAAAATAATATGATAATGGCAAATGAACCAGGAATATATATACCAGGAAAATTTGGAGTAAGAATAGAAGATACAGTATTAATTACAAAAAATAATTGTATAAATTTAACAAAATCTGATAAAAATTATATTATAATATAAAAAACGCTTGATTTTAAAGCAAAAATGTTATATAATATTATACTACAGAGACAGCCTCACCGTAAGCCAGATCGCCCAACGCTTCAAGGTGAACAAATCAACAGTGTCACGCACCATAATGCGCGGCAGACGCCGCCTGGCAGGCGAGGTCACAAGGGCAGAGCTGAAAAAACTGATAAACGGCTCAGCCACGAAGTAAAATACTCCCGGTTCGGTCATATATAGCCGATGGTGATTTATCATATTGCTTGCAGAAGTCATCGGGGAATAACATTTTTGAAGAAAGGACCCCCTCCGGTGAGCACTCGATATTTTGCCGCCCTCACAAAACTTTGATAGGTGGGGGAAGAAAATACTTTACAAATGGGGAAAAGTGTGTTATAATTAATATGTGTATTTGCAGGCTTTGTTTTGGCTTGTGAGAAAGGGTGTAATTGAGATTAGAAGGATCTTTGATTCGCATTGCCATTATGATGACAGCGCTTTTGATGAGGACAGGTATCTGCTGCTGGACAGCTTGCTGACAGGGGAGGGACACCCCGTTGACAAGATGCTGCACGCGGCGACTGATGAGAGATCGTCGCTGTTTGGTATCGAAACGGCACGCAGATATGAGAATTTTTATACCTCGGTGGGCTTTCACCCCGAAAATGTCGGCAGCCTGCCCGAGAACTGGCGTGATAAGCTGGAGGAGCTTTATTTTAAAGCCTCTGAGATACACAAGCTCTGCGCCGTTGGCGAGATAGGATTAGACCACCACTATGAGGGGTATGATAAGGATAAGCAGGCTGAGGTCTTTACCGAGCAGGTGAGGTTCGCGGTGCAGAAGTCGCTGCCTGTGATAGTGCATTGCAGAGACGCCACTCAGGAGTGTATGGATATTCTGAGGGAGTACCGTCCCGAGGGTGTCATGCATTGCTTTTCGGGCTCTGCCGAAACTGCGCTGGAGGTGGTGGAGCTGGGAATGTATATAGGCTTTACGGGGGCGCTGGCTTTTAATAACTCAAAAAAAGCACGCCGTGCCTGCGAAGCTGTACCCATAAACAGGCTTTTGCTGGAGACCGACTGCCCCTATATGGCGCCGCCCCCCTACAGGGGAAAACGCAGTGACAGCTCGATGATAAGGGAGACTGCAAAGGTGATGGCGCAGATTAAGGGCGTATCGCTGCAGGAAATAATAGATATAACAAACAGAAATGCCTGCATACTTTTTGGGATAGAACAAGAGGAGCCTGAGGTAGATATATAAGCTCGGGCAGACTGAGAAAGGACAATTGAAAAATGGCAGAGATCATGTATGTGGTAATACCTTGCTACAACGAGGAGGAGATGCTGCCCATAACCGCCGAGGCTTTGATGAAAAAGCTGGACGGGCTGAAAAAGGACGGCAGGATAGACCCAAGGAGCAAGGTGATGTTCGTTGACGACGGCTCAAAGGACAGGACCTGGCAGATAATCGAAAAGCTGCATTCGCTCAACCCCACCTTTACAGGGGTGAAGCTTTCGAGAAACAAGGGACACCAGAATGCGCTGCTGGCAGGGCTGATGACGGCTAAGAATTATGCCGACATCATAGTATCTATGGACGCCGATCTGCAGGACGATATAAACGCCATCGACGGCTTTCTGGACAAGAGGGCTGAGGGCTGCGACATAGTGTACGGTGTGCGCTCATCAAGGGAGACGGACACGGCTTTCAAGAGAAACACCGCCAGGGCATATTATAAGCTGCTGGAGATGCTGGGTGTGGAGATAACCTACGACCATGCAGACTACAGGCTGATGAGCAAAAGAGCTGTCACGGCGCTGGAGAGCTTTAAGGAGGTAAACCTTTTCCTGAGGGGAATGGTGCCTATGCTGGGCTTCAAGAGCGACACGGTGGCTTACAAGCGAAATGAGAGGGTGGCTGGAGAGTCGAAATATCCTCTGAAAAAAATGCTGGCTTTTGCGGCTGAGGGTGTGACCTCACTTTCGGTAAAGCCCATTAGGTTCATAACCTGTCTGGGTATATTCATATTTCTGATGTCCATAATAATGCTGATATATTTCCTTATAACCCACGCTGTGAGCGATACTGTAAGGGGCTGGGCATCAACGATAGTATCTGTATGGGCGATAGGCGGCTTGCAGATGCTTGCAATAGGTATCATCGGAGAGTACATTGGCAAGATATATCTTGAGACCAAGGCTCGTCCGAAGTATATAATAGAGACCGATCTGGAAGAAAATTAATTTTAAAGGAGTAGATAAAAATGGCTGAACAGAATAACAAGCCCATAACCAACGAAGCACTGGTAGAAGCTATCAAGGAAATGAGAGAGAATTTTACTGCCGAGACACAGAACAAGGTCATAAATGTGGCTCTCAGAAGCACCTTTTTAGTTCCTGCAATAGTACAGAAGAACACCGAGCTGGTGGCTGATGCTGACAATCACGTTAAGTTCCAGGATAAGCAGACTGCTAAGTTCGTACTTATCAACCATAAGGAGAGAGGTTCGTTCTTCCCTGTATTCACCGACCGTGACGAGATCGAGAAGCTCAGAGGAAAGACTGACGAGGAGTTCAGACCCTTTGCAATGAAGTTTGCAGACATTGCGGGTCTTACAGAGAACACCAAGCAGGTACAGGGCTTTGTGGTAAACCCCTTTAACCAGAACCTGCCCTTTACACAGGAGATGCTGGCGTCTATCAAGCAGACGCTTATAAGAGTTAAGCAGGAGAGAGACGCTGCCAAGAAGGCTGAGGCTGAGGCAGCAGCACCCGATATCACTGTTTCTACCAACGAGGAGAACTGATCACCAGAAGCAAGAGGTAAGAGGCAAGAAGCAAGAATATTATTTAAGGCACTTTTGTCAGGTTTGACAAAAGTGCCTTTTTGCTGCTTTGCTGAGCGGTGGTGTGTTTAGGGTGTGTTGACACTAAGCCTAACACACGTCTTTTTGGATATTTTTGTCCCGTTCGTCGTTAAAAATCCTTGCAGGGCGACAGCCCAACTGCGGATTTTTGCCTAGAACGGAACAAAAATATCTCAAAAATCCGCGTATCAGTTTAGTGTCAACACACCCTAATCCACTATAGATTTTACGGGGGCGGTGTCTTTTTCGTGCTGCCTGCGCTTTCTTTCTATCAGCTTCATTATTACCCATGAGACAAGGATAATAAAGGATATGGCGATGACCCCCACTATGGGGTAGTGGCGCTTCATATAGACCTTATCCATATCACGCAGGCTTTCTTCAACGTAATATTTTTCAAGCCTGTTTTGGATATAGTTTATAAAATACTGCACGCCTTTGAGATAGAAAACAGTGCCTGCGGCTATGGTGATGAATGATATTACGTGCTTTTTGAAAAATTCGATAAGCACCCCTGCGGCTGTCAGCAGGGTGCCTGCCAGCACGAACCAGCCCACCCATGCAGGGGGCTTAGGCTCGATAAAGCCGCCGAATATTCCCGATATAAGTATTCCGCCGTAATAAAAGCCCGAATAGCCAAAGGGTATGAGCATAAGTATTTTTAGTATTATAAAAGGTATCGGCTCTCTGCCCCTGCGGTCACGCTTTGCCTTTTTGCGCAGTTTTTTAGCTGATTTGCTTTGCTTTCTTTGGGCTTCTTCCTTTTCAATGCGCTCTTCCTCTTCCTGCTCCTTACGGGCAAGGCTCTGCTTTTGCGCCTGTGCTTTAAGTCTTTCTTTTTTTGACATTTTAAACCTCGTTAGTGTTGTAGAATGATATCGGGAGCTTTAAATTTCCCGACGCTTATTAGGGTGTGTTGACACTAAGCCTAACACACGTCTTTTTGGATATTTTTGTCCCGTTCGTCGTTAAAAATCCTTGCAGGGCGACAGCCCAACTGCGGATTTTTGCCTAGAACGGAACAAAAATATCTCAAAAATCCGCGTATCAGTTTAGTGTCAACACACCCTAATTATATCACATTATACCGAAAATATCAACAAACAAAATAAAACATTTCAAAAAAATTAAACCTGTTCTTCCAAGACAAATAATACTTATCAGACATATTGAATTAAAAAGCTGCGGCGGTCAACAATAAAATTGCAAGAAAAAAATAATCTTATGTGTTTTCTCATAGCGTGAGGAAATACACTAAAACTGAAAAGAAAGGACTGTTTGAATGACTGGGACAAGAAAAAGGATAAGGTGCTTTGCGGCGATGATGTGTACCGCCATGACCATGCTGGTGGGGCTGGCAGGCTTTTACAGGGTAATGCTGCCAAACAGATTTTTTGTATCAGAGGGTGAGCCGCTTATGATAAGCTCGGTATTCTCAATAACTGCAAAGCCCACCAGAAGCAGCTACACGGTGGCGCTGACCAGCATATCCGCCAGGTCCTCAAGGACCACCGAGAACACGCTTATGCTTTTTGGCATGATACCTATTAAAAATGTAACTGCAAGCTCGGTGGAGAGACCCAAGCTTGTGCCCTGCGGCAGCGCCTTCGGCATAAAGCTGCTGACTGACGGGGTCATGGTGGTGGACTTAGCTGAGGTGAACGGCGGCTGCCCTGCCAAGGAATGCGGCATAAGAGAGGGTGATATAATTATTTCCATCAACGGTGAGAATATACAGTCTAACGGTGATGTTTCGGATATCATAAAAAGATCCAGGGGCAAAAAATGCGATGTTATCCTTAAAAGGGACGGCAAAGAGGTAAGAGCGGCGCTGAGCCCTGTTTACTCAGAGGGGGCATACAAGGCAGGTATGTGGGTCAGGGACTCATCAGCAGGTATCGGCACGCTTACCTTTTATAATGAGGAGACAGGGGAGTTTGCAGGGCTGGGACACCCTGTATGCGACTCTGACACAGGTGAGATACTGCCCTTGTGGGAGGGAGCTGTCGGCAGGATAAGGCTGACAGGGTTCATACCCTCCTCAAAAGGCGACCCGGGGCAGCTGACAGGGGAGTTTGACGGCACAGACACCTTAGGCGAGATAACCCTCAACTGCGAGGAGGGGCTTTTTGGCAGGCTGGATAAATGCCCTGTGAACAGTGCGCCGCTGGAGCTGGGCTTCAGGCAGGAGATAGAAAAGGGCAGCGCAACAATGCTATGCTCGCTGGATGGCGGCACGCCTAAGAGCTATTCTGTGGAGATAGAGCAGATAAATCTTTCTCAGGCGGCAGAGCATGACCTGGTGGTAAAGGTGACTGACAAGGAGCTGATAGCTCAGACAGGGGGCATAGTTCAGGGCATGAGCGGCTCCCCCATAATACAGAACGGACGCATTGTGGGAGCAGTGACCCATGTTTTTATTGAAGACCCGACCATGGGGTACGGCATATTCGGGGACAGAATGGCTTCAAAAATAAACTGATGATGTAGGCTGATAGACGCTTTTAGAGGTAAGAGAACGGTTTACGCTGCTAGTCGCTAGTGGTTAGTCTAATTCATAATTCATAATGCATAATTCATAATTATTGTGCGTTTATTAGTTTGTGCACAGATCGGGTCTGTTCTTTGCACAAAAGCAAAAGCCCGTAAAAAATCTCCACACACTTTCAGTGGGGCGAAATAAATTTAATCAAAATGCAGTACGGTGCACAAGGTCAACATTTACCCTGCTAGTCACTAGTGGTTAGAGTGCTAGTGGCTAGAAAGCCGTTTTACTCAATTATGCGGTAAACCGCACAATAACTCGCTTCCAAGGTTCGCGCAGCGTATCGAAGTAATAGTAGCCACAAAAGCGCCCCCTCCCCTCCGGGGAGGACTCGACAACTTGCCAACTCCACAATAGTGCGATAGGTGGGGGAAATACCCCGTCCGGTGAGGACCGCCCGAGGACATATTTGACAATAAGGGGAAAATGGGGTATAATCATAGTAATAGCGAACAGAGGGGAAAAGCTGAGTGCTTGAGCTCTGTTCTTAAAATGGATAAAACGGGGGTATTATTATGATAAGGCTGCATAATGCAAAGGTAATAACTATGGAAAAGGGCACCCAGCCGCAGCATATGGAGGTCTGGGTCGAGGGGGATAAGATAGCTTATGTGGGAAACCCCACCGCTGAGGAGCTGGCTGGTGCGAGCTTTGAGAGGGATATAGATGTCAAGGGCAATGTGCTTATGCCCTCATTCAAAAACGCCCACACTCATTCGGCGATGACCTTTCTTCGGTCATATGCTGATGACCTGCCGCTGCAGGACTGGCTTTTCAAGCAGGTATTTCCTATGGAGGCTAAGCTCAACGGCGAGTATGTATACTGGCTGACAAAGCTGGCTATCCTCGAATATCTCTCAACAGGCTGCACTGCGGCTTTTGATATGTATTTTGAGCTGGACGACTATGTTAAAGCCTGCACCGAGAGCGGCTTTCGCAGCGTGCTGTGCGGCGCTGTCAGCGGCGATAAAAGCAGCGCCCGGCGGCTGGAGCAGAACTATCTGAAATTCAAGGACTGCCACCCTCTTATCGGCTATATGCTGGGCTTTCACGCAGAGTATACGGCACAGCAGGAGCTTATAGAGGCGGTGGCTGAGCTGGCTGAGAAATACAAGGCGCCTGTTGCCATGCATAACTCCGAGACTGCCAAGGAGGTAAGGGAGTGTGTGGAGAAATACGGCAAAACGCCTACCGAGCTGTTTGAAAGCCTGGGCATTTTCAACTACGGCGGAGCAGGCTTCCACTGTGTGCATATGAGCGATAATGATCTTGAGATATTCAAGCGCAAGGGAGTCTGGGCTGTGCACTGCCCCGGCTCAAACGTCAAGCTCGCCAGCGGTATTGCGCCTGTGGCGAAAATGCAGGAGATGGGCATAAATATCGCCCTGGGAACTGACGGCCCTGCCAGCAACAACTGCCTTGATATGTTCAGGGAGATGTTTTTGATGACGGGTCTGCAAAAAATAGCGCTGGGGGACGCCTCTGCCTGCCCTGCCGACAGGGTGCTTGAAGCCGCCACGGTGGGCGGCGCAAGGGCTATGGGGCTTGATAACTGCGATACCATCGCCGTGGGCAAGCAGGCTGATCTGGTGGTGATCGACATAAACCGCCCCAATATGCAGCCGCTGAACAACATCGGCAAAAACATAGTGTACTCGGGCTCAAAGGAGAACGTTGCTATGACCATGTGCGCAGGCAGGGTGCTTTACGAAAATGGCGAGTTTTTCATCGGCGAGGAGCCTGAGGTGATATACAAGCACGCCAATGACATCATAACGGGCATGAAGGAATGATCAATGTTGAGTAAAATGAAATACAGTACATATCTTTTTGATCTTGACGGCACCCTCACCGACTCGGGGGAGGGTATCATCAATGCGGTGAAATACTCATTAAGGCAGTCGGGGGACGAGATACCGCCCCGAGAGGTGCTGCTTAAATTTATAGGTCCGCCGCTGTGGGAGTCTTTTGAGAGGTTTATCGGGTTTACAAAAGAAAAGGCTGAAAGGGCTGTGGAGCTCTACAGGGAGTATTACCGTGAAAAGGGGCTTTTTGAGAACTCGGTATATGATGGTATACCGCAGCTGCTGGAGGCTCTTAAAAACGAGGGGGCGCAGCTGGCTGTGGCAACCTCGAAGCCTGAGGTGTTCTCGGTGAGGATACTGGAGCATTTTGGTATCGCAAAGTATTTTTACAGCATAACAGGCTCGCTGCTGGACGGCACCAGAAAGGAAAAGGATGAGGTCATAGCGGCTGCCCTTGAACGCTGCGGGGTGACTGACCGATCACAGGCGGTGATGGTGGGTGACAGGCTGCATGACATACTGGGAGCGAAAAAGCATGGGCTGGACTGCATTGCCGTGCTTTACGGCTACGGCAGCAGGGAGGAATTTGAGAAGTACAGGGCTGACTACATAGTGGGTGAACCTATGGACATAATCGGGATACAGGAGAATTGATATGTTATCAAAGGCAGAGACAGACAAGATATTTGCCGCAGGCGGCATGGTGCTGAGCGACGAGCAGTACAGGCAGCTCAGCCGATACTGTGAGCTTTTGGTCGAGCGCAACAGATCGGTGAACCTGACAGCCATAACCGATGACGAGGGTGTGGCTGTAAAGCATTTTTTTGACAGCATATATCCCTTCACGCTGTTTGAACTGCCAAAGGGTGCGAGCCTTATAGATGTGGGCACAGGGGCAGGCTTCCCCTCATGCCCTTTAAAGGTTTGGCGTGATGATATCAAGCTGACGCTGCTTGACAGTCTCAACAAAAGGATAAGCTTTTTAGAGGAGCTTTCACAAAGCATAGGGCTTGAAGCGAGATGTATTCACGGCAGGGCTGAGGAGCTGGGCAAAAAGGAGGGCTGCCGTGAGAGCTTTGACATTGCCACTGCAAGGGCGGTGGCTAACATGAGCGACCTGAGCGAATACTGCCTGCCCTTTGTTAAGGTGGGGGGCATTTTTGCAGCCCTTAAAGGCTCGGGGGGCGAGGAGGAGCTTGAAGCGGCAAAGCCTGCCATAAAGCTGCTGGGCGGCAGGACCGAAAAGGTAATAAACTACACCCTGCCAAACGGCGACGGCAGGACGCTGATAATTATCCGCAAGCTGACGCCTACCCCCTCAAAATACCCCAGAAATGCAGCGCAAATGAAAAAGAAAAAGCTGGGCGGCTGAGCTGATAGGCAAGCGCCGCACCAAGCAGCAAAAAGGCACTTTTGTCAGTTTTCTGACAGAAGTGCCTTAAAAAATTTCTTTTATTGTGCCTGCGCTTTTGGCTCGGTGAGCTATTATTTATCAGATAACTCTTACGCCTACAACGCCGTCAACTGCCTTAACAGCGTCAACGTTTGCAGAACCCTTTACATCAAGGATAGTGTAGCCCCATGTTTTCTTGGTAGCTGTTGCTGAGTTTACCACCTCAGCGCCTGCTGCTGCCTTTACTGCGTCCTCAGCAACCTCTGCCTTATGCAGAACGCAAACCAGCTGGTCAGCGGTCTTAGCGAGCTCAAGATTAGGGAATGTAACAGAATTTCTGATCTTACCTCTCTCGATATAGTCCATAAGCTCGTCAGCAGCCATAACAGCGCAGTTATCCTCACTCTCGGGGGTAGATGCGCCCAGGTGGGGCAGTGTGATAACATTCTCCTCGCCAAGACCGATATCGTCAGCGAAGTCTGTAACATACTTAGCTACCTTGCCTGCCTTGATAGCTTCAACAACGGCAGCTGTATCTATCAGCTCACCTCTTGCCATATTGATAAGGCGAACGCCATCCTTCATCATAGCTATCTGCTCGGTGCTGATAGAGTTCTTTGCATCGGGGGTAAAGGGAACGTGGAGGGTGATGTAATCGCTGTTCTTATAGATCTCCTCCTTGCTGTCAACTACCTTGACGGAAGCATCAAGAGCCTTTGCAGCTGCTTCTGAGAGGAAGGGGTCGAAGCCTATAACGTTCATACCCAGTGCAGCGGCAGCGTTTGCAACCTTGCCGCCGATAGCGCCCAGACCGATAACGCCCAGTGTTTTGCCCAGTATCTCGGGACCTGCGAACTTAGCCTTGCCGCCCTCGACAGTCTTAGGTGCGTCCTCTGTGCCTTTAAGTGAGTTAGCCCATGCAGCAGCCTCTGTAATTCTTCTGGAAGAAAGCAGCAGAGCGCAGATCACCAGCTCCTTAACTGCGTTAGCGTTTGCGCCTGGGGTGTTGAATACTACAACGCCCTGCTCTGCGCACTTTTCAACAGGTATATTGTTTACACCTGCGCCTGCTCTTGCAATGGCAAGCAGGCTCTCGGGTATCTCATAATCGTGGAGCTTTGCAGATCTTACCATTATTGCGGTAGGATCTGCACACTCGTCTGTTACTGTGTAGGCAGCCTTGTCGAACTTGTCTGTTCCGCAAGCTGCTATCTTATTCATTGTAAGAATATTGTACATTTCTATCATTCCTATCTGTAATTATTAGGGTGTGTTGACACTAAGCCTAACACACGTCTTTTTGGATATTTTTGTC
>ERZ842401.8488-NODE-8488-length-10078-cov-14.989225_pt1 | contig 10078 bp, 7 predicted proteins | sample MGYA00521270_ERZ842401 | MGnify/ENA primary metagenome ERZ842401 (study PRJEB31892, sample SAMEA3878208) | bioreactor metagenome | biome: Moose rumen | place: Sweden | collected 2011-10 | study: EMG produced TPA metagenomics assembly of the PRJEB12797 data set... | reverse complement strand
AATCCCCAATCCCCAATCCCCAATCCCCAATCCCCAATCCCCATTAAAATGAATTTTATTTTTAAAATAATGAAATATTTATAATTAAATTATTTATATAAATTTTTTTTTGCATAGAATAATCCAACAGCTTGATCAGAAATATTTCTAAAAGTAATATTAGGAGTTACAATAGAATCATTAAACTCATACCATATATTCTTTATTTTAATCTCACAAAAATAATGACCACTTTCTCTATTAAAACCTGCTTTTTTATTTACTCCAAATAATTTATATTCAGATATAGTTGAATTTAAAATTTTATTATCGGCATATTCTTGAAGTTCTAGGGTTTCAGGATATTCAATATAACAAAGATTATTTTTTTCTCCTAAAATAGTTCTTATTATTGTAATTATTAAAATATCAGGAAAATTACATATTCTTATTTTAAGACAATTATTTTTGACTATTTTATATTTATAATCTAAAAGCTCCTTTAGAGTAAATTTTTTTTTATTAAATAATTCAATTTTATTATTAGGAAAAGTAAGGCTAATATTTAAAGAAGAATCAAACCTTATTTCTTTATTATTATTTTTTTTAGCATATATCCTATATTCATTTATTAAAAACATTTTTTCTAATGATATTAAATCATTTTGATATTTTTCTATAAAATATTTATATTCTTCTTGAGGATTTATTTTACTAGAATGATTAGTTTCACTAAAACTTTCAGTAGTAAAATTACTCTTTTCATTTTTTATTTCTGCAATTATACTATTTATTAAATCTATTCCAAATATTTGAGAATCACATTGAGTAAACTCAGAATATTTTTTTGAAATATTTTTCAACGAATTTTTAAATCTATACAAATTTGGCTCATTTTCAGGGTTTTTTTCTATATTAATTAATTTCCTTATAATATCTGTATATTTAATTTCAAATTCAAATTGTTTCAATTCTTCCATAAATTTAGGACAATGGAATAAGAGTTGCAAAAAAGAATTCATATAACAAGTTAAACCAATATTTTTTAATCCGAAGATACGTTCTTCTTTTTCTTTTTCTTTTTCAAAAAAAGAAGATAAATATTTTTTATCAGAAGTTTCAATAGAAAGTTTGTTTTCAACTTTTTTTTTCTTCAATATATTTTCATTTTTTTTATTATTATTATTATTATTTAATAAATTTTGAAGTAGAATATTTCTATTAAATTTTTGCTGTATATCCATTTTAAGTTCGGTGTTTTGCTCAGAAAAATTTTTATAGCAATAATTTCCCATTTATTTATTTTTTCAAAAAATAGTTATTTTTTTCATTTTAACTATTTTTAATTCTTGGATTTTTATGAGTATTTAATAATCTTAATTTATAAATAAAATCTAGATTTAATATGTTAGAACTTGATAATGAAAATAAAGAATATTTATTATTAGAAAAATTTGATAATATATTTAATAATTTTGAAGAAAAAAATTTAATTGATTTATCTGTAAATAAATTAGATTTAAATAGAAAAGATTTTATAAATAAAAATATTTTAGAAAAAAATGAATTTAAAGTATTAGAACATAAAAAACGTTATTATTCTAAATCTTCTGAACAAAAAAGGAAAGCAAATAATAAAAAAAATAAAAAAAGAATAAATTTTGAATTATTGGATATTAAAGATAATAAAAATGATGAAATTGATTATTATGATTTTGAGATTAAAAAAAAAGGTTTCCCTAATCTCGGTAATACATGCTATATGAATTCATTTCTCCAAATATTAATTCATACTCCAAATTTTATTAAAGAACTTAAAATTTTAAAAAAGCAAAATAAAATAAATAATGAATTGGTAAATTGTTTAATTAATTTATCAAAAGAGCAATATATAAATTTATCCAAAATTAAAGAAAATATGGGAGTTATTGACAAAAGTTATTCTGAATTTTGCCAAAAAGATTCTCAAAAATTTGGAATTGATTTATTAAATTATTTAATACAAATATTTAAAGATGAAAATGAAGATGAAAATGAAGATGAAAATGAAAATTTTCAAGAAAAAGATAATCAGTTTGAATTTCCTTCAATTTTTGAAAATTTAGGTTCTATAAAAAAAGAAAGATTTAAAAATTATAAAGATTTAAATTTTCCACAGAAAAATGAAATATCTTTAGAAAAAATGTTTTTATTTCATGAATCAAAAATCAAAATAGAATTTAATACAAATAAAATTAAAAATATTAGATTTGAAGCTTCTTTAAATATAAATATAAATTTAACAAATCAAACAAATAATTTAGTTGATTTATTAAAAAATATATATAATAATGATAAAAATAAAATAAAAATAATAAATGATATTCAAAGTGAAATGACGATACAAAATGAACAAATAGAAAATGAATCTAATCAACCAGTAAAGGATACTCAAAATCATATAACTTTTGGTCAAAAAGTTTGTAATTGTATTTCCTATATAATCAAATGTTTTATCAATTGTTGTTGTCCTAAAAGTAAAAATAATACTATTGAAATAAATTCTGAAACTAGTATAAAAAAACCAACATTTTTTATTAAAAGAAAAATTGCAAATTTACCAAAAATTTTAATAATAACAATAAATAGAGCAATTCTTGGAGAACCTTTTAATATGAGTTTTATACACTTTGAAAAAATATTAAATATAAAACAATTTTTAGATGATGATATATTGAATGAATCTCAAGATACTGAATATATATTATATGCTATAAATGAATGTCATGCTAATAATAGTGAATTTGGCCATTACTATTCATATATTAATATTTCTAATAATGAATGGTTTGAGTTTAATGATGAACATACAAGTAGAGTAGAACCAAGTTTTAATTCTGAATATGTTGTAGGTCTTTTTTATGTTAAAAAAGATTATTTATAAAAAGTTATTTTTTGATAAATAAATTTCAATAAAATAATTTTAAATTAAAATATAATATTAATTTTATATTTATTTATTAATAATAAGTATTTACATTATTTAAATTGGATTATTATACTCTTATATAATATAATCCAACTACATATCTATTACCTTTGAATTTAGGAGTTTCTTTACTTATTTTTTTGTCATCAAATTTGAGCCATATACCTTCTTCTTTTTCAATATAAGATAAATAATGACCTAAATTTTTTTCAAGACTAAAACATTCATTCACTGCATATAATCTATATAATCCAGAATTTGAATCATTTTGAAAAACCATTTTATCTAAATAATCGTTAAGATTTAAATATTTTCGGAAATTTAATTTATTGCAATGAAATTGCTGGCCTAAAATAGCTCGATTAATTGAAATAATTAATATTTTAGGAAGAGAAGCTATTTGCCTAATAGAAAAATTTTCTTTTTTATTATAATTATTTACTTTAGAAAAAAGCTTATTCCAAAAAATTTTCATCATATTAATGAATTGATTAAATCTGAATTCGATATACTTCAAAAAAGAATGTTCATTTAATATATCATTATAGTCTTCATCTTCGTCTTCATCTTCATTTTCATATATATAATTATTATTATAATTGAAATTATCATTAAAATTAATATATTTATTTCCACCTTTAATATTTGTCAAATTTTGATTTAAAAAACAATTTTCTAATTTTTGATATTTCATTGAAAGCAAATCTTCTATTGAACAAGTTCTATTATTATTTGGAAAAGTTAAATTTATACTAAGCCAATTTTCAAATCCAATTTTTGAAATTTTATTTCCATTGAATTTCATAAATGATTCATGCAATAAAAACATTTTTTCAAAAGAAGTCAAATCACATTTAGCATTATTTAAAAAATTTAAATATTTAATTTTTCCTATTTCTTTAATTTCATCTTCATAATTTTCATCACTATCACTAGAAGAAGTTTCCCCTTTCATTGAGACTATTATTTGTTCAATTAAATCAATTCCAAATTTTTGAGAATCTTTTTGGACATTTTGTCCATAAGAATAATCTATTTCTGACATTTCTTCTTTTATTTTTTTTAGTGGACCAATTTGTTTTTGGCCATAAGATAATTCAATTAAAGCTTCTATCAAATGATTTTGTTGATAATTTGAACTATTTTTATATTCTCTTAGATTTATAAGGAAACCAGGAGTATTGAATAATATTTGTAAAACAGAATTCATATAGCATGAATTTCCAATATTTTTAAATCCAATTAATCCAAAATTATTTGATACATTTATTATGCTTAAATTTGTTGTTTTTTTTAAATTATTTATGATATTCGAAGAAAAAGGAGATATATCTTGAATAATATTATTTCCTTTTATTGGAATTCCTTGTATTTTTTTACTTGTATTAATTTCAAAAGGAGTATTATATACGATAATTTCTTTTTTGCTTATAATTTTTATATTGCGATTAAATTTTAGAAAATCATCAATTGTTTTATAATTTTTTTTTAAAAAAGAATTATTTCGTTTTTTATTATTATCACTTTTGATATAAAAATTATTTTTATTTCTAAAACTTATCAAAGACTGTTGTCTTCTATATTTTGTTTCTAGTTGTTCAAAGATTTTTTCTTCTTTTATCATTAAATTTTAAAAAATAAAAAAAAGTTAAATCATTTTCTGCAATAAATAGTTAAGCAAATATTGATAGATATATTTTTCTAAAAATAGTTTAAAAGAAAATTCAAAACTAAAAAAATGGGAAATTCTACTTGTGGAGAAAATCAAAACATAAAGAGAAGAAAAAAAAAAAATAATAATTATAATAATAATTATAGGGATAATGATTATATAGAAAAAGAAAATAAACCAAATTTTTATAATAGAATTAATATTAATAAAAATGAGGATAATAATTTAAGAATTGATTATTATAAATATGATAAAAATATTAATGGTCTTGAAAATCTTGGAAATACTTGTTATTTAAATTCATTTTTACAAATCTTATTACATTGTCCTTATTTTATTGAAGCTTTAAAAAAAGAAGAGAATTCTCAAAGTAATTTTTCTTTAACATATTTCTTGATAAAACTTTCTGAAACATATGAATCAGAATATTTGGAAGAAATAAGAAAGATTATGGAAAATTATTATAATTTATTTGAAAAAAATCGGCGATATGATTCTCAAGATTTTGGAATTAAATTAATAGATAAAATTATTAGAGATATAAAAGCAGATGATTGCTCTTCTATATATTCAAAAATTTCTACAATTATTACTTTAGATAATATCATTAATGAAGAAGTATTACTAGAAAAATTATTTGTAGTAATTAAAAGTAATAAATATTTACATTCAAAATATAAGCCTGGTTTTGATTTAGATTTAGATATTCATTTATCTTTTCCTGATAATAAAAAATCTTTCAAATTAGAAGATTTATTGGAGCATAAATTTAAAGAATATAAAATTCTTAAGCTTCCAAAAATTTTGATAATTACTATCGATAGAGCTATTTTAGGAAAAAAATACGATACAAGGGAATTAAAATTTCCTCATGAATTAAATACTAAAAAATATACTTCACCAATAGGTAAAGGGAAAAATTATTTTTTATTTGCTGTTAATAAAAAATATGGAGAAAATAGATATAATGGTCATTATTTTTGTAATATAAAAATTAAAGATTGTTGGTATCTATTTGATGATTCAAGAGTTATAAAAAATAAGAAACCAGAAAATACTCCTGGAGATATCGTCGGACTTTTTTATTGCCAAAAAAATAAAGTTAAATAAGTAATAATAAATTTAAATGTTTTTAATAATTTTAATATTAAATAATATTTATATTTTTATTTTAAAAATCTAGATGAGCATATTTTTCAGTATATTCTTCAACAATATCCATATATTTATCATAATTTTTTTGTAATTCAGTTTTAGCATCATTATCATATCCTCCTTCTGGAACAGGATTATCAAGAAGATCAATAATACCATAAAATATATTTTCCATGGTTGTTTTTTCATTCCATTTATTCAATAATTCCATACACACATGACCATTAGATGCTATATTTGGATGAAACATTTTAGTAATAAATTTTGCTTCTGGACCATGTTCTGGGTAAACATCTTTAAATAATAGTTGAACTTTGAAAAATCCACTTTCATAAGGAGTTCCTTCTGTTCCTAAAAAAATTACTTCCCAATGATTTTTTTTTGAGTTTAAATATTTACATTGATGTATTGGCACTAATTTACTATTTTTTAATTTATTAAATTGAGTATCTAATGCCCTCTCTTCTTCTATTGAAATATCCCTTTCTGTCCAAGGTTTAGAAGGTTTTTTTGGTGTAATTACTGGTGTATTCACTGTTGTTGTTAATATAATATTTGAAGAACTTGATGAACTAGAACTTTCTCCTCCCATTTTGAATTAAATTATTTTTTCAAAAATAGTTATATAATTTATGACTGTAAGAAATAGTTAATTTCCTAAATTGATATTTAAAAGAAAATTTTTTCACTTTTTAAAAATGAGTGCAATAAGTAACACATACATCAAAATCAGAAATAAAGATGAAAGAATTATTTATGTTTATGATAATAATGATAAAGAAGAAGAATTAATTGTGTCTTTAAATGAAACTGTTTTAGATTTGAAACACAAAATTGAAGATAAATATCATTTAAAGAGAGATATTTTAATAAATAAAAATATAAGGAAAAAGAATATTAAGCAAAGAGCACAATCAGATCTTAAAGCAAATAATACAACATTAGCTGAGAATCATATTCATAACGAAACAGGAATTTATTTCAGTGTTTTGGAAAATAAAGGTGGAATTAAAAGTAGTTAAGAATTAAGAATTCCATATTAAAATAAATTTATAAATCATAATTTTATAAAATAATAAAATAAATAAAAACTTAATCACTAAATTATTTATTATTATTTAAAATTTAAAAATCTCTTTAAACATTTCACTTAATTTAGTTTTTAAATCTTTAAATACATCAAAAATTTCTTTCTTTTTAGGCTTTTCTGGAAGTTCTATTGGAGCCGAAAATTCAAAATAATTATTAGCTAAATCAAATTTGCAATCTCTTAAAGAATTAATATTATAATTTTTACAAAGTGTATATAATTGAAGAGAAACAAGTCCTACAATGGAAGCTGTGGTAGAGGCTATAGCAGGAATAATTTTACCAGCTATAAGTTTCACTTTAATTTTCTCTTCATTTGGAATTTTGAAGTTTTGTGCCCTTAAATTCGAAGCAGAGAATATAAAATCAATATGGCCATTTTTATCATCATCTTTTTCAAATTCTTTTATAAAGAAAACATTTCCACTATTAGTTTTAAGATCAGTAATATCAATATTATTCAGTTCTTCCTTTAATTTATTTATTTCTTCTTCTCGTTTTTTTAATCTTTCATTTATTTTTAATTTTTTTTCCTTTACTAATTTTATTCTTTGTTCTTCATTTTCTTCTTCATAATTATTTTTAAATTTATATTCTCTTTTATTATTTATATTAATAATTTCAATTTTATTTTTCTCAATTTCTTCAGAGATAAATTCTAATAATTTTGTTTTTATTATATCATCATTATTTTCTATTGGTATTGATATTTCATTTGCTAATATTTTTGCATAGCTTTTAATATAATTGATTGCTAAATTATTTTTTATATCAAAATCTATAGGTTTTGGACATATTTTATTTCCACTCCAAAATTTAGTACCGTCCGAATTAATGAAATCAGGAGGATAATTTGATAAAGTTCTTTTAATGCTTTTAACAAAAGATTCATTATATTCTTCAAAAGCTATTTTCAAAATCTCATTATAATCTTTATTAATTATTATTTTTAAATATTTAATAACTTTGATCATTATTTCTTTTTGTGTAATAAATCCTTGTTTAGATAATTCTTGATAAAATTCATCTTTATTTTCAACAAATAATTTTATTTTATTAATAATTTCAATAAAAAAAGAATTAAATTTTTCCAAAGCCCATTCAATACAATGATTTATTGAAGTTGGATAATTTCTTAAGGTGCACATGGGAATTGATTCTTCTTTATCAGAAGGAGGAGAATATTCCAGAGTTTTATTAGGTATAATAACTTGAGAATTAGCTTTTGTCCCATTAGTTCCGCTATTGATTAATATTTTTCCAAATTGCATACATTTTTGATTTATGTAAATTCTTGCTTCGACATTATCAACTGCATTAATTATGAAATTCTGTTTTTTCCAAAAATTTTCATTAAATATATTTTCTGTTTCTTCTCCTACTCTTCCTTTCAAAGAAATACAATTAAAATCCTTATTCACATTTTTAACATAATTACTAGCAATTTCTGATTTTGATAATCCAATATCTTTCATTCTAAATAAGAATTGCCTATTTAAATTAGATTCTTCGATACAATCATTATCAGTAATTGTTACCATAGAATTTTTTGATTTACTTGTTGATATTCCCATTTCAGCAAAACATTTTAGAAATTCGCAACCTAAAGCTCCTGCTCCTATCATAAAGATATTTATTTCTTCCAATTTTTTTTGGATATCATTTCCAAATATAGCGATTTGATCATCATATTTAGTTCCTTTTAACGTTCTTTCAGAATTAATATCAATATTTTCTACAATTTCATTGAAATTAAACCAAAACCATTGTTTAGTTGGTTTAAATTTCCCTGTATATTTGATAATAGTTTGGGAAATTAATCCTCCCAAAAAAGAAGCTATAGGAGAAATCTGTGCTTTTGCCCAAACTGACATCCCAATTATTATTTTATAGAAAAACATATCAAAATTTTCAATTTCTTCTCTTAAACCTTGAACCCAATATGCTTTGTCATTTTCTTTTTCTATTAATATTTTTTTTGCTATTTGAAAAAATTTTTCTGCGTCTTCTTTATTATTTAATTCAGGAAATGAATTATTATTTTGATTTAAAAATTCATATAAAGCTAAAATACCAATATGAATTATTTCATTAAAGCAACTTTTTCCAAAATCTATTTGAGCAGGATATTCATCTTCTTCTGAATAAGGTGATTCTAATGATTGCTCAAAAGAAGAAAAATTTAATTCTAAAGGTATTTTAGCCTTTTGAATATAACCTCCTGAAATATAATCAGTAAAATTTGAAGTATCTTTGATGATCTCAATATTATAATCATCTATTTTTTTTATTTTAATGAATTCATTTTCATTTAGTTCAGTCATCCCTTCTATTTCTTTAATTATAATATAATCATTGTTTTTGAGCTTTATTTCAATAGGATTAGCTAAAGTAATTTTTCCTGGATTACTTTTAGATATATTATTTATAATAAATTTATCATCTTCATTATTTTGATCTTTTACGATGAATTTATTTCCAAAATCCACAAAATAAAATCCATTTATTCCTAATTCTGTTCCAAAAATAAATCCTATGTTATTATTTCTGCAAAAATTATCTAATTCAATTACAAAATTTTTTGGAGAAAATTGAGTCAGAACAACAAGGTTATATTTTTCTTCTTTTTTCTCTAACTTGCTTATTAAGTGATTAATAATGGAATTTCCTTCAATTATATCAACTTTTACATTATTATTAAGTTCTGATAATTTTTTTAAAGAAGCATAATCTCTTCTTTTTTTGCATATCACATCTTCTTCAGTAATATAAAAATTAGAGGATAAATCATTTATTTTACATATATTTTCATCATATATAGTTACTTTTCTTGGTCCTGCTAAAATTAAATTTTTTGCTACCTCAAAACCTACACCTCTAAGGCCATATATAAATATATTCATATTTATTAATTTATTCATTGTATCTAAACCATAAGTTCCTATCTGTCTCGAATAAAAATTTATATTCATTTCTTGCTTTTTTTTCATTCTTTAATTACTTTAAAAATAATGTTCATTGGCTAAAAGCAAAATTACCAAAATTAGTTAAATTCAAAAATAGTTTTGACATATATTTTTATTATTTATTTAATTGGAAAATAATATATTATTTTAATATAATTATTAATTTTTTAATTTAATTTTTATTTAATTATAATTTGGGTATTGGGGATTGGGGATTGGGGATTGGGGATTGGGGATTGGGGATTGGGG
>ERZ842401.8487-NODE-8487-length-10079-cov-4.270750_pt1 | contig 10079 bp, 11 predicted proteins | sample MGYA00521270_ERZ842401 | MGnify/ENA primary metagenome ERZ842401 (study PRJEB31892, sample SAMEA3878208) | bioreactor metagenome | biome: Moose rumen | place: Sweden | collected 2011-10 | study: EMG produced TPA metagenomics assembly of the PRJEB12797 data set... | reverse complement strand
CGGCCTCCGGGTTATGAGCCCGACGAGCTGCCAACTGCTCTACCCAGCGTCGTGTATGAGGATAATATATTAGAAAACGAAAAACTTGTCAAGTGCGTGATAAAAAATTCCTGCAACACTTAGACCTTAAACTGGTCTATCTGGATGCCGATGTCGGTAATGGACTCCTTCATTTTGGTGGTAATGTTTCTGAGCGCGGTTCCGGTTGCGTTTATCTTCTGTGCTCCGGCGGACATTTCCTCCATGCTTTGCTCCATGACGGTGCTTGCCTCCTGCAGACGTTTTACCTCTGCAAGGATAGACTTGTTGCCTTTTGACATTTCCTTACTGGCAGAGCGCACCTCCGCAGTGCTGTTGTTCATAGACTGAAGCGCTTGGCGTATCTGCTTGGAGCCTTGGTTTTGTTCTTCCATAGCAGCCTTTATTTGGCGGACGAGAGAGTCTGTGCTCTGTATGCCGCTGTTTAGCGTGTTGAATGCAGCGCCCACCCTTTGTGATACGGCAACAATGGTGCCTATGGTCTCCTGTATGCCCATAAGCTGCTGACCGATGGTGCGGGACTGCGATGAAGAGGTTTCGGAGAGCTTTCTGATTTCATCCGCAACCACGGCAAAGCCCTTGCCGGCTTCACCTGCGTGGGCAGCTTCAATGGCGGCGTTCATAGCGAGCAGGTTTGTCTGGCTGGCAATGGAAGCAATGGCGGTATTTGCGTCTTTAAGCAGCTTTGACTGTGCGTCTACCTGCCCGACCTTTTCATTGAGCTGCTGCTTCATCTGCGCGCCGTTTTCTGCACTTTCCTGCAGGCTTTCAAAGGAATTCACCATCTTGTCTACAGACTCGTTTACCGACGCTATGTTGCCAATCATCTGCTCCACCGCGGCAGAAGCATCATTCACACTGCCTGATTGCATTTCTATCAGCTGTTCCAAAGAGGTGATGTTAGAGGCGATTTCATTTACCGCTCCTGCTGTCTGCTGCACGCTGGAACCTTGTTGAGAAATCTGCTCGTGCACGCTCTGGATATTTGAAATGATTTCCGCGATGGAGGCAGCGGTGTCTTCTGCGCTGGTCCCCATATCTTTCCCTGCAATGCCGAGCGCGTTGCGGGAATGCTTTATGCTGGCTATAATGTCCTGTAGCTTTGCGGTGAACTGGTTGAAGCCCGTGACGACATTGCCTATCTCGTCATGGGAAGTGACTTCGATGCGCTTTGTAAGGTCTGCATTGCCGCTCGCAATGTCAGTGATGGAGCTTTCCACCGTTTTAAGCGGCTTGATGCTCATCGAAATGATGAGCGTGCTCAGCAGCACGGCGGCGATGATGGTTGCAAGCGAGGATAAGGCCATGGCATGAGACATGCGGTTGATGATGCCAAAATATTCGCTGTAGGGAGCCATGCAGAACACTGCCCAGTCGCAGTTGTCCCCCACGGGGCGGTAGGATGCTACCATGACTTTCTTGCGCCACGGTTCGTAAAAGCTGCGGTAGGAAACATTGCCCGTCATGGCATTCAGTATTGCCTCGTTCATCGCCCCCGTCGTAGTATTTTTGAGTATCTGCCCTTTTTCGACGTAGGAAACATCCGCGTCAGCCACCGTCCTCCCTGTCTTCATATTGATGATGAAGGGATGGCTTGCCTTGCCGATGGTGATGTCCGCGCAGAATTTGGAAAAGGCATCACCCTTTACCGCGGCGACTATTGCCCCTATGACTGCCATGCTGTCTGAATAGACGGGGACCGCGTACCACATGAGTAGCTGGCCGTCAACTTCGCTGTATTCGGGATCGGTGATAACGTTTTTGCCGGTCACCGCCTCTTGAAAGTATTCCCTGTCATGGTAGTCCAGCCGCTGGCCGTTCTGGGCTGTGGTGATGCCTTGTTTATTGTAGAAAGTGATGCTTACGTAGTTTGTGTCTGTGCGGGCTGCCTGGGCGAGGATATTGTTTTTCTCCCGCAGGGGGGAGGTGGTGTCTTTCATGACGGAAATATCTGCAAGCGTCATGAGCGTTTTCAGCCTGATTTCATTGTTCAAGTAGACCTGCATTGCCACGTTCTGCGAGATTGTTGTGATGGTTTCTTCAACTGATTTTGCGAGCGCCGGTTTTGCCATGATGTAGGCAATGCCGCCCAGAATGGTGTTTGAAAGCACAATGATGCCAAGGATGAGGACAAGCAGCTTTGCCTTTAACGGCATTCCTTTAGAAGTTTGTGTGTCAGTGTGTGCCATAGTTTGAGTTTAATATATCTGCAAAAATATTTCCAGAGCCCCTCGCGACAAGGTACCCGTGATACGAGGTAGTTCAGTTTTCTTCTATATTATATATACTGTCAAACTATCAGCAGCAATTATGCGGACACGTTTGGGAGTCGGGGGAATTCCCGCGGAGTCGTCATTGGAGTCTCTGAAGGAGAAGCCGTCATCACCACAAGCTCTTCAAAGGGCGAGAGAAGCGTCGTCGTTCAAGTTGCCGACTGATTGACTAAAGCGCCGTCTTGCTGTAAAATAGATACATTACAGTATTGAGGTAGAATATGGCTATTGTTAAGACGGTATTGTTTGTTTTGTTTATCATTTTGTGCGTGTTTTTGATTTTGATGGTTCTCGTACAGAACGAAGACAGAAACGGCATGGGCGGAGTGTTTGGCGGCGGGCAGTCTGCCGCATTCGGCTCCCACTCCGCAAGCGTGCTTACCAAGACCACCGGCGTGTTCGCCGCTTTGTTTTTTATCTTTGCATTTACCCTTGCCCTGCTGAACAAGGCGGGCGATAGTGGAAAAGATTTAGGCAAAACTGCCGCCGAAGTGCAGGAAACGACCGTGGACAGCAATGCATCCGGCTCTTGGCTTGACAAGCTTGAGGACTAGGCGGCGGGTTTGCTATGATTTTGCAGCGAGTCTTTTCACCTAAGAGCATTGTTTTAGACCTCCAGAGTCAGGACAAAGACGAACTTTTTGAGGAAATGTTGCAGGCGGCATTAACCATGCAGCCAGACATCAACCGCGATGAGGTTGTGGAGGCGCTTCAGGTGCGCGAGGCAAAGATGACGACGGGAATACTGCCGCAGATAGCCGTGCCCCATTGCAGCATAGACACGGTGCGCGGCATTGTCGGGTCCCTCGGCATCAGCAGGCGGGGGATTGACTACGGTTCCCTTGACGGCAAGCCTGTGCATTATGTGTTTATGATGCTCTGCAGCGCGAGCGAAGATGCCCTGCATCTGGAAGCGCTCAAAGACCTTGCCACCGCTTTGAAGAATCCGCTCTTCATAAAAGAGCTTTCTGAAAAGAAATCCGCTGAAGATGTATATGATCTGCTTGGTAAGGCAGATTTTTTCTATGCTGATTAGCCCTTTGTGAGGAAGTGCAGGATATGGAAGAAGAAATAGACGTCATCCAGCATTTGCTGGAAATAGAGGCAGAAGCCTCCGAAATGCTCAGCGGCGCGCAGCAAAAGGCAGATGCCATCCTTGCGGAAGCCCGCGCCAATGCCGAGGCAGCATTTAAAAAGTCATATTCTGCCTTTATGGAAGAGCTTGAGGCAAAGGAAATCTCCCAGAAAGAGGAGATAGCCAAAGAGCATAAAGAACGCTTTGAAACATATACAAAAGCCCTCGGCGCGAATGCCAAAGACGAGGGGGCTTTCAACAAGCTCTTAGACAAACTTCTGTACGCGTGAGGTTGCTGCATGTCGATGGATAAGTCTGCGGCTGATGCGTATGTGTACTCAAAGGCGAGCGGTATGCTTGCCAAGTCCTTTATAGGCTCCCGTGCCGTACAGCTCTATAATGTGCATACCTTGCAGGAATTGTGGTCTCTGCTCTTTACGAAGAATGTGCCCGTCGTGCCGGAAACCCTGCTCGCAAAGGCGCTGGAGACAGAGGCGCGCAATAAGTTTATTGCCGACTACAAGACCCTGCTGGGCAATTATGCAGAACCTTCCCCCGTGCTTATTTCTCTTTTGCATTTTTATGATTATGAAAATGTAAAGGATATTGGTGCTTCCCTCTTTTTTAAAGAGCCATCCCTGCCCGATGTCGTTGATATTTCGCCCTACAATTTTATCCAGTATAAAAAATGGCCGAATATTGCCGCCATGACGGCGAAAAGCCCGCTTTCCTGGTACAATACGGTGCCCCTGCTGTCCGAACAGCAGAAAAATGACTATAAAATAGATAGCCAGTATATAGAAGAAATATGGGAGTCTGTGCACAAAATCCATTCAGCCTGCCGTGCCGCCGTCATCAACCTCTTCACTCAGAAGATACGTATTGACAATGTGCTGTGGGCGCTCCGTCTGCGCATCTATTACAATATGGAGAAAGAGGAAATTATCGAGAACCTTGCCTATGCGACAGATACGCGGCGGACAAGCTCTCCCCTCGTGCATGAGGCGGTAAAGGTCCTTGACTGGGCTGTGGATGATTACAGCCAGTGGAAGAATTGGAAATATGCCTCCCTGCTCAATCCCCATGAAGAGGGTGTCATCTGGAACATAGATCCCCGCTGGATATATAACGTCCATAGGAAGCAGTATGTGCAGAAGGCGCTCCGCCTCTTCCATCAATATCCGTTTACGGAATGTCCGCTCCTGTGCTGGTATATCATAAAACAAAATGAACTTGATAATATCCGTACTGCCTCAGAAAGCCTGCGGCTTCATATTCAAGTCTCGGAGGTTGCTCATGTCTAGAACTACGACGATGCGGCTCGTGGAGCTGATGGTCTACAAGGAAGATATTCACAATGTCTTGAAATATCTGGGGAAACTGGGCGAATTCCAGTTTCAGGACGATGTTGCCGCAAAGACGCCTGCGGCAGATGGTTCGTCTGAAACAGCCGCCAAGCTGAATCCCGATCTGGGAATGTTTAATCAGCTTGAAAATGCCCGCGCCGCTCTTGATATCCCCGATCTGGACGGATACATCGAAGAGCTCGACATTCCCAGCGAGCAGGATTATGATGATGCCCAGAAGCTTATTGCGACTGTGGATGAATTGCACCAGAGGGAGCTGGAGCTGACGGATTCCTTGAAGCGGGTTTCTGATGCCTATACGGAGGCACTTGCTTTCAGCAAGCTTAAGGTACCGTATTCCCAGCTGGAGTCCCTGTCATTTTTGACACTGCGCATAGGGCGCATTAACCCTGAGCTTTTCACTCCCTTGAAAACGACGCTCGGTGCGCGCGGCATCCTCGTGCAGCTGGGGAACGATGCAAGCCGCGTCATGGTGGCGTGTGCGAAAAAGGCACGCTTTTTTGTGGATGCGGAGCTGAAAAAGGTCGATTTCGTGGAGCTGGAAGTGCCCAAGGATTTCAAGGGCATTCCCGATGATGCCATTGAGCATTTGCAGGCAGAGAAAAACGCCCTTGAACAGCAGGTGTCTGAAGTGCAGTCCGAGCGCAGGAATTTTGCCGAAACCCACAAGGACAAGCTCTTGCATCTTTTGCAGGTCTATTCTGTCGGCAGCCAGATTTACGCGGTGGAAAACGGGCTTGAGTCCACACAGTTTGTCTACCGCATCACGGGCTGGCTTCCCGCGTACCGCATAAAGACGCTTATCGACAATCTTGACAAGATGGCGGCGGGGCGTGTCGGCGTGCGCAATTTCCTGCCGGAGGAAGTTCCCTCCGTTGTGTCCGGTTCGGAAAAAGTGCCGGTGCACCTGAAGCACGGCAGGTTGGTCAAGAATTTTGAGCGAATGATATTCAGCTATGGTTCCCCGCTCTATGGGACTATAGATCCTACGCCCTTTGTAGCGCTGTTTTTCACCATATTGTTCGGCATTATGTTTGGCGATGCGGGGCAGGGCTTGGTTTTCCTCATCATAGGCATCCTGATGGCAAAGAAGCTGTTCAAGCTTGGCGGATGGGAAAAATTTGACGTGATTTTCATCGCAATCGGCGTGAGCAGCACGATTATGGGCTTGCTGACGGGGGAATTCTTTGCGAATGCAGAGCTGCTCAAACCCTTCGGTCGTTTTGTGACGGGGCTCTTTGGCACGCCCCGCGACCAGATTTTGCCGATGATGCCCACTGGTTCTCCTGAATCCATAAAGCGGATGTTCCTCTTCTTTGGCTTTACGGTGGGTGTCGGCTTTATCATCAATTCCACGGGCTTGATCATAAACATCATCAACCAGCTTTCACTCAAGCGCTATGGCCGCGCCATCTTTGGCAAGACGGGCATAACGGGCGCGCTCTTCTTCTGGTATACGCTGGCATTCGGGCTGCGGATTGCATTCCTGCACCATGTGCCGAATGTGCTTGACTGGATAATCATTGGCGCGAGCCTTTTGCTGACTGCTTTTGGTGAGCCTTTGGAGCGGCTTTTTGAAGGGCACCGTCCTGTCTTTGAGAACGGGCTCTTTGCGGGCATCATCGGCGCCATCGTGGAGGTGATAGAGGTGCTTTCCTCGTATCTTTCCAACACGGTGAGCTTCCTGCGTGTGGGGGCGTTCGCCCTTGCTCATGCGGTGCTCGGCTATATCATTGAGATGCTGATGGAAATAACGCCCATGCCCGGCTCCTTGCTGGTGGGGCTCATCGGCAATGCGATTGTGGTGGTGCTTGAGGGCATGATTGTGGCAATTCAGGTTGTGCGTCTCCAGTATTACGAATTCTTCAGCAAGTTCTTTACGGAAACAGGGCGGGAATTCAAGCCCTTCTGTTTTACGTATAAGGCTGTACGAAAATAGGTTTTAGTGCTGCTTTGCGGCATAGGTATAAAGAAATTTATAGCGAGGTATTCTTATGAATAAGAAGTTTGTGGTAGCATTGGTTTTGATGATGTCTGTCTCTATGGCTGGGGTGTTTGCACAGGGAGCTGGTGCACCGCAAGATCCGCAGGCTGCGGCTCAGGCTGCCGCCGCAATGGGGTCTGCCATGAAGTACATTGCCGCGGCTATTGCTGTCGGCATTGCCTGCATCGGCGGTGGTATGGCGGTCGGCAAGATTGGCGCCGCCGCAATGGGCGCCATGAGTGAAAATGCCGAGCTTTCAGGCAAGGCTCTGCCTTTCGTCGGTCTGGCGGAAGGCATCTGTCTGTGGGGCTTCCTCGTGGCCCTCTTCATCATCATTATGTAGCGACAGTCCATGGAATATTTTGTAATCGGAGAACGCGAGCTTGTCCTCGGCTTCATGTTGATTGGCGTCAAGGGCAGCGCGGTCGCCAACAGGCAGGAGGCGCTTGACTCTTTTCTGGAGATGACGGGACAGTCATCCATGCTTGGAAAGCTGTCTGCTTCGGACAGGCCGAAGGTTCTCATCCTTACAGAAGATGTGTCTGATATGCTGTCCGATGAAGTTGCCGCGTGGCAGATGAAGGGGGATGCGCCTCTTATCGTGGAAATTCCCGGTCTGCAGGGGCATATTCCCGGCAGAAAGACGCTCACGGAGTCTATCCGCGAGGCTGTGGGTATTCAAGTCTAATGGAAGTTTTATAGGTATGGAAGAATTACGTTCAACAGAAACTCTCGATAATGAAATTCGTAATGATGCCAGAAAAAAGGCTGAGCGGCTCATACAGAAGGCGGAGGAAGACGCCAAGTCACTCTTGAACGATGTCGGAAAAAGGGTTTCCGAGGCAGAGGATGCTGCGCGGAAGACGTCGGAGGAGAGGCTTTCTGTTTATAAGAAAAATATGGAGGCCTCCCTGCCTTTGGAGAAACAGCGTTACTTTGTTTCGTATATTCATAATTCAGTTGTTGATGCGATAAATGACTATCTTGATGCCGCAGGCGAGCAGAAGCGCCTTGAAATAGTGGTATCGCTTGTTGAACGTGCTAAAAAAGTGCTGGGTGAGCAGGCTGTCTCTGCCCGGGTGGTCGGCTTCAATAAGAAAGCGGCTGAGTCCATGCTGAAAAAGGCTTTTGGAAAGCGGCTCCTCTCCTGTGAAGCGGGAGACGGTCTTTTGCTTGTTGATGAAGCTGTGCCCGGCTTAAAGCGGCTTGAAGGTATAGTGCTGAGGACGGAAGATTCCCAGACTGTCTGCCGCCTGACGGTGGACGAGAAAATCAAGGAAATCCTTGACGAGCAGAACTATGAGCTTGCATCAACTCTTTTTGGAGGGAGGCTTCCCGAATGATTAGTGGTAAGATAACCCGTATTTCTGGTCCGATTGTCTATGCCGAAGGGCTTGACAAGTGCGGCCTTTATGACGTTGTTGATGTGGGTGATAAAAAGCTGATAGGCGAGATTATCCGGCAGAACAAGGGTAATGCGACTATCGAAGTTTATGAAGATGACAGCGGCATGCAGGTGGGCGAGCAGGTGGTGAGCAGCGGGCGTCCGCTCTCTCTGAAACTTGGTCCCGGGCTTGTCGGTACGATTTATGATGGAATTCAGCGTCCGCTTAAAGAGATGTTCGCAGAAGGCGGCGCCTTCCTTGCGCCGGGGCAGCGCACTGAGCCGATTGACAATAAAAAGAAGTGGGAATTTACCCCCGCGGTAAAAGAGGGGGATGCAATAAAGCCCGGCATGGTGCTTGGAACTGTGCAGGAAACGGGTTCAATTTTGCATAAAATTATGGTGCCTCCCACAATCAAGGGAAAGCTGCTCAAGAGCTTTGCGGGCAAGGGCAGCTATACGGTTGACGATGAGATTGCCACCACCGATCTGGGAGAGTCGATTGCGATGTCCCAGTACTGGCCGGTGAGAAGGGCGCGTCCCTTTGCGCAGAAGATGGAAGTGTCCCAGCCTTTGGTGACGGGACAGCGCGTTATAGATGTGTTTTTCCCCCTGAGCAAGGGCGGTACTGCCGCCATTCCGGGAGGATTTGGAACCGGAAAGACGATGACTCAGCACGCCGTTGCAAAATGGTGTGATGCTGATTTAATAGTATATATAGGCTGCGGCGAGCGCGGAAACGAGATGACCGATGTACTGACGGACTTTCCGAAGCTCATTGACCCGCGGAACGGGCGCTCGCTTATGGAGCGCACTATTTTGATTGCGAACACGTCGAATATGCCTGTAGCTGCCCGCGAGGTGTCGCTCTATGCAGGCATAACGCTTGCGGAGTATTACCGCGATATGGGCATGCACGTCGCCATCATGGCAGATTCGACAAGCCGCTGGGCAGAGGCTCTGCGCGAGCTTTCCGGCCGTATGGAGGAAATGCCCGCTGAGGAGGGATTCCCCGCCTATCTGCCTACCCGCCTTGCCGAGTTCTACGAGCGCGCGGGGCGTGTGATGAGCCTGAACGGGGTGGAGGGCTCCGTGTCGGTTATCGGCGCTGTTTCTCCGCCGGGCGGTGACTTCTCTGAACCGGTAACGCAGCACACCAAGCGCTTTATCCGCTGTTTCTGGGCTTTGGACAGGGAGCTTGCAAATGCCCGCCATTATCCCGCCATCGGCTGGATAGATTCGTATTCCGAATATGCGGACGAAGTAAAAGAGTGGTGGAACAACTTTGCCCCCCGTTGGGCGACGAGTCGCATTCAGGCGCTTGACCTGCTCAAGAGGGAGCAGCGTCTGGAGCAGATTGTGCGCCTGATAGGTGCCGATGCCCTGCCGGACAGCGACCGCCTTATCCTCACTGCCTGCGAGATGATAAAGAACGGCTTTTTGCAGCAGAATGCCTTTGACGACATTGACCAGTATTCGGTGCCCGAAAAGCAGATACATTTGCTCCTTCTGATTATGAAGTTCTACGAAAAAGCCTTGGCAGCCATAAAGGAGGGGGTTCCGCTCCTGAAGCTGACGGAGCTGCCGGTGCGCAACGAGATTGTCCGCGCAAAATCCGTGGTGCCTAATGACAAGACGGACGGCTTGACGACGATAGAAAATCATCTTGACGACCAGATTGCTGAGCTGGAGCGGCTGTACCGCAAGGATGCTGTGATATGAAAGGAATAGAATACAAAGGCCTGCTGCAGGTTGATGGCCCTATCGTTGCCGTAAAGCGGACTCCCGATTCGTTTTATGATGAGGTTGTCTATGTGCGCGATAAAAACGGCGAAAAGAAGACTGGCCGCATCATCGACATAAATGAAAAGACCGCCATCGTGCAGATTTTCGGAAGCACGACGGGTATTGACCTGAACGACACGACGGTGGAGACCGGAAGAGCACACGTCTGAAC
>ERZ842401.8485-NODE-8485-length-10080-cov-2.653067_pt1 | contig 10080 bp, 8 predicted proteins | sample MGYA00521270_ERZ842401 | MGnify/ENA primary metagenome ERZ842401 (study PRJEB31892, sample SAMEA3878208) | bioreactor metagenome | biome: Moose rumen | place: Sweden | collected 2011-10 | study: EMG produced TPA metagenomics assembly of the PRJEB12797 data set... | reverse complement strand
AATGACGTCGGAGCTGATAGCAGGAACATCAACCTTTTCAGTCTTGACCTCTGAGGAGGACTGCAGCAGCTCCTCGTTGTATCTCATCTCAAGTTCCTTGCGGGACTCTTCGTTGAGCTCGTTGAGGACACTCAGGCTTTCAACCGGTTTCTGGGCGTTTACCATACGGCGCACTTCGTATTCCTGCGGCATATAGTGCTTGTCAGGAATAACGGTGATGCGGATATTGTTGCGCTTTTCGATCTCGTTTAAAGCAGCTCTCTTTTCATTGAGAATGAAGGTTGCAACCTCTACCGGGGCGATAGCGTAAACGTCACCGGAGTTGTCCTTGTGAGACTCTTCTTCAATAAGTCTGATTAGGGACAGGGCCAGAGAGGAGGTATCTCTTACGGTGCCCTGACCATTACACATAGGGCAGACATGGGAGCTGGATTCTTCTAAGGATGGTCTTAGTCTCTGGCGGGAGAGTTCTAGAAGACCGAATCTTGAGATACGGCTGAACTGGATGCGGGCTCTGTCCTGACGGACGGCTTCACGCATTCTGTTCTCGATCTCGCGCTGATTCTTGATAGGAGTCATATCGATGAAATCGATTACTACAAGGCCGCCCACGTCGCGCAGTCTCAGCTGACGGGCAATTTCCTCGGCTGCTTCGATATTGGTCTGCAGCGCAGTCTCTTCAATATCGCCGCCCTTGGTGGCCTTGGCTGAGTTAACGTCGATAGAGGTTAAGGCTTCGGTAGGATCGATTACGATAGCGCCGCCTGACGGAAGTCTGACTTCACGACGGTAGGCGGTGTCGATCTGGCTTTCAATCTGGAATTTGCTGAACAGCGGAATATCGCCTGAATACAGGTGGATCTTGCTGGTGAATTCAGGACGTACCAGCTGTACGTAATGAACTACCTGATCAAATACTTCCTTGCTGTCAACCACAATCTCGCCTATATCCGGGCGCAGGTAATCACGGATTGCTCTCAGAGCAATATTGGATTCCTGATGGATAAGGAATGGTGCCTTGCGGGTGGCGGCAGCCTGCTTGATCATGCTCCAGAGCTTGGTCAGAATTGAGAGATCCCATTCCAGCTCTTCAGCACTCTTGCCAACGCCTGCGGTACGGACAATCACTCCCATGCCTTCTGGTACCACCAGATCTTTTAAAGCATTCTTGAGCTCGATGCGATCTTCGCCCTCAATACGGCGGGAGATACCGCCGGCTCTTGGGTTGTTTGGCATGAGAACAAGATAGCTTACGGCAAGTGACACGAAAGTCGTCAGGGCTGCACCTTTAAGACCGCGTTCCTCCTTTTCAATCTGAACGATGACCTCCTGGCCTTCTTTCAGAGCAGAGCGGACTGAAGCGTGATCATTGAAATTGGTTCCCTGAGGATAATACTCGCGGGCAATTTCTTTTAAAGGCAGAAAACCGTGGCGTTCAACGCCGTAGTCAACAAAGGCTGCTTCAAGGCTAGGCTCGATGCGGGTAATGGTACCTTTGTAGATATTGGCTTTCTTATTGGCATGCTGTGGGGATTCAATGTCGAGATCATACAGCTTCTGACCGTCGACTAGTGCAACGCGAACCTCTTCTAGCTGAGTCGCGTTAATAAGCATTCTCTTCACGAGAAATCATCCTAAATTTGTGGTTTTCAAAATGCAAAACCCAACCAGGCTCTGTTGTAAGCAGCCTTTCGGCTGAGCCAATGCATTGAAAACAAGTTTTTCTTACACCTTTAAATGACGCGCCTATACTTTCAAAAAAGTGGGGTCTATTTATCGGCAACCTTAATCGTCAGTCTTTATCTTTTTTTGCTTTATCGCATAAAGACGCAAGGCATCCCTTGCAGACTTCTGATTAGTTATAAGGCGAGTTGAAATCATGAACATAGCGATTATCGCACTTCGCCGCCGATATTATGCCACAAAAGAGGAAGGTAAACTTATCTTGGCAGTGCAAAATTGTTGTTTTTTTTGAAGTGCGTCAATGGAGAAAATATGATGCTTGTTCTGAAAAAATATCCTTTTTTTCTTCATGGGCAGCGTCCTGTATAGTAATATAAGGTTCTGAGACAAAAAAGTTTTGTCCGGCTTAAAGAGATAGAGAACAATGGTAGATATTACAAAGCTTCCAAAAGCAAAAAGCGGATTCGAAGAATTACGTTCACAAAATCAGATTTACGTTGATCATACTGATTTGATTTACGAATTTGCTTATTTGGATGGGCCAAATTTTCTCTCAAGACCTCGTCGTTTTGGCAAGTCACTTTTAATCTCTACTCTGGAATCTCTTTTTTCTCATGGTACAGAGTTCTTTAAGGGACTTAAGATAGAAAAACTCTGGGCGGAAAGAGAAAAAGAAAAGAGCTATAGAGTTATTCACCTTGATTTTTCTTCATTCGCATACACAAATCCTGTTGATTTTGATACAAAAATCTACGATACCCTCGCTAATACTGCAAATTGTTTAGATATTACACAAAAAAATTACTCTGGAATCTATAAGTCAGATTCTCTATTAAAAGATATCATTTCCAGTGCTCCCGGTGAATTTGTTCTTCTAATCGACGAGTATGATTATCCTCTAACACATTCACTTGACGACAAAGAGCTATTTGAAGAGTATAGAAAATATATACAGGGACTTTTTGGAACAATAAAAGCCCTATCAGGAAAGATGAGATTCATCTTTATTACAGGTGTAGGCCGTTTTGCTAAAACCTCAGTATTTTCTCAGCTTAATAATCTAAGAGATTTAGGTCTTGAAGCTAAATTTGCGCCTTTGTTGGGGTATACAGAAGAGGATATGCATCAGTATTTTGATGAATATGTTGAGAATGCAGCCAATATACTAAAACTCTCAAAAGAAGAATGTTATGAACAGATAAAGGCTCACTATGATGGCTATAGATTCCATGTAAACAATGAAACTATGCTACATAATCCATGGTCTGTTCTAAATTTCTTATCCGCTCCAGAGAATGGCTTTAAAAACTTCTGGTATGAAACCGGAGGGGCATATCCAACTCTGATTGCAAATTATATTGAGAATATTCAACAGGTTCCTTTGGAAAGTATTCAGAAAACAGAAATCGGATCTGATGAATTGTCAAATTTTTATGATTACTTTACAGTTACTCCGTTAAGTATTCTATACCAGTCCGGATATCTGTCGTTAAGAGTTGAAGAAAATGATCTTGGAGGCCAGAGTCTTTTCTTAGTTCCTCCTAATCTTGAGGTTAAATCTGCCTTAACTAAACTTTATTATGTAGTGGTTAGAAAAGATGCGGTAGAAACTAAAACAATTCAGAATATCTCTTCTGCTCTTATTTCTAATTTAAAAAAATCAGATTATGAAAAACTGATTAAGACCTTCTCTGCTGCTCTCAATACTTTTGGATATGATGATCACGAAGCTTTTAAATCGGAACACTACTGCAGAGATATTATCTATTACACATTAACGCTGTCAGGCATTAATGCTCAAAGGGAAGTTATCAGTGCCAAAGGCAGAGCTGATTTGGTCGTAGAATTATCAGATAAACGATATGTCTTTGAATTTAAACTTGCAAGAACAAAAGGCTCAGAGGACCTGCTACTAGACGAAGCTCTTGAACAGTCCTGTGATAAGCGCTATGGTGAAATTATACCAATTAAAGAGCTAATCCGAGTCGGTGTAGTGATCAGTGCCGAGGATAAAGCTGTATCTTTGTGGAAGATTATCTAACACAAGCCTCTTTTGACCAATCGAACAGCCATCATCCATATCTATAATCTAAACACAGGGAAATTTTTCTCCGTGTTTTTTTTCTTAAATGAGCTCTCTATCAGTTGACATGATTTTTCGATCCCTGATTTTCAAGGAAAAATTAAAATCAAATCAGCTTTGTTTTAATGTACAATGTGTGCAAGTTTTTTTATGGGATTTTTATGTCAGATAATAAGCACGTTGTATCACACGGTGTAAGTTATAACACCGCTAATGAAGATGACGAAGGTCAGAGACTGGACAATTATCTTGCAAGAGTTTTAAAGGGTGTACCTAGAAGTATGCTTTATAGAATTCTTAGAAGAGGAGAGGTCCGTGTAAACAAGGGAAGAGTATCACCTTCATATAAGCTTAAGGCCGGTGATGTAATCCGTATTCCTCCAGTAACTGTTACAGAAGGTCCTGTTACTATTCCATCTTCAAATCTTCATCTGGTTCAGGATCTGAAGGATAGAATCCTGTTTGAAAATGAAGATCTTCTGGTTGTAAATAAGCCTGCAGGACTGGCTGCTCACGGCGGAAGCGGTATTGAATTTGGTCTTATTGAAGCGCTAAGAGCTCTAAAGCCTGATCAGAGATTTTTAGAACTAGCCCATAGACTTGATAAGGAAACCTCTGGCTGTCTTATTGTTGCCAAGAGAAGATCTGCTTTGAGAAATCTTCATGAGCAGTTCCGTCAGAGAATTGTAAAGAAACGTTATCTGACACTGGTTCCTGGAAAATGGGACAGACGTGTTCATCTTGTAGATGCTCCTCTGGTTAGAAATGAACTGAGATCTGGCGAGCGTATGGTTGAAGTAAGCTTTAAAAATGGTGCTCCTTCTTCAACCGGCTATGATGTAGTTGAGTTTTTAAATGGTGCTACCCTGATGGCTGCAATGCCTCATACAGGTAGAACACATCAGATTCGTGTTCACTCTGCCTATGTAAAACATCCTGTTGGCGGAGATGAAAAGTATGGTGACAAGGAATTTAATGCCTACTTAAAATCTATTGGTCTTAAGAGAATGTTCCTTCATGCTTTTAAGATTACTTTCTTAAATCCTGCAGATGGAAAAATGCTTAAGGTAGAGGCTCCTCTTCCTCCAGAACTTGAGCAGGCAGTTGATGCACTTAGAATCAAAGAAGAATAATTTTTGGCAATAATGTTTATTTTTACCGAATGGGGATGTCATTCATTGTCAAGAATGATATCCCCATTTTGTCTCATAAGATGAGTTTTTGGAGTACAATACATCCCCAAAAATTAAGAGATATATACGAAATATGGAAGTAAAAAAAGACTACTCATATATAGATGGAAGAAGAGATGTGGTTTTTGATTCATCTTTTCCTGAATTCAAGAACTCAATTAAGGCTGTAGTTTTTGATCTGGATGGTACCTTAACAGATAGTATCTCTCAGATTATTGACTGTACACACAAGTCCTTTTCTCTTTTAAGTCTACCTCTGCCAGACGAAAGAGAAATAATGAGTACTATCGGTCTAGAGCTCAGTGAAGGTATTAAGCAGCTACTTCCAGAAGAGAAAAAGCCAGAATACAAGAAAATTACGTCTTTCTACAGAGATGTTTATCTGCAGTCACCAGAACTGCAGATAGATACACTCTTTGATGGAGTGGAGTCTCTGATGAGAAAAATCAGAGATAAAGGTCTGAAGATTGGCTATGCTTCAGGTCGTTCAACTGCAGGTATAAGAAAAACTCTGGATGCGACAATTCTTGGTGATTACTGCGATGCCATCTGTGGTGGTTCCGAAATTCCAAAACCAAATCCTGAAATGATGAATCTGATGTCAAAAAGACTTGGTCTTCCTTCAGAGAGTATCTTAGGTGTTGGGGACTCATTTTTGGATATCAAGATGTTTATTGATGCAAATAACAGATCTCTTGGAGTTCAGACCGGGGTGTGGAGTGGTGATGCCTTGTTCTCACTCAAGCCTGATATGATTCTTCCTTGTGTCTCTGATATGGAAAAATACATCGACCTAATATAAAAACAAAAATACTCACTTTTCGTGAGTATTTTGTGAATCTTGTTAATCCTATTTTCTAATCTTCGTCGCAGATAATATCGTTAACAGCACCATGTCCAGCTATATATAAAGGAAACTCATTGGTGCTTCTGTCTGGCAGTGAAAGAATATTCACCTTGCACTTTGGCTTTACTGATTCAAGCTTCTTTCTATCATAATAAAGACTGTCTATAACGTTGAAATCCAGAATTACAGCTCCGGTAGCAGCTGTATAAAAGAGGTTACCTCTGAAATCCTTTGAGACCACATCAACAGGAACTCCCTCAAGGACAAGAGGCATTTGAGCAAGTTCAGATGCCAGTGAGTTAACAGTTCTGTTATCTGCAATCTTTGAGAGCTGTTTGAAATTCAGATAGATTCCGACATAGCTTGAGGTTTTAGCATTGTCATTTAGATTAACAGTTACAGATGAGGATCCATTATAGTTTTCTGTGGTGATGATACCAACAGTTGGCTCTTTGATGGTTCCATTCATGGCAGCACTTCCGTTTGGATAGACTACAGCTGTTGACTGGAATTTCTTTCTCTGACTTAAATCCTTTGCAATGATCTGTTTTAGCGATACTCCATAAACCTCACCTTTACCAAGAATTACCTGGTAAACACCATAGTGTTGAGTTTCGAATCGTGCTTCCATAGTGTAAGCATAAGCACTACCAATGGTGTAGAATGCACATACACACATTGTGATGAAAGATTTTATAGACATGAATCCACCTTAAATCAGACATTCCCTTATTCTAGTGTATACTGTTAACTCAAAAATAATCAGAATTTGTATCAAATTTTAATAAATTTTAGGTAGATATCATGGCGGAATTAGCCTTTAGCGAAGTTGTAAATTTTGAAAAACTTGTTGCAAACAATGCAGAGTACAAAACAAAAATCGAGCCTTCCTATTTACCAAGACTAGCTGAGGCTTGCAGCTGTATTCTTCAGCCGGTTGATGTTGAGTTTAAGTTCTACGAGGATCTGCAGGGCTTAAGAACTATTGAAGGCTCTTTTAATGCCAAGGTTCGTTTTGTATGTCAGAGATGCCAGAAAGAGTTTGACAAGGAAATTACAGGAAGCTTTATTTCAACCTGTGATGAGGAAAAAGCCAGAAGTCTAAAACTAGATGAAAAGCTTGATATTGTAGAGCTTAATGAGGATGGTTCATTTAATCTTCTGTCATTTTTAGAAGACTGTATTCTGCTTGAGATTCCCTACATCACATCTCATGATGAGGATGATCCTGAGTGTGTGAGTGCCGATGGCAGCTGGTCATTTGGTGAGCTTCATGAGGATGCTAGCAAGAATCCTTTTTCAGCTCTTGCTGATTTGAAAGATAAACTGAAAAAATAGTTTTTTTTCGTTTAATTTCTTTATGTTATGAGGTGTTTGCAAAGCTTAAATTATTGTTATAAAGTTTTTTGCTTGAAAATAATATTTATAGCAAGTATAATACCGCGATTAGTGCCACAGAAGGTGGTTAAAGTTTGTTAAAAATCAGAGAAAGCGGGGCATTTAAGGTCTCCGCAATGAAGTAAATTTTAGGAGACAATAAAAATGGCTGTTCAGCAGAACCATAAGTCCCGTTCACGTCGTGACATGCGTCGTTCACACGATGCTTTATCAGCAATGCAGTTATCAATCGATAAGACTTCTGAGGAAGTTCATATTCGTCACAATATCACCAAGGGTGGTTACTACCGTGGTGAGAAGTTAAACTTAACTCCTGCAAAGCCAATCGAGTCTAAGTAATAACTTTTTTTAGTTGTCGATAAGATTCTTATCATTATGAATTTATGGAGAAGGGCATAGGGACACAGTCTCTACGCCCTTTTTGAATTGTGAATAACGATATAAATATTACTGTTGCCCTTGATGGAACCGGTGGCGATAACGTTGATGCAAAGACAGTTGCTAGCGCTGTTCGTTTTGCTCTGGTTCTATATCCAAACATAAAGATAAAGGTTTATGGATCTCAGAAGCTTACGGTTGCTTTAGCTTTCGAGAAAGTTGATTCTAGCAGATATGAATTCATTGATGCTCCAGAATGCATTCCTCAGGATGAGGATCCTAGAGCCGTTTTGGAAGGTTACCGCACATCAGCTATGCGTCGTGTTATTGAAGCGGTTAAAAATAAAGAAGCTGATGTTGCTGTTTCAAGTGGTGGCACAGGACCGTTAGTAAGCCTTTCACGCCATATTCTTGGAACCATTGACGGATTAAGACCTGCATTATGTGCAAAGATCCCTGCTGGTCCATCTAAATTTTCTCTAATGCTAGATCTTGGAGCTAATGCTTCAAGCAATGCTAAGGATCTTCATGATTTCGCCTTTTTAGGTCAGGCAGCTTATCAGTGTTTCTACAATGTTTCTAAACCTAGAGTGTGTGTTCTAAATGTTGGAAGCGAGAGAAACAAGGGCAGTGCTCTGGTTAAAGAGGCTCGTGATCTTATTGAGCAGGATCATTCATTAAACTGCTACGGCTTTGTTGAGGCTGATAAGCTGTTTACTGATGATGCCGATGTAATTGTTACTGATGGCTTTACCGGCAATGTAGCATTAAAGGCTGCTGAAGGTGTAGCCTCTGCATTCCTGAATGCACAGGGAATGAAGAAGTTTTTCTCAAAACTTGCCAGACCAGAATGGCTTCAGCCATGGCAGTATAATGGCTCTGTTCTTCTTGGTGTTGACGGCTTAGTTATAAAGAGTCATGCCAGTGCAGGAAAGGAGGCAGTTGCCGTTGCTCTGGTAGAGGCAGCAAAGACCGCTCAGTTGAATCTGGTTGAGTCTATTAGAGAAAAGCTACAGTAAACTTTAATCGATACCAACACATAAACTCAGTAATTTTTCTAACGTTTTTGTTTGTTTTTAAAGAATAAGTAAAAAATCCTCAGATTTTTAGGAAATTTTATTTATTCTTGATAAAATACCAAAATTGTTTTTGTAGAAATTGGAGAATTCTTTGTTTACTCGAATTCTTGGAACAGGTAGTTATTTACCTGAACAGGTGCGTACCAACGCTGATTTGGAAAAGATGGTTGATACCTCTAATGAGTGGATCATTGAACGCACCGGTATAAGTGAGAGACGTATTGCAGCTCCAGATGAGACTGCTGCTTCTATGGGCGCAATCGCTGCTAAAAGAGCTATCGAAGCTGCCGGCATTGATGTTGGTGAGATTGATCTTGTTATATGCGCTACAACATCTGCTCAGTATGCATTCCCTTCTGCTGCCTGTGAAGTTTCAGGTCTGCTGGGTATTAAGGATAGACCTGCTTTCGATTTAGCTGCAGCATGTTCTGGTTTCAGCTATGCATATTCAGTTGCTCATTCAATGATTATTTCTGGTCAGGCAAAGAAGGTTCTGATTGTTGCCGCCGATTTAATGTCACGTGCATGTGACCCAACTGATAGAACCACAATTATTTTATTTGGTGATGGTGCTGCCGCTTGTGTTTTAGGTGAATCTGAAACAGAGGGTACTATCGCTACTCACATTTCAGCAGATTCAAAATTCGGACCATTGCTATCATTACCATACGCTAAGCGTGGAAACTTCACCGGCGATGATTCATGGCTATATATGAAAGGTAATGATGTTTTCAAGCATGCTGTTACTGTTTTAGCTTCTCTGGTTACCACAACTTTAGAGAAGGGTAAAATGACTGCAGCAGATCTTGACTTCCTTGTTCCTCATCAGGCTAATTTAAGAATCATTGCTGCTACTGCAAGAAAGCTTAAGCTTGATATGGACCATGTAATTGTTACATTGGATAAACAGGGCAATACATCAGCTCCTTCTGTTGGTCTTGCTTTAGATGAAGGTATTCGTTCCGGCAAGATTAAGAGAGGAGATATCCTTTTATTAGAATCCTTTGGTGGTGGATTTACCTGGGGTTCTGCTCTGGTTCGTTACTAGATTCCATCAAAATGACTGTTGCCTTAGAGATAGGCAATGACAGATTTAATTTTGAAAAAAGTTTTCTTAAATTCAGGAGATTCTTTATGAAGAAATTTGCAGCAGTTTTTCCAGGACAGGGCTCTCAGAGCGTTGGAATGTTTGCTGATTTTATGGACAATGAAATCGTTAAGGCAACATATGCTGAGGCAAATGAGGCTTTAGGTTATGATCTTCAGGCTGTTACCTTAAATGGTCCTGATACAGAGCTTAACAAGACTGAAGTAACTCAGCCTGCTATCTTAACTGCTTCTGTAGCTGCATTTAGAGTTTTAATGTCAAAGTCCGATAAACCTGTTGCTTTAGCAGGTCATTCTTTAGGCGAGTACAGT
>ERZ842401.8484-NODE-8484-length-10080-cov-5.340449_pt1 | contig 10080 bp, 5 predicted proteins | sample MGYA00521270_ERZ842401 | MGnify/ENA primary metagenome ERZ842401 (study PRJEB31892, sample SAMEA3878208) | bioreactor metagenome | biome: Moose rumen | place: Sweden | collected 2011-10 | study: EMG produced TPA metagenomics assembly of the PRJEB12797 data set... | reverse complement strand
GCACCATAATCCCATTGTGTATGCGTCTGCAAAAACTGAGTGATTTTTGGTATAATTTGAATGTCGGCGAGGGCGTTGCCGTAAGGCACCTCCCACCGTCGGCAGTTGATCTTTGATATCGGCCGTGAAATGATAAAACTAGGTTGACCTGTTTTATCATTTTGCGACCACCGGATTTGCGCGCAAGCGCATTTTTGGCTTCGATAGAAAACGGCTAATTTTCAGAACAGAAGCTCGAAATGTGGCTACGCAGGGTGTATTTTCTACACTCTGCGTGCCCGTTATTGGTATTTCTGTTCGGGCTCTTAGCCGTGCCTCTATCGAGATATCGAAAACGAGGCACGCTTTTTTTGTCCGGCGAAAGCGCGTCCTCTGGCAATGCCGGATGGAGCATGTCCACATGGCATTCATAACAAATCGTGCTACAGGAGGAGCGACGACGCTCGGCAAAAGACTGGGCGAGCTCATCTCCCATGCAGACCGATTGGATATGCTTGTTGGCTTCTTTTACTTCTCTGGCGTGAAGATACTTGCGGATGCATTGCGCAATCGGCCGGAGCTCAAGATGCGCGTTCTTGTCGGAATGGACGCAGAAATTCTCGTCGGGCGGCTTGTTGAAACTGTTTCGGAAGGGTCTGATTCGCAAGACGCTGTCCGCGAACGATTCTACGAGTCGCTCAAGAAGATTATGGGGTCGTCCTTTGTCGATTCGCAGGCGTTTCACGAGCGTATTGGGCTATTCGTTGAACTACTAAAGACAAATCGCCTTGAGATGCGCAAGACGCGTAATCCCAATCATGCAAAGCTTTACATCTTCGCCCTTGATGAGACACAAGTGGCGACGCGTTCAAGTTGGATTACCGGTTCCAGCAACTTCTCGGAGCCGGGTCTTGATACGCGTGACGAGCTGAATGTTCAGATCAGCGATTTCGGCAACAAAGAAGCTCAGAAGTATTTCGACGATCTCTGGGAAGATGCAATTCCGCTTACGGCAGATGACGAGCAGAAAAAGCAAATCCTCGAGATACTGACAGATAACTCCGTTGCAGCCGAAGTCTCTCCTTTCGAGGCATACTATCTCGTACTTCAGAATTACCTTGAACACCAGCAGACAAAACTTCGTGAGTTTCAGGTCGAGCGTATTCTCAATGAAGCTGGGTTTAAGAAGTATCGCTATCAGGTCGATGCTGTGGCTCAGGCAATGGCACGACTTGAAGCATACAACGGTGTTATTATTGCCGACGTTGTTGGTCTCGGCAAGTCCATCATCGGCGGGCTTATCGGTGCGCTTCGTTCCAAGCGCGGCCTTATCATCTGCCCTCCGGCGCTTGCTGGCACACCGGACGGAGAATCGGGTGGATGGTATGAGTACATTTACAAGTTTAAGCTCCACGGCTGGGATGTCTGGAGTCGCGGCAAACTCGACGCGCTCGTGGACAAGCTGAAGCACGATCCGGACTTCGACATGGTGATTGTCGATGAGGCCCACAACTTCCGCAATGAGGGCACGGAAGACTACGGGCTGCTTAGCGACATCTGCTTTGGGCGTGAAGTCGTGCTGCTTACGGCGACGCCGTTCAACAACAGGCCAGGAGACCTGCTCGCGCTTCTGCATCTCTTTTCTCCCGGCAAGCAGAGCCCATTTGTCGTTGGCGGAGACATAGACGAGCGTTTCCGCTTTTTCCGTCTGCGCTACCAGAACATCCTGAAACTCAACAAGGCCATTGCCCAGCGTGACAGCGAGCAGATTGCGAAGATTCTTCCCAAATGCGGCGTCGACGCACTTATCTGCAATTGCGGGCATGACTTGGTAAAGGCGCGTGAGGTCGCAGCAAAGCTTTCGCAGAATCTCACACGCCAAATCCGCCAGGTCATGGAGAAGATCGTCGTGCGGCGCAACCGCCTCGACCTTGTGAGCGATCCGGACTGGAAGGACGAAATAACGACTCTTTCCAAGGTGCAAAACCCCAAGGAACAGTTCTTCGAGCTTAACGACGCGCAGGACGCGTTTTACGACAGCGTCATCAAAAAGTACTTCGGCGGTGACTGCGAGTTCAAAGGTGCCATATACCATCCACAGGCGTACTTGAAGAACAAGGACGGAACCGACGATGCGCAGGAAAGCTTGTACCAGATGCTTCTGCACAAGCTGGTGCTCCGCTTCGAAAGTTCATTCGGCGCATTCAAGATGTCGCTCCGGAGCGTTCGCAAGGCGTTGGCGCTTTCGCTTGATTTCATCGACCGTATGCATACCTTTCTCTATAGCAGGAAGGCGATGGAGAGCATACTTGAGTTTGAAGACGATGCGGAAGCGTTTGAGGCGATGCTCAAAGCCATCCGCGAGCAGCACCAGAAATATAAAGAAAGAGGCGTTAAAGACAAAAACGCCATCTCTTTCGAAATTGAATCGCCAACCTTTAACGGCAAGGCGTTCCGTGCGGATATTGAATCTGACATTCGGCTTCTTGACGCGCTGCTCGAGAAGGTGGACGAGCTGAATCTCGACACAAAAGACCCCAAAGCTGCGCGGCTTGTCAGGGCGCTTAAGGACATCTTTGACGAGAATCATCCAGAGATCCCGATTGAGTCGGATTCGCCCAAGCGCAAGGTCGTGGTGTTCTCGAGTTTCAAGGACACGGTGGATCACATCGAAAAGTTCGTTGAGAAGGCGTTCCCTGGACGTGTGCTAGTCGTAAGCGGTTCGTCTTTCGGGCGCGAGATGGCGATTAAGGTCAAGAGCAACTTCGATGCTTCCTTTGGACGTCAGACGGATGACTACGACGTCTTGATCACGACTGACAAGCTCTCTGAAGGTTTCAACCTCAACCGTGCGGGGCTTGTCGTCAACTACGACATACCCTGGAACCCAACGCGCGTCATACAGCGCGTCGGTCGAATTAACCGCATTGGCAAGAAGGTGTTTGAGAACCTCTATATCTTCAACTTCTTCCCGACAAAGAAGGGCTCGGGAGTTGTCGCGAACAGGGAGATCGCCGAGACTAAGATGTTCGCCATCCACCAGATTCTCGGCGAGGATGCGCGTATATTCTCGATTGACGAGGATCCTACGCCTTCAGGGCTTTACGACAAGCTTGCGCACCTTGATGATGACGAGCAGATCAGTCTGTTCACCGAGGCGAAGATCGAGTTCCGCAAGATACATAACTTCCTCTTGAAGAGCCACCCAGAGGTTCTGGAGCGCATATCGCGCTTCCCCAGCAACGTCAAGACGGCATGGGAAGGGCGTCCGCATGGTGTTTATCAGTTCCGCAGACAGGGGCCGGGATTCTTCGCCTTGGTCAAGTGGAGCGACAGCGATCAGGTCGAAGAGATTCAGGTCAAGGACGCGATACAGGGGATCGCCTGCGAATGGGGAACGCCGCGCACAGAGTTTACTCCAGAGTTCTGGCGCTATGCGACGCCTCCACCTGATGGGCCGAAGGGCATATACGAGGCACTTAAGCACTACAAGCCGCAAGTCATGCAGCAAAGCGTCGGCACGATGAGCGATGAGGTGCAAGCCGTGCAGACGCTCGAGAGATGTGCGCCGCTCCTGTCGGTGCATCTTCGCCGCTTCGCCCGAGATGTGTCGGATGACATTCGCGGCTTCGGAACCTTGCCGCGCTATACCATTTCGCGTATTTCCCACGCCGGCAATGCGAAAACGCAGGAGGAGACGGTCGAGACGGTCAAGGCGATCCTGTCGGACATAGAGGCAATTCGCGGCGCAAACTATCTTGATGCCGTTCGACGCGCAGCTGAGTCTGATGCAATCGTAGTCACTGTGGAGAAGAACTGATGAAACTTGAAAAGACATTGGTAGAGATGGTCTGCCATTTTACGCCAGCCCGGGCATCGGACTGGCTTCGCATCCTCTTCTCGTCGTTTGAGACCGACTTGGAGCCGATTGCCGTCGATACCACCAAGAACGAAAGCGCATACTTCGCGGAGGCGCGTCGCCTTGGCTGGGTCGCGCGCCTGCCCGAGACCGACTCCGCAGAGGCGGCCAACAAGCCGCTTGTCGTCGTTGCCGTCAAGATGAAGGGCGATCTTACGGAACGCACGAGCCGCCTTGTCCAGTTCGCGTTCGCCAAGAAGGTTGTTCAAAACGCCATCGCCCGTGGCAGTCGTGGCATACACGGACTGCCGACGCAAGGTCTCTTTTTCTTCTACGATGCGGATGGCTACTTCCGCATATCACTCGTTCATGGAGAGGCGGACGGTCGCAAGCTCAAGTACAATTCCGCAAAGCGACAGAGCTTCTATGTCGATCCCACCGCCGCTAACAATATCCTGCGCCGTCGGCTTGGCGATACCATCAAGACGTTTGCGGAACTAAAGAATGCCTTTTCCGTAGAACAGCTTACGAAGGAGTTCTACGGACGGCTATTTGAGTGGTACACGTGGGCGCTTGCCCCGCGCACAGGCGTCACCTTCCCCAATGATCTTGCGGACGAAAAAGACGACCGCAAATACAATCATGAAGCGATCATACGACTCATAACGCGCCTCATGTTCACCTGGTTCATCCGCCAGAAAATCCCGGCGCTGAAAGAGCTTTTCAATCCAAGAGGTCTTGATGAAATACTGAAGGGAAATCGCGGTAAAGGTAAGTTTAATCCTGATTCAATGGAGGACGACAACTACTATCGCTGTATTCTCCAGAACCTATTCTTTGCGACGTTCAACTGTCCGCAATCAGGCAAGGGCAAGCTTCTTCGCCGCTGGATAAACGTTGATCTCGACGAGCGCGGCGACGGCAAGGGTCTCAGCGACGATTTCAATGTCACGACAGTCTATCGCTACCGAAACGAGTTCAAGAACCCCGATGCGTTTCTTGAAAACATGCGCAGCGTTCCGTTCCTCAATTGTGCGCTTTTCGACTGTCTCGACAAGGCGGAGCGTAAGCAGGATGGTGGCCGCAAACTTTACTTCGATGGTTTCTCGACTAAGATCAAACGCCAAGCCCATGTGCCCAACGGACTCTTCTTCAAGGAAGGGCAAGGACTAATTGATCTTTTTAACGGGTACGAATTCACCATTGACGAGAACAGTGCGGATGACGCGGATGTTGCTCTCGATCCTGAACTTCTCGGAAAGGTGTTTGAGAACCTTCTGGGCGCGTTCAATCGCGAGACACAGGAGACGGCTCGCAAAGCGACAGGCAGTTTCTACACGCCGCGTGAGATTGTAGATTACATGGTCGAGGAATCGCTGAAGAACTATCTAAAAGGGCAGCTACCAGAAACTACAAAAGATATTGACGCAAAGCTGGACGACCTTTTCGACAGGACTAAGGCGGCAGAGGGGGAGCGCACCATGTTCTCTCGCAAAGACGAAGAGACATTGCTTAATGCGCTTTACGACTGCAAGGTGCTTGACCCTGCGTGCGGATCGGGCGCATTCCCGATGGGTGTCTTGCATTGCATGGTTCGTTTGCTTGCACGTCTTGACCCTGATTCCATTTCCATACGCGAGCGCTTGATAGCCCGCTATCGTGCGGACAAGGACTCTGTCGATCCGGCGGAATCCGCTGCAGATAGGCGTGAACGTCTCGCTGAACTGGAGAAGTGTCTCGACGAAGGACAGCATTATCCCGACTACGCTCGCAAACTCTACCTGATTGAGAACTGCATCTATGGCGTGGACATCCAGCCTATCGCCACGCAGATATCCAAGCTCCGGTTCTTCATCTCGCTTTTGTGCGATCAGTTCCGCACATCCTTCAATGGAGAGGATGCCAACTACGGGCTTCTTGCGCTTCCGAACCTTGAGGCGAAGTTTGTATGCGCAAATACACTAATCTCGCTACCCGAGACAAGTGGCGAGCTGGATTTGACGGCTTCAGGGGTAATGGAGGCGCGGGAAAGGCTTAAGATCAACCGACATCGCATCTTCGGCGCACGCTCGACCGGCACAAAGGAAAAGTACAAAAAGCGCGATTTGGAAATCCGCGATGAAATCCGCGAAGCGGTTATCAACGGCCTTGCGAAGCCAGATGAGTCGGTTATTGCGGCATCTGAGAAGAGAATCAATGAGTTGATGGCTGAGCGAGAGTCCTATGAAATGCCGCACATGGTTAAGGTGTCCAAGATGGTTGCTAAGCCTACCGTTCAGTATGGATTGTTTGATGCACCGCCTCCGCCTAAAGAGCATGAAGCATCAGAGGTTGAAGTGGAGGAACTTGTTGATGAAAATGAGTCAAAGCGGAATAGTATAGATTCACAAATCTATATTGAGAAGAGGCGTATTGAGGCAGAGCAAAACAAATCAAAGGCATTTAATGTAACTGCTGCACAGGATTACGCCAAGCTTGTCGCTGGCTGGGATCCATTTGACCAGAATGCATCATCAGAATTCTTTGATCCTGAATGGATGTTCAATATCACGGACGGGTTTGATGTAGTTATTGGTAATCCGCCGTACGGGAAGATTTTTACTGATGAAGTTAATCGTGTAGTTGGCAATCGATACAAGTTCTATTCTGATACGAAAGATGCATTCGTTGCATTTATGGGCTTTGCTATAGATGCAATGAGGCGCAACGGTGTGATGCATTTTATAATTCCATCATCATGGCATGGTGGGCCTGCATATAGATCGTTGCGTGAATTTTGTTTGCAGAATACGATTCTAAATGTCATAGAATTGCCATTCGATATGTTCGATAATGCTTATATTGATACCAGCATCATTGGTATGAGCAAGAGACGTCCTTTGGACGGATGGCAAGTTGTCGCGCATAGATTTCACCATAAAGATGTTTTCTCCGTTGAAGAGGCCAATCATTTTGAGCACATAGAGCAACGGAAATGGGAACTTGTCCATGACAAGAAATTTATTCTTGCTAATGCCTTTATAGATTTGGAATGCCACTTGTCGAACATCAAGACAACCCTTGGTGATTTCATAGAGGCAAAAAGGGGAGTGTTGTTGGCTAAAGATTCGATTAGTGACAAAAAAACAGCACAAAAGAATTGGCGGTATTTCAAAGGAGACGTTTATCGTTATGAACTTAATGAGGCATTTTCATGGATAGCCTTTGGAAGTGGCTTTAAAGAAGGACCGAAGGTTGAAACATGGTATAAGGGCAATCGTATCTTGTTGCGGCGGCTTATGAGTAGAGCACATCGGCTCATGGCAACAATTGCAAGAGGGACATTCGTGACGAATAAGAACCTTTATATTTTGAAGCCTAAGGATAACGCAGTTGATTTGCGCTTGATATTAGGAATAGTAAACAGTCGCTTGTATTCTCATCTATATTCGTCAAGAGTTTCGGGAGCTGTTAAAGACGATTTCCCGCAGGTGACTATGAGCGATCTTTTTGTTTTACCATGCCCGATTCTTGGCAAGATTGCATCGTCAGCACCAACGGCAACAGTGCCGGCTACAAAGATTCAGTCTAACTCACAATCCGCTGTCCAATTGCGAATCGCTACGCTTGTAGAAAAAGTGTTGGCGGAGAAAGCTCGTGAAGGCAACACCGACACTTCGTCCCTTGAAGCAGAAATCGACCAGCTCGTTTACAAGCTCTACGACTTGACCGACGATGAGATTGCGATTGTGGAAGGGCGGAACGAAATCAAACAAGAGCCACAAGGCGATTCCACCCGCCGTTCCGTTACCTCGCCTCGCAGACGCAGGCAATCCCCCGCCCCTGCCCCAACCGAGTCACCCGACGATGAGGTTTTGGAATAGCAAAGATAAGGAGTTTGAGACATGGCTATAAACTGGCAGATGGATGTCAACGCCTATTGCGTGGCGACTGAGACTGAAAACACGCTGTACGAATATTCAAAAGTGTTTGTCGGACTTTCGCCAGAAGAGAAAAAGACTGCTGTCGGACAGATTCAGTCGGCAATATCAAAGCAGCTTTTCGAAAAGTGTTGTGAAGGATATCCGGCGTTCCAGAAATCTATCGCGCATCTTATCGCCTCATACATTGTTGCGGCGATGCGCTCGGAGAAGATTGACATGGACATGTTCAAATACATCGAGCAAACGATGGCATATGTTGTCGCGTGGGCGGAAGATTGTGCCGGTACTCAGATACATTTTCTCATAAACAACACTTGCAACAACTTTGGACCTGTCCTTACAATGCGTGCGTTGGCTGAGACGGCTGGTATGGAGTTCATATGTCCGCATGTTGAAACGTGGGAAATGATGAAGGAACGGGGAATAGACGCTGATCGAAGATGGGGGCTTGCCGGTAAGCTTCTGGCTGTGGCGAGGGATACTTGCACCGAGAAATTGAAAGGCTGCATAGAGCAGGGCAGGTCATACTTGCATTGGGAGATTGGGGGCGATCCTTATTGCCCGTCATTTAAGATGACTGATCAGCTTGCGAACAAGGATGGACATCTTGTGTTCTTTAGATCGTCGTCCTTGGTTGATCCGTTCGGCGAGATGCTGATTTATGCTTCACGTCGTCCATCCGACCGGGCACAGATTATGCATGATGAACGATTCACCAAGACTCTGGGATGATATATCGGCGTGCGCCTGAATCCATTGGTTGAATATGGAGTTGTTGATGCCATGACATTACACTTTGACGGTCGAGTAGAATTTTCTTCCAAGAAAGATATTGTGGAATATATTTCTTTGTTCCATAATATTGAGTACAGGCGGGATGTTTCTTCGTTAGAGGACGCAATTTGGTCTACCGATATTCTGGAGGAGCCATTCTTGGAGGTTGATGACGATGACAATTGCATTACAGTTTGTGAAGGTGGTCTTGACGAGGGGTCTGTAATTGATGTAATTGAAGAATCAAAGGAAGTTGGGGATGGGAGCTATTGTGGCATTGAACTGACTGCAAGGATAGGAGAGTTCACATTTCATAAGTACGACAGGCACGCGAGGTGGGAATGTGATCAGGAAGCGCAGTTTGGTATGTTGCCGTCTGGATACTCCGCCGAAGATCTCGCAGAAGCCTTGTCGGAAACATGTGGTGCAGAAGACGAAGACGACCTTATAAGTGCTGCATTGGACGATGCGATAGATCTCGAGGAAGCGTTTACGATATGTTATAAAATGTTTAGGTCGAAAGAAGACGACATACACACAATAGAGGAAAAGCTTGGCGAATTGGGGTTCGATGGTTTTTGCGCGGAAGAATACGAATACATGTCTGTGCGCAATGAAAAGAAGATTGGTCATAGGGTCTATGGATGGAAAAGGGATATGGAACTACCATACGAAGGCTTCCCGATTGATCAAAAGATAGATGCGTCGCAGGCTGCAAGATATCTATTTGAATCTTGTATGTGAATAAGGAGAATAACTATGGCCAATTCGTTAAAACAGGCGGAGGACATTCTAACGCCACAGGAACTCCAGGAGCTGATTTCTCTTGGACAACTAAGTTCGTCGTCTCGTTCGTCAGAGCAAAGCGATAGGCGTATGGAACTCTTAAGCAAGATGATTGACCAGGGATGGACTTTGGCTGCGGAATCGCAAGTCGTTCAATCTGGCTTTGATTTGCGCACGCAGTTCTTGAAAGACCATGGATTTGCCAAACGTGGAAAGTGCCGTTTCGGCAACACTCTGTGGGAAAAGAAAGGGCCTCCGTATCTCATTATTGACGAGGATGAGATTCAGCTTGCTAAGACGGCAAATGGCGAATTGATCGCACTTCACCCAAACATCGCCGGGCCGACAACTTTTGAAAGCTATGACGAGGACGCTGCAGATCCAGAACACATCATTAGACTTGTCGACGGCGTGGGGAAGGTCGTTGATATCCTCATTAGAAATGGTTACAAGGATTTTTGCTCGCTTGCGACTTGCATATTTGAGAGAGACTATTCAAAGTATGAACGTGCCAAACCCATTTGCACAAGATCTGGAATGTGATTGCCCGCTCACGTGGACTTGAGAGCGTTTCAGATTCAGAGGCGGAGCAAATTTATGAGGGAATAGAAAATCCTTCATAGTGATAAAGGTTGCGCGTGTGTCAACAGGGTTCCCCTGTGACACAGTACACACTAACGTCGCGGCAAATCCGCCGCGTGAAATGATATAACCCGAGTTTGCCAGTTGGCTGACTGACTAATCTTCAAAATGTTGCGT
>ERZ842401.8483-NODE-8483-length-10081-cov-5.080989_pt1 | contig 10081 bp, 7 predicted proteins | sample MGYA00521270_ERZ842401 | MGnify/ENA primary metagenome ERZ842401 (study PRJEB31892, sample SAMEA3878208) | bioreactor metagenome | biome: Moose rumen | place: Sweden | collected 2011-10 | study: EMG produced TPA metagenomics assembly of the PRJEB12797 data set... | reverse complement strand
CAATGGGCGATGCGTTGGCCATAGCCCTGATGCAGAAGCGGCAGTTCCAGCCGCAGGACTTCGCCCATTTCCATCCCGGCGGCGAGCTGGGCAAACGCCTGCTCACAACGGCAGCCGACGTGATGCGCTCAACAGATATGCCTGTGTTTACTCCCGACTTACACTTGGGCCAGGCCATTATGCTGGTGAGCGAAGGAAAGCTGGGGCTTGGCGTTGCAGAAGTGGACGGCCGTGTGGTCGGTCTAATTACCGATGGCGACATCCGCAGGGCCATTGAGCGTTGGCAGGCGGAGTTCTTTGACCACACCGTAAACGATATTATGACCCGACAGCCCAAGACTGTCGGCCCTCAAACCAAGATAACAGATATTCAAAACATCATGCAGAAGCATAAGATTCATTCGGTACTTGTTATCGATGAAGATCAACGGCTTCTTGGCGTAGTAGACCACTACTCCTGCATGATATAGCATTTTCTTTACCCATCACTAACATGACAAAGTTCAGACAAATACTAATAGCACTGGCCATCATGCTCGTCCTGCCCATGACGATGGTGGCACAGGATCTTTTCAAGACGCTTGGTTCCAGTAACGGTTTGACCTCAAGCCAGATTAACTGCATCCTCAAAGACGGACGCGGCTTCATGTGGTTTGGCACTCCTGCTGGCCTTTATCGCTACGACGGCTATCAGTTCAAGCATTTTCAGACCGACTCGCAGGATGGCTCCTCATTGCCAGACAGTTATATCGAGTCGATACAGGAAGCTATAGGTGGCGATTTGTGGGTTAAAACGGCCGCAGGATATTGTATCTTCCACCCCCAGAGTGAAAGCTTTGAGCGCGACCTGCGCCAGGTGTTCGCCCGCCTGGGAATCTCGGAGCCACCGCAAATCATATACATCGACAGCCGCAAGAACCTGTGGGGATACATTCCTTCCACGGGCATTATCTGCTATAACTTGCAGCAACAGCTTATTTATGAGTTCGGCTATACTAACAGCGCTTACGCTATTCCGCAAGGCAATGTCTGCTCTATTGGCGAATGTCGCGACGGTGCTGTTGTGGTCTACGATGACGGAACTATTGTCTGTTGCAATGCAGCACGCCAGCAGACTACACCCTGGCGAAATGCCGACATTGCCAAGCGAGGCCTGCGTAAGAGTAACACACTGAAGGTCTTTGCCGATGCACTCGACAATATATGGATGTATGGGCAGGGGACGCTCTTCCTATATAACAAGACTGCTGGAACGTGGAACATTTCAATAGGAGACCTGCTGGGTTTGACGGGAATTAATGTTGATTTCGGCATTAATTCCATGGCAGCAGACCGTAGTGGTAATGTCTGGATGGGAACAAGTCGTCATGGCTTAATAAGAATCGACATCAACACCCACGAAATGGAAGAGGTAGCATTGCGTAGCATGCGAAACTTCCAGCGTCTGGCACAGACGACGACCGTCCAGAGCGTTTACGTTGACAATAGTAATTTGCTTTGGGTTGGAACGTCTAAATCTGGCGTAGCATACCTTGGCAGCAACATCTATAAGTTCCAATCTAAGCTCATCGGCGATGTCACGTCCATAGTAGAGGACAGTACGGGAAACCTCTGGTACGGCACAAGCGATAACGGCATTGTCTATAACACAGTCGACAACAGCGTTGCTCAGTTCGAAGGCCGACTGGCCAGCCTTAAGGTGACCTCTATGGCATATACTCCCGACGGAAGTCTCTGGGTGGGTTCAAAGCAGAATGGTCTGACACGTATTAAAGGAGGAGCATCGCGCATTTACTCGGCCACGAACGACTCTCTGCGCAGCACCATTACCAATGACCATATCAACGACCTTACAGTCGATAAAGCAGGCAATCTTTGGGTAGCCACTGATGGCGGCTTGCAAATGTTCAACATGCGACAGGAGCAATTCTCCAACTATACCAAAGAGAACCGCAAAATTCGCACGAACAATATTACCTCTCTACACTATGGAAAAGCCAACCGCATGTATGTTGGCACATCCGAAGGCCTGCTCGTCATCAACTTGACGAATATGGAGATGAAATACTATATCGGCAACTCGACCAATATGAAGAAGTTCACCAATAACTACGTCACTCAGGTGTTTGAGGACTCGCGCGGGCTGATTTGGGTCGGAACACGCGAAGGTGTGAACATCTTCAATATAACGAATGACAAACTGGACATATTGACGGAAAAGCAGGGGCTGTGTAACAACAACATCTGTGGCATTGCTGAGGACAAGAACAAAAATGTGTGGATCATCACCACCAATGGAGTGAGCAGAATAGTGCTCCAACGCAATCATGAAGAAGACAGCTATAGCTACGGACTCTACAACTACTCCAGCGACGACGGTTTGCAAGGCGATGAGTTCAACCTTGGCTCTATCTTGCAGCTAAAAGATGGTAACGTAATGATGGGGGGTGTATATGGCGTCAGCCAGATCCGTCCTAAGTCTGAAAACGAAGCATCCTCGCTTCCGCCCGTCATGCTGACCCAGCTCTATGTGGGCGAGGAGGAGATTTTCACCGGACACGAGTACGACGGAAATGTCATTCTTCAGCAGTCCATCAACGAAAGCAGCTCCATTCATTTGAACAGCGACCAGAACACCATCACCATCAAGTTTGCTGCCGGCAATTACAACCAGAGTGAGCGCCTACAGTTTATGTATTGGATGGAGTATCTGGAGAATGACTGGCGCAATGGCGACGCCATGAAGCACGGCGTTACGTTCGAGAACCTGTCCAGCGGTAAATACAGGCTTCACGTCAAGGCCATCAGCTCTGAGGGTGTCATCAGTAACGAAGAGCGCACCCTGGAGATTGTCATTGAAAAGCCTTGGTTCTTGCAGTGGTATATGCTGACCTTCTATGCCATCGTGATACTGACCATTCTTTATCTCTGGAAGAAAGGCATTGACCAGATTCGAGACATCTGGAGGCGGAAGAATGCCATCATTACCGAGCTGACCCAACAGCGTGACGACATCAAAGCGGCTAGTGACGAGCTACGTCAGCCGATGTCGCGCATGACCTCCATCATCATGAATTTGGCCGAGCGCGACACTACCACCGAAGAACGAGATCAGCTGAATGCCCTTCATTCCCAGATGCTGACCATCATCACCCGCGTCAGCGATATGCAGGCCTCATTGGAGCATCCTGAGGAAACGGCCAAGAAGAGTGTCAACCGTAGCTATGAATTGAACAGCCGAGGATTGATGGAACTGCCAGAGCTGATGGACGACGAGCTGACGTCCGAGATTCGCACAAACAGCGAATCGCCTGCCTCGAAGTTCAAAGTAGTCTTTATCGACGACAACATGGACTTCCTGAAGTTTGTTACCGCCCGTTTGAAGTTCGTGTACGATTTCCGTCCCTACAACGATATTCAGAAAGCCGTCCACGATATTGAGGCCATGATTCCCGACCTCGTCGTTGTGAAGCAGGACATGCCTGGCATGACCGGCAGTGAGCTGTGTAATAGCCTGAAGATGCACTCAAAGCTGAACAAAATCAAGCTGGTGCTCATGACAGAAAAGAAACTCACTCCGATGGACATGATGAACCAGGGCATTACGCTTTCTGCAGATGATTATTTGGCAAAACCATTTAACGTACGTGAGGCAGCCATGCGTTTCAACAAGCTGCTGGGCATCGCAGCATTCGAAATTACCAACAATCTTATTGAGGGTGCTGAGACACGTATGCTGGAAGCCCGCAACTCCAGTATGACGACCGCCACGGAAACCCTACCCGACACGACATTGCAGATTTCGGACGAAGTGGTCGAGGACGAGATGATGAAGACTCTGGCCGTCAAGTCCATCCGTGTGCATGGCGCCAAGGCTGCTGCCGAGGAAAAGGCCAAGGACGAGGCAAACGGCGAGGAGCAGCAGGAAGGGACTCAATACGATGATATGGAGAATCGGAAGACAGACTTCGACGAAGACGATTTTAGCATGAACGACGCCATTGACCAGCAACTCATCACCAGTATCGAGCAGTACGTACAGCAGAACATGAGCCGCGGCCCCATCAACCTGGAGGAGATGGCTGGTGCCATGGGCATGAGCATGAAGCCATTCTTCCAGAAGGTGCGCGACGTGACAGGCAAGACGCCGGCCGAAGTAGTGCGCGACCTCCGCCTGAAGCATGCCTGCATCCTGCTCCAGCGCACCAACATCAACATGAGCGAGCTGGCCAACCATATCGGCTTTGCCACGGCCGAGCACTTCATGAACATGTTCAAAGACCGCTTCGGCATCTCTCCGTCAGACTATCGCCTGAAGTATCGCAAATGAGGAAGTTCCTGATTGCCTTTCTCGTTGCCGCGACATGTCAGGTCGTAGCACAGACGCCTTCCGACTCCCTCATCCTGAGACAGCTACAGGACTATGGCATCAAGTTCAGTGCCGACAATAGCGTGACGCTGCTCTTCTCCGGGCAGGAGAAGTTCGACGACATGTTCGCTGCCATCCGTCAGGCCCGCCAGAGCGTCCATCTGGAGTATTTCAACTTCCGTAACGACAGCATTGCATCCATGCTTTTCGACATCCTGCGCGAAAAGCGCAAGGAGGGAGTCGAGGTGCGGGCTCTCTTCGACGGCTTTGGCAACGATTCCAACAACCAGCCGCTGAAGAAGGTACACGTGCAGGCCCTGCGCAACGACAGCGTTGACATCTACGAGTTCGACCCCATCCGCTTCCCATGGGTCAATCACATCTGGCCTCGCGACCACCGCAAGATTGTGGTCATCGACGGCAATGTGGCCTACACCGGCGGCATGAATGTGGCCGACTATTACATCAAGGGCACCGAGCAGGTGGGAGCCTGGCGCGACATGCACTGCCGCATTGAGGGCAGTGCCGTCAACGATTTGCAGGACATTTTCGTGCGCACCTGGCAAAAGGTGACAGGCGAGCAGCTGACCGCCCCGAAATACTTCCGTGCAACCGACTCTGTTGAAATTTGCGGACTGAAGCCCGACACCACGGCCACCCGGGCCCACAAGCTGGTGGGCATCGTCAACCGCGAGCCACACACCACGAACGACGTGATGCGCTATTTCTATGTGAACGCCATCAACGCCGCCCGCGATTCCATCCGCATCATCAATCCCTATTTCACGCTCATCCCCTCGGTCAACAAAGCCCTGAAACGAGCCATCAAGCGCGGCGTGAAGGTGGAGCTGATGATTTCCGCCAAGAGCGACATTCCGCTGACCCCCGATTGCGCTTTCTACAACATGCACAAGATGATGAAGCGCGGCGCCCACGTCTGGCTCTATCAGCCTGGCTTCCACCACTCTAAGATTATGATGGTCGACGGCCGTTTCTGCACCGTGGGCAGCACCAACCTTGATGCCCGCTCGCTCCGCTTCGACTATGAGGAGAATGCCGTCATTATCGACCGCGAAACGACATTGGAACTCGACCAGATGTTCGACCGTGACAAGCTCCAGAGCGTCTATCTGACTCCTGAGGGCTGGGACGAGTTCCGCACCTGCTGGCAGAAATTCCGCGGATGGTTCGCCCATCTCCTCCGTCCGTTCCTCTGAGCAACACCTGTAGGCCCCGGCAAAAAAACTAGTGCCAGATTTTTCCAAAAACGAACGAGTTTTGAAAAAATCTGGCGCTAGTTTTTTTCTTGTGCGGCCTATATCATGAGGTCGTACATCACCATGTCGCTGACAAAGAGCCCTTCACGGGTCAGACTGAGCCGATGGCCCTCCTGATGCAGCAGCCCGGTGGCTGTATAGGCGGCGGCTTGTCTCAGGCAGTACTCCCGGTATTTCTCCATGAGGGCGTCAATATCCAGGCCCTCACGGGTACGCAGCCTAGTCATCACCATTTCATTATAGCGGGTATCGTCGTCCAGGTATTCCCCCTCGGCGGGCACCCTACCCTCCCCGATGGCTTTCATGTATTCCTCCAGGTCAGACACATTCCACCGGCGGTGTTCACCATCGAAGCTGTGGGCGCCTGCTCCCAGTCCTATGTAGGGTGTATAGTTCCAGTAGGAACTGTTATGGCGTGAGCGACGACCGGGACGGGCGAAGTTACTGATTTCGTAGTGCTCATAGCCAGCCTCTTCCGCCCGGTCTTTCAGGTCGTAGTACATCTGGCGTTGAAGCTCTTCGTCCAATTCCTTCACTTTCCCCTCTTCCAGCATGCGCCAGAGCGGAGTGCCTTCCTCGTAGGTCAGCGCGTAAGCCGAAAGATGCTCCACCCCGAGCGCAAGCGCCATGTCAATGTCGTGATGCCAATCCTCCAGCCTTTCATCGGGAAAGCCATACATCAGATCAACGCTAATATTGCCGATGCCTGCACGCCTGAGCCTCTCCACCGCCTGCGTCACCTGTCTGGCAGAGTGCCGGCGCCCGATAAATCGCAGACGCTCGTCGCTGAACGTCTGAGCACCCATGCTCACACGGTTCACGGGCAAATCTGCCAGCACAAGGGACATTTCGCCGTCAACGTCGTCGGGGTTGCATTCCATGGTGATTTCCGCATCGCTGTCCACATTATAAATATTATATATGGTATGGAAAAGCTGGCGCAGCTGCCCGGAAGTCAGCTGCGATGGCGTTCCTCCACCCAGATATATGGTACTGATGCGCATGCGGTCATCAGACTCGTCATGGCTCCTTATCTCCATCTCCCGGCATAGCATTTCAACATATTTTTGCCGCTCGGAAAGACGGGTTGTGGAAAAGAAGCCACAATAGACACAACGGCTCGGACAAAAGGGTATATGAAGGTATAATCCTGCCATAACAGGTGCAAAAGTACTAATTTTGCTTAATATTTGGAAGCTTTTCTTGGCTTTTTGGCAAAAAATGTGTAATTTCGGGGCGTTTTTGCGAATTACAGTCGAAATTACACCTAATATTATACTAACAACATGAAAGTTTATCAAACAAACGAGATCAAAAACATCGCACTCCTTGGCAGTGCGGGTAGCGGCAAGACTACGCTTGCCGAAGCAATGGTTTACGAAGCTGGCATCATCAAGCGTCGTGGCACAGTAGAGGGCAAAAACACCATGAGCGACTACTTCCCCGTGGAGCAGGAGTATGGCTATTCGGTCTTCCCCACCGTCTTCCATGTAGAGTGGAACAACAAGAAGCTCAACATCATCGACTGCCCGGGTTCCGACGACTTCGTGGGTGGTGCCATCACTGCACTGAACGTCACTGATCAGGCTGTCATCGTGGTCAATGGTCAGTACGGCCCTGAGGTAGGCACGATGAATGCCTTCCGCAACACCGACAAGCTGCAGAAGCCGGTCATCTTCCTGGTGAACCAGCTCGACCGCGACAACTGCGACTTCGACCAGATCATGAATCAGTTGCGCGAGGTCTACGGCCCCAACTGCGTGCCCGTGCAGTACCCCATCGCCACCGGCCCCGGCTTTAACTCCGTCATCGACGTGCTGCTGATGAAGAAGTATTCGTGGAAACCCGAAGGCGGTGCTCCCATCATCGAGGACATTCCCGCTGACCAGCTCGACTAGGCTAAGGAAATGAAGGCCGCCCTCGTGGAGGCTGCCGCCGCTGGCGACGACGCTCTGATGGAGAAATTCTTCGAAACCGAAGACCTCAACGAGGACGAAATGCGCGAGGGCATCCGCAAGGGAATGGTCACCCGCAGCATCTTCCCCGTCTTCTGCGTTTGCGCAGGAAAGGACATGGGCGTTCGCCGTCTGATGGAATTCCTCGGCAATGTGGTGCCCTTCGTCAACGAGATGCCGAAGGTGTAGAACGCTGCCGGACAGGAAGTCTCTGCCGATTCCAACGGCCCCGCTTCGCTCTACTTCTTCAAGACCGGCATTGAGCCCCACATCGGTGAGGTGAGCTACTTCAAGGTGATGAGCGGCACAGTGAAGAGCGGCGACGACCTGACCAACGCCGACCGTGGCTCCAAGGAGCGCATCGGAACGCTCTATGCTTGCGCCGGTGCAAACCGCATCCAGGTCGATCAGCTCAATGCTGGTGATATCGGCTGCACCGTGAAGCTGAAGGACGTGAAGACAGGCAACACCCTCAACGGCAAGGACAACGCTGACTGGCGTTTCGACTTCATCAAGTATCCCAACTCCAAGTTCTCACGTGCCATTAAGGCCGTCAACGAGAGCGAGACCGAGAAGATGATGGCTGCACTGAACAAGATGCGCCAGGAGGATCCCACCTGGGTGGTCGAGCAGTCGAAGGAGCTCCGCCAAATCATCGTCCACGGACAGGGTGAGTTCCACCTGCGTACGCTCAAGTGGCGCATGGAGAACAACGAGAAGATTCAGATTGAATACCTGGAGCCTAAGATTCCTTATCGTGAGACCATCTCAAAAATGGCACGCGCAGACTATCGCCACAAGAAGCAGTCGGGTGGTTCGGGCCAGTTCGGCGAGGTACACCTCATCATCGAACCTTACACCGAGGGCATGGAGGATCCCGTGAGCTTCACCATCAACGGTCAGGAGTTCAAGATGAATATCAAGGGTAAGGAAGAAATTGCTCTCGAATGGGGCGGCAAGCTGGTCTTCATCAACTCTGTGGTTGGTGGTGCCATCGATCTGCGTTTCATGCCCGCCATCCTGAAGGGTATCATGCAGCGCATGGAGCAGGGTCCGCTCACAGGTTCGTATGCTCGTGACGTACGCGTCATTGTCTACGATGGTAAGATGCACCCCGTGGATTCAAACGAGCTTTCGTTCATGCTCGCAGCACGTAATGCCTTCAGTGCCGCCTTCCGTGAGGCTGGTCCTAAGGTGCTGGAGCCCATCTACGATCTGGAAGTGCTCGTTCCCGCCGACTACATGGGCGACGTGATGAGCGACCTGCAGGGACGCCGCGCCATCATCATGGGTATGGACTCGGAGGCTGGATATCAGAAGCTCGCTGCCAAGATTCCTCTGAAGGAACTCTCCAGCTACTCCATCGCCCTGTCGTCTATTACTGGTGGACGTGCTTCGTTCTCTACCAAGTTCTCCTCTTACGAGCTGGTGCCCAACGACATTCAGCAGGCTCTCATCAAGCAGCACGAGGAAGAGACCAAGGACGAGGATTAATCCTATTCAGGACTATCCCACAGCTCGAAAGAATTTCGTGAGAAACATCCTGATGTGCCGTGGCATGACATTGTAGATATGCGCAATGCGCTGGTACACGGCTATATCACAATGAAGGCAAATCGTTGGTTTGGGATACCTGCACCAATGATTTGCCTTTGTTGAAGAGCCAAGTATATTGAAGAATTAAACAATTCAACTTTCTCAAGTTGAGGAGTTAAAGGAGTTAAAGTGGTGCCATGTCAACGCAAGGTCTGCTCAGCGGTATCTATATTGTTAACGGCAGAAAAGTTGCGGTTCGGTAAGGCATACTAATTTAGACAAAACCAAAACAAGCGGAGTTTGCATAATTTTGCAAACTCCGCTTTGCAATTCAACAAATTCTTTGTACCTTTGCACAAGTTTTATAAAACAAATCACTTCTTTTAGGTATTTTTGTTGGGCGCAATGACGCAACTATCGAAAGAGAAACACGATGCAATGATGGCTGACATGCAGGCATTCGACGAGCAGATGCCCTGCGTCGGCATCTTCTGGTATGACCCTGCCGAAAAGGTTCTCTTCGGTGTGCGTAAGCAGGAGCTGACGCCAAAGATGATTGAAGAGGCGGCGGAAAAGGGATTGCCTTTTGTGAACTACCCGCACTTGCACCGTCAGGTCTGGGCAAAGGAGTTTTTCCGTACACTGGCAAAGAACGAGGAAACAAAGTTCACCGGCGACTATACGCAGGTGCCACGTGGACGGGTGGCCTGGAACATCAACAAGTTTATCGTCCTTGTGGGTCAATGGGCAAAGCCCATCGAAGAGGAGCTTGGGGCATTGCTGGAGCAGGAGTTCTCCCTACCCTACTTCGAGTTTGTCTACGACTACCACTGGGACATCGGCCACGGCTGGTCGGGAGATATGAAATGACATCCATTAAAATATAATTTTCATTTAATACATTTATCTATCTAAACAAATGGCTAAAGAAAAGAAATTTATCA
>ERZ842401.8482-NODE-8482-length-10082-cov-4.060437_pt1 | contig 10082 bp, 7 predicted proteins | sample MGYA00521270_ERZ842401 | MGnify/ENA primary metagenome ERZ842401 (study PRJEB31892, sample SAMEA3878208) | bioreactor metagenome | biome: Moose rumen | place: Sweden | collected 2011-10 | study: EMG produced TPA metagenomics assembly of the PRJEB12797 data set... | reverse complement strand
ACAGCTATCCGCGGGGGTCGCTCGGCTGGCGCACGCCCTACGATGTGTTCGTCGATAGGCACGGAGAAGAAGGCAAGGAGTTCCTCGCCAAGCTCGGCATCGTCCGCATCCCCGCGAACCAGGTAACGCTCCACCCGTTCCTGCTGGGCAGTAAATACCAGAAGGCAGCCGACAAGGCGATCCTCAGGAAAAACGGCGTGATCACCACGCCTATGACCGAACCGCAGAAGTAAAAAAGGCCCTCTTTCGAGAGCCCAGTGCAACCCGACGCAGGACCGCCTAACGAAATTACGCACCAGCCCCGGGACACGGGATTATTGTATCAAAATCCGAGAGGCTCGGACGCGAAAACATCAACAATCCGCAATTTCAGCAACTTTTCACTGGGGCGCCTCAATCAGAGCCTATAAAAGAGGGACAAAATCACGCGAGTTCCGAAGCTCACCCGCTGCAAAATCAAATTTTAGGTGCGTTTACTTTCGGAACGTTCGTTTACTTTCGGACGTGGCGCGCGAAATCGGAAAGATTATCCGCCGCCCTTTTCGCGCCATTCGCGCATCGACATCCCGAAGCGGGACTTGAAGATGCGCTTCGCGTTTGAGAGATCGGAAAAGCCGCAGACCGCCATCAACTCGCCGATCGGGGCCTTCGACCTGACGAGCCGCCGTTTGAGTTCAGAGTACCTGATCCTCAGTATCGCCTCGTGCAGCGAGCACCCGTACATCTCCTGGAAGCGCGCGTTAAGAATACGGCTCGAACGCCCGGGGACGCTGCGGATCACGTCTTCGGCCCTTATTCCGGACTTGAAGTTCTGCCGTATGAACGACATCGCCTCCTTTGCCAGGTTGCCCGACAGCGTGGCCTGGCTCGTCGTGTCGCGCTCCACGATCTCGAACCGGCATGACTTGCGCGTCGTATGCGACTTCGACGCCGTCTTGCCTTCCATCAGCACGTGCAGCACTTCTGCCGCGAGTTCGCCCTCGTGGATGTGGTCGGGCGCGATGCTCGTGAGCGGCGGGCTGGTGAACTCGCACAGAAGCTCGTCGTTGTCGACGCCGATTATCGAAAGCTCTTTGGGGATCGCGATGCCTCTGTCGTTTGCCGCGGAAATCACATGGGTGGCCCGCAGGTCGTGCACCGCCATCACTGCCGCCGGCTTCGGCAGGGACGCAAGCCACCGGCCGAGGGCGGCGATGTCCGCCGGAGAGCCGTCGACGAGCTTGTCCTGCTCATATGCCCGGATATCGCGGCCTGCGCCAAGTCCGCTGCGGAACCCCTCCTCCCTCAGAACAGAGCAGTAGTTCCTGACATGGCTTCCCACGAACCCGAACGAGGCGAACAGCCGCGACGAAAGAAACTTCCTCGCCGCCGCAAGGCCGATCTTCGTGTCGTCGTTCCGCACGAACGCGAGGTTGCACATCCGCCGGCCAAGCCAGGCCTCCCTTGCGCCGATGACGACCAGCGGGATCTTCGAGTCGGCCAGCACGGGGGCAAGAGGCTGCGTCGTGATTATTCCGTCGGGCCGCTCGGAGTCCGGCAGCGACAACGGGTCCTGACCGCGCTCGCCGTTTGCGATCACGATGTTCCAGAAGGCGTTCCGCTTTGCATAGCCGCTTATGCCGAACAGAATGTCGCGCTGGGAGGAGAACAACAGCTCCAGATTTATCCAGACTTGCCTTATTTCACGTTTCTTCGCCATAGGCGTTTTTCATCTCCCTTCTGCAGATATTGAACCCTGACCGGCCGCGACGACCTTTATCCCGTCCGGCGCATCCACTTCGACTTTGAGAGTCCCGTCCCGACGCCTTGAGACCCTGACCCTCACCGACCGTCCGCCGGGCAGCGCCATCGCACCTTCCGCCCATTCGAGGTCTCCGAGATCGGGCTTCACCTCGATGATCCTGCAGCCGACGTCAAGCGGACGGATGCCGAGAACGTGTTCGATGAGCCACGGCGCGGGGCCGGAGCTCCAACCGTGACATAGCGAGTGGCGGAAGCCGACGTAGCAGTACGCGCCGTAGTCGCCGTGGACGTCCTTCTTTCCGGCGACCGGCATCTCGTCGATCCTGAAGGCGTTGTTCGTCCACGCGAGGTCGAAGTCCTCCCAGAAGCTCGTCGCGCCCATGTCGAGCATTCCGCCCCAGTAGTCGCGCACCGTGTCGAGAGCGCGCTTCGTCTCGCCCGCCGCGCTCATAGCCTCGAGCATGTAGTACCCGTAGAACGTCGAAACGCCGGCGTGTCCGTTCCGTACGAGCGAAGATGCGTACATCTCCTTCGCGTCCCGGAGCCCCGACAGGGCAAGAAGCGAGGCGGCCGACTTGACGCCGTGCGGATCGGGCTTCGTCGCGGCGACGCGCGCGCGAGCTTCCATCAGTCCGGGCACGGGGCGCTTCAGCTCGTCCAGCAGAAACGCCGCGGCGTCCAGCGTCATTGCGAGAAGCCCCTGCGTTCCCGCCGCGGCGGCCTTTTTGTCGCCCTGCGTCGGCCAGTCGAGGAACGTGCCATCCTTCCAGAGTCCGTCGTCGCCGACAGTCGCGACGACATGCGCGACAGTCGTCGCCAGGTAGTCCGCGTGCTTTTCGAGGTGCGCCCTGTCGCCGGTGAATCGGTACCACTCGGCGAGATTGCGGATCCACCAGAGCGTGTACGTCGCCATGTTGTTCATCCATGCGGAATCGGGCGGGGTCGTCGCGGCGGCGTAGTCGAGCGTCGCGGGAACGATGTCCGCCGCGCCGAAAACGGCGAGAATCGATTTCGTCTCGGGATGCGTGTCGCCCATCCAGACGAGGCGGTCTCGCTTAATGCCGTCCCAGATGTAGTCCTGACAGCAGAGGTGCACGGTGCGCACCGCTGTTTCGAACACGCGGTTCAGCCGCTCGTCCGAGCAGCGGAACGAGCCGAGGCGCACCATCGGACGCATCGTCGATACGGCGCGGACGTACTCGAGCTGCACGGGAACCGTCCCCGTGTTGTCGATTCGCGCGAACCTGAAACCGGTCTCGCCTATCTCCCTGCGCCCGAGCCACGGGAGCGTCACAACGTCGTCGCGAATCGCGTGATCGTTCGTGGCCGTCGCGCCTTCGGCGGCACCTTTGAGCTCCGACATCGATTCGGACACCGACTCGCCGAAGCGAACGCGCACCTTCGCGCCCCTGCCGCCCTTCGCTCCGCTTCCGATCTGGAGCGAACCGTGCAGTTCGCGTCCGAAATCGAGGACGAGCCATTCGTCGTTCGACAGCACGACGCCACTTCCCGCGAGAAAGCGGCCTTCCGGAACCTGACCGAATTTCGGCGCCGAAAGAATGTCCGCACCTTCGAGCCCATGCGAAGTCGCGACGATGCGAACCGGGTCGACGAACTCCCGCGTCCTCGGGTCGCGATGCGCCGTCGCGGAATATGCCGCAACGGGGATTGACAATGCCATCAGAGCGATGGACATTTTCATAATCCTGTTGTCTCCTTTCATTTTCTTCTGCCACCTGCATTGACAGCGGGTCTTTGTCCGATTCTGAACTTCAGCGTCTCGCCGCCGGCGTGCTTGCCGGGCGCGGGAATGAAGATGTACCGCTCGTTCACTACAGAATCCGCCACCTCGCGTCCGTCCGCATCGAACAGCGCGTCGCCGGGAGGCGCGGACTTCAGCAGCGCCACGACCGGGACTGCGCCCCTTATGTCGTCCAGGTCGGCAAAGCTGCACGATCTTGTGAAGCTCACGGTCACATTCTCGCCATCGACGGACACCTCGTATGGCGTGCGGTCTTCCGCGAACGCAATCCGCTGCTTCGGGTCGCCGTATAACGCGAAAACGTCGCGGTCGTAGTCGAGCCCCTTGTCTTCGGACGCCGGGTGCCGGCGTTGCTTCGCCCAAAGAAGTCTTTCGTTCGTGAGGTACTTCGCCTCGGGGAGCGAATAGCGCCCTTCGCCGAAAAGCCCAGACACGCCCCAGCCCATGAAGCCATACCATGAAGGCACCGTGTAGCCAGCGAACTGCTCGACGCCGGCCGAATGCATCCACGCCGTCGCCATGCACGCGCGCGAATCGACGTGTCCGATGAGGCAGTTCCCCGCGCCGAGATAGACCTTGACGGACGCACCCTCCACGTCGTGCCGCGTCTTTCCGCCCGGCTCGACGAACTGGAGCCTTGCGTCCTTCGTATGCACGAGCGAGCCCCTGTCCTGGTTGTAGACGATCTGCCAGTTGCGCTCGCTCGCGTGTCCGCTCGTGACGAAGTAGTCGACCGGCATCGACGAGAACGTGTCGGCAAGCGCCTTCGCGATGTCTCCGCCAGTAGCGACCTTTTCGGTCGCGCCGCCCGGACGCTTCATCCAGAAGTTGTCCGCCGTGCGCTCGTCCGAGGCGAAGCCGTGTTCGTAGCCGTCTAACGAATGCGGACCGCCCATGCTGGTCGCGATGGACTCTATCGTGCGCGCGGCGGGGGCCGAGACGACCTTGAGCGCATCCGCCGCGTCGTAGCCCGTGACGATTCCCCAGATTGCGTCGCCGTACGGATCGTCGTCTATGCGGCGCATCGCCTCGTGCGCAGACTTCACGAACTCGCGTCCGGTGGACTCCGGACGGAGTACGAAGCAGACGTACATCGGGCGGGTCTTGGCAAGTTCGGCGACGAGTCTGTCGAGCCCGCTCTTGCCCCCGGCGAAATTCACCACCTTCGCCTTGTGCTTCTTTTTCAGCGCGTCGACGACCTTCTTCCATCCCTTCTCGCCCATCGTCGCCTTGTCCACCGCGACTACGTATCCGTCGTAGGACGGAGGCTGCGTCCTGGCCGCACCCGGCATCGCGGGCAAAGCGGCGAGACAGGCCAGCGCGCAGACAGTCAGTGGCCGGATCTTCATAGCGTCAACACCTGAACATCCGTTCCAATTTCGACACCCGGCATGCCCTCCGCCGCGTCCATCATTCCATCGAGACCGCCAGCCGTGCAGTCGAAAATGTTGCCGACTGCTTCCTGCAGTGATTCGACGTCCTCGCCCATATAGCCGAGTTCCCTGGCAAGCTCGCGCGAAAGCGCGGCGCGCTCCGCCTTCGCAAGCGGCATCAGCTGCATCTCGACCGCCATCATTTCCTGGATCGTCTGCTGGTCGGGAAGACCGAACTTCATCTTCGAGCGCACCGCCTCGCGCTTCGCCGTCAGTTCGAGGAACTTCTCGTGCCCTTCGCGCTCGGCCTGCGACATCGCGGACGTGTCGATCGACTTCAGGAACGCCATGCGGTCCTGCGCCTTTTCCGCCATCTTCGCCTTGATGCGCGACATTGCATTCGTCGCCTGGTCGAACTCCTCGTCGGAGAGATTCTTCTTCAGTTCGGCGATGATGTCGACGTTTGTCCCGCCGACGACAACGGCTTTATCGTCTGCGGGTTGAACTCTGTTGGCCGTGTCCGAAGAGGCCGCGTCCGGACGCTGCCTCTTCCTCGCGGCCGCAAGCCTGCGCTCGAGCTCCGCGATGCGGCGCTCGGCCTTGGCGAGCTTCGCGGCGTCCCCTGACGACTCCGCGGACGCTTTCGGCCTGTCTTCTTCTTTCCCGGCGCATGCGGACGAAATCCGCCCGGCATAGAATCCTGCGGCGATGGCTCCCGCGATCAGCACTGGAACAACAATGCGCTTCATCTCAGATGTCCTTTCCCTTGTATCTGAATTCGATGCGCCCGAGCGGCTCCACGACGCCATGGTCATACCAGTCGATCGGGTCGCTGCACGAAATGGTCGAATCAACGAACTTGAAGCCGAAGCGGAACTCGCGCGCCACGCGTGGCGTCGCCCGCGTCGGTGGAAACGTTCTCGTCGCCGGTCCAGAGCGAATCGACGTTGAACTGGATGCACAGTCGCCACGGATCGCCATCTACCATGCATCCGAGGCGTCCGTTGCCAAGCGGATACCAGGAACACTCCCATTCGTCCGACTTGTCGTCGGCCTTGGATCCGGTCCTGTCGGCACTTGCGAGTCTGTCGTCCCAAATGAGCGTTTCACTTGCATCTGCCGCGAACATCGCAGCGGCCGCCACGAGCGCAGCGTGTCCAATTGTCGTTTTCAGTTTCATGTCGGTATTATTTTCTGTTTAGTCGCAAAGTATAACGATTCTATGAGAGCTTATTTCCAAAACGCGTGATCAATGCGCACATCTGCTCCACCCCACCCTGCCTTGCATGTCCATAGCTCCTCCGGTGCAGTCCAGAACGGAGAATCCGCAGGAAGCGACAACGGCAAAAAGAACGCTGTGCAGAGATAGACGCTGCCATAGCCTATGTACGTCTCGGCAAGGCAATGCTGCTCTCCGTTGAACCCGACATGCAGCCATCCGTCCGGACGAAAGTTCTCCGCTCCTGATTGCCTCCGCAGAACAGCCGTCATCGCGCCGCGCACGGCGCCGTCGGAAGCAGGATGGGCATCCGATCCGAGGGTTGCGGCCAGCGCAAGCGCCTGCAAGGTTCCGAACCGGTAGCAGATGGAACGTCCAAGCATCGGATACGCCCCCTCGGGGGAAATCATTCGTTCTTGGACATCCGCGCAACGTCTGAGACGTTTCCTCTCAAGCGCAAGATATTCCGCACCGTCCTTGATGCCGTGCCGCTCCATCACCTCGGCAATCTCGTAGAACATTGGATGGATTACAAACGAATTGTAGCCGTCAAAAGCCATATGATCGCCATCGGAATAGTACCCTTCGCCCACGTACCAGTCATGGGCGAACTTGTCCACTCCAAACCGCAGTCGCTTCATGTCGCATTCCCCGGTGGTCTCTAGAAGAAACGCTTCAATTTCACCGGCAAAAAGAAGCCAGTTGCAATGGCCTGGTTCCGTGATACGCGATGACTTGAGTGCATCGACTATCATGCGTCGAGTATCGTCGTCCATCCGCTCCCACAGCCCCTTGCGCGAACGAAGAAGCCCCTGTGCGAAAAACGCCGCGTCCACAAGCGACTGGTGCGCAAGGGTTGGTTTCCCAGGCGCAAACACCATAAAGTCCGGCGACTTCGGGTCGGCTGCATTTCGTATGGCCTTAAGCAGGAGCGGACGCCATTTTGCCCTAAGCCGCCCCTCGTCCGTATCGTCATCGGGTAGATTGAACCATGGCGCGAAACCGGTCATGACGCGTCCAAACGCCTCAAGTTCGGAATAGGGGATCGTCGCATTGCCATCCCTCCTCGGAAGATTGGCGCGTAGCGTTCCCGCCGCAAGGTTCGTGACGACAGGCGAGACGATTTTTAGCATCGTGTCAACCCAGAAAGCGCGATCTTCGCTGGCCTTGACCCTGCCAACCTCTTCCTTTACGATGTTGTAGTAGACGTACGGGTCGTCCTTTGTCGCCTCGTGGATATGCCTCGGATTCGTCGACGCCTTGACATCTGCAATGCCCCAGAAGATGCAGTCGCACGTGTCGTCATACGTTCCTATGACTGCGTATTCCTTCGCCCCAAGCGCCCACTTGACGCGCTCGCGCCATTCGTCCGCGCCGATTCTCGCCCATTCCCGTGGATGAACGCCGGAGTTTGGCGCGACGAACCGCGCAAGCTCGGTCGAGCCGGCGGACTTGTTGCGGTAGCCCCAGCCGTCCGTCGGCGTCGGCTTTATCGGGTCGTTCACCTGGCACGTCCCTATGCGGAACTTCTCTATCCAGTTCTTCTCCTCCGGCTTGGCTCTTTGCAAAATGCCCGCAACGTCCTTGCCCGGGAGGAACATCGTCGCCATAGGCCTGTCGTCTCCGAATCCATAGCGACGGTACTGCGGCTTCTGCGCATAGCGTTCCCACGTAAACTTCGCCTTGTCGTTCCAGTACTTCAGCGTATGCGCGGCCGGATTTCCGAAGAATACAAACCACTGCATCCCAAGTTCCCCGGCCGCCCGCTCCACGTTGGCGAGCTTCTTCTCATAAGACGGCCAATATTGATCCCACTGCCCCGGATTCGTCATGTCGACACCTACGACGCCAATGCCGGCCTCCTTGATCTTGCGCATCATGTCAAGCGCAAAGGAGTAGTCTTCGAAGTCGTGCTTCGAGTCCCATTCGCCGTTCGCGAGGAACTTCGTCCCCTTGTCGTGGGAATGGCAGCACACCATTATGTAAGTGACCGGAACGGTAGATGCCGTCGCGGCAAAGGCCAGCGACGCCGCCATGACAGATGACAAGATCTTCATTCTAAATCCTCCTTTATGTAGATGCAGTGAAATCGTATGCGCCGAGAACGCGCCAGGAATCGTCCGCCGCCGCCACCATCATGAGTCGATACGTCTTCCCGTCCGGCGCAACGTCAACGACTGCATGGGCACCCTCGAAAGACTCCGGCACGACATCCTTGAGCCAGTCTTCGGCGGCATCCTCCGCGCGCCGCTTTGCAGCGAAAACGCCCGGCGCAATCAGGCACTTGCGCGGCCCGGCCGCAAGCCGCCTCATTGTGGGTCTGCTCATCTGCAACGTGTTCCAGTTGCAGCAAAGCACGACGCGCGGCGCGAGCGCGGCGACGAGCGCGACAGGCATCGTGCCGTGTCCGTGGTGGTTCGCCTTCGCGACATCAACGCGCGAAAGCTCCGGCGCGGCAAGGACTTCGATATCCGAAGCCTTGCCGTCCGGGCCTGCGACCCTCCCGGAAAAATCGCCCGCCGTGAAGTAGCGGAACGCGCCAAGCGAGACGATGAAGCCGATGGAGAGCGCATTCTCCCCGAACTTCGAGCGCGGCGTCGCTGCGGTTCCGAGATCGAGTACGCTCCCGTCTCGCCGAAGGACGCATCCGTTGGCGCAGAACGGTTCGACTGCGAACGGCGCATTGCCGCCGTGCCGCATGCAAATCTGGCTCGATCCCTTTTCAAGTCGGTACTTCTCGATCTTCGATCCACGCCGCACGGCCTCCGCATAGCACTCCTTGATGTGAAGTATTACGGACGCATCGTATGTATCGGCGCGTGGCGCAGGGTTGTTCATGTCGGGCCATGCGCGGTCGATGATCGTGTCAACGTCGAGAAAGCCGAGCGCCTGGCCGAAGCCGCTCAGGGAATACCGGGCACTGCGTCCCGCACTGAACGACGGACTGCCGAAATGGTCGTTGTGATAGTGCGTCAGGAGAAAGTAGTCGAGTTTCTTTCCGTTTGGATTCTCGCGCAATACGTACCGCGCCGTCGCCTCGCCGGCGCGCCAAGCGTTCTTCGGCAGATGCGGCACGGCAGTATCGCCGCCTTGGACAAAATCGCCACAGTCGATGAGAAGTGAAGTTCCGTCGGGGAATACGAGCAACTGCGATTCGGAGCGTCCTGTGTAGATTATGCCTATCCTGAGATGCCCCGCCTCCCATTTCGGCAGAACAGCCCCCGCAAGCGGATGGCGCGTCATCTCGGCGAACACGCCCGACGCGCCAAGGCCGAGAATTGCGGCGCCGCCCCCAGTGATGAAATCCCTTCTGCGCAACTTGCACCTCTTCATTTCATGTCTATCTTGTTTGCACCGCCATGGAGAGGAAGCGATTTGCCCCTCCACAAGAACTCGCCGGTGATGCCGTCTGGCAGGACGACTTCGCCGGAAACGGAATCGCCGTCGAACGCAAGGCGCGTCTCGATCAGCCCCTTCGGATGCGGGGTCGCGGCGTCAATGCGCTTCAGTCCGCCGGGTTGCGGCGCGACGCGGACGGTCCTGAAGAACGGCTCCGCCGGCGTGACGCCGGCAATCGCCGAATGGAGATGGAATATCGGATGCGATGCCCACGCGTGGCAGTCGCTCTTTGCGTCGAAGTCGTCGTCTTCGAGCGGTGTCCTTAGTCCATACCGTGAATAGGCGCGCCAGTGGTCAAGCCGCTTCAGGATGATGTCGGTCCTTCCCGCCTTGGCGCACGCGCCGAACAGATAGTGGCAGAAATAGTTTGTCGCCTTCGACAGCGGCTTCCCGTCCGCCGTGCGTCCGCTATCCACCGCCTTGACCGCCGCTGCCTCCTGCGCAGACGTCAGAACGCCGGCTAGGATCGCCAATGACTGCACGTGTTCGCTGAAACGCCCCGTCCCCGGCGAATCGCAGAGCACTCCCGCCGCCGTGTCCATGAACTTCGCTACAATGCGCCTCGCCAACGCTTCGGCCTTCCCGC